>JAAUYJ010189245.1_pt1 | contig 13378 bp, 8 predicted proteins | sample 7278031 | NCBI WGS metagenome assembly JAAUYJ01 (sample SAMN14350222, study PRJNA611818) | marine sediment metagenome | isolation source: surface marine sediment (1.8m) | place: French Polynesia: Moorea | collected 2018-08 | reverse complement strand
TGAACGTAGCCGTAACAAGGATGGAGTTATTGAGGAGCCGGATGAGGCTAAAGTCTCACGTCCGGTTCTGAAGGAGAGGTAGGAGTGGAAACGCTCCTATCGACTCTAACCTGTGCGACAATTCTATTTTTCTGATAGCGGGTATCTAAGATATGAGTCAAATTACCATTACTGCCAAGAAAATGAAAATTATCAGCTACTTCAAACCGATATTGCACAGCAAATTTTCAAAGTTGTAGATAGGTCTTTTAAGTCATTCTTTAATTGAATTGAGAAAGCGAAAGAAGGTCTATATAAGTTTGAACAAAAGATACCTAAATAAAGAGGGGTATTTCCCTTTAATAATACCTAGAATTAGGGTGAAAGATGGATATTTTAATATTCCAATGTCTCGGAAATTTAGGGCTGAACATGGTGCAGTAAAAATACCTTTTCCGGAGAGATTAGCAGATAAGAATCTCAAGGAAGTTAGGATAATTCCTAGATATGATGCCCAGTTTTTTGAAGTAGAATTTATTACGGAGTCGGAACCACAACCAGCAGTAAAATCTGATAATGTCGTAGCCATAGACTTAGGCTTAGATAATCTAGCTACTTGTGTATCAAATACTGGGTCATCGTTTATTTTAGACGGTAGAAAACTTAAATCAATCAACCAGTGGTACAACAAAGAAAATTATAGACTGGAATGGCTTTGTTGCATGAAAATATATAGCTGCCACACTTGCTCCGTATATGTACTTCGTAATGCGCGGAAACTGCTGTAACTATTGTCCAACAGATGAATAAAACATCAATCTCGGGAAAGAGAGCGATATAGCTGCCACACTTGCTCTGCGTTTCATGTGCGTAGCAGATATTCTATAGCTACTTTCATGCAACAAAGCTGACTGGAATCAATAAAAGATAAACAGGGTCTTAAATGTTTAACAAAGAAAAAAATTAGTATCACGGTAAACCGGAATAATAAAGTCAGAGATTACTTGAATAAAGCTGCTAGGTATTCAATCAACTGGTGTCAACAAAACAATATATCTACTATTGTTGTAGGTGTTAATCCAGGAATAAAGCAAAATATCAATTTAGGTAAAAAAAATAACCAAAAGTTTGTACAAATACCTCACCATAATTTTAGATTTAAACTAAAAGCTATGTGTGACAGGTATGGTTTTACCTACAAAGAGCAGGAAGAATCTTATACTTCTAAAGCTAGTTTTTTAGATAGAGATAAAATACCTGTTTATAATGCTGATAATCCCACTGAATATAGTTTTAGTGGTAAACGAATTAAGCGATGCAGTGCCGCCAAAGGGGGTTTTCCCCATGAGCGACTGCATCAAGACAGCGTGGTATGTATAAAACTAAGCAAGGAAAATTGATAAATTCCGACTGTAACGGTGCAGCAAATATTGGATTAAAAAGCAAACTGAATGGGTTTATCCCGGACAGATTAGAGGCATCCTTGGCTATGTCATTAAGGGTGAAATTTGACATGACTTTCCTACGGAATGCTCCGCAAACAGTCCGTCAAATTTATTCCACTTAAGAATCCACGCGACTTTTAGTCCGTGGAGTGTCAAAACCTAAGTCATATTTTGATTAAGCATTTTTAAGTTTAGCTGAATATTATTGATCAAGGCCAATAAAAATGTTAGACTACTGCTATTGCTATAATAAAATGTCTAACTAATATTAGTATATCTAAAGAAACTGAGAGAAAAGTGACGGTATGATGCAATTATGGAAAATATCATGGACTACCGTAAATTAGACCCAGCATTAATGAATGCTCTAAGTAAAGTGAAAGAATCACAGAAACAGGCATTAGAAGTGTTTGTCCGCACTATGGAAATTCCTAGCGAAATAGAGGCAAGTTTTTTGCAACAATTGGGGGTAAGAGGAGTAAATCATCATAGATGTACTTTTACAGCTAGACTTTCAGCACAAGCAGTTACAGAATTGTCTAATCAACCTTGGGTTCATAATCTCAAATTAGCAAGGAAGTTTCGTTGCACTTAAAATAATAGTCTTTTATATTGTCTTATATTTTTTACTTACTATTTTCTATAGCAGCAAATACCACAAACTTAGCTCAGGTTAGTTAAGAGATATAGTGGCTATTTTATTATTTCATAATGCTGAATCTAGGAAGTTTTCCTAAGTATAAATTTACCACTAATGTTTTTTGGGAGAGATTCGTCGTTTTTATCCCTTTGTTTTTAAATTAATAAATGAGTATTTTTCCGGGTAAAATTATTATTTTTCCTGGAGATTTGGAATGAATAAACTTGCATCAACTTTTCCTAATCTCTAGCCGGAACTGGAACCAGTTTTTCTGCTTTCACAGCAGAAAAAAAAACCGAGAGTATAGGGTTATTAACTAATAGCAAAACCAAAGCATTAAGACGAAAGTAAATACAGCAAATTCCAAGTATATGAAGTACAGATATTAATGTTCAAACCTCTCTAGTGCGGTCATCTTGACCCCTATGGTTATACCTCACAAAGGTGGAATCTGCTGTAATTCAAATAGTCGGAATTATTCGCCACATAAACCTGAAAAAATGCTAAACCAAAATCATCAATATAAAACTTAATTACTGGGTAACTCGCACTAAATAACTCGGTTGTGCATCAGCAAAGTGTGGGATTCGTCAAGTAGGGCCGGCAAATGTAATCTAAAAGCACTGATATATAAAGGTTTAGGGCATTTTTGTCGCGAAAAAAGTGCGAGTTGTTAAGCTTCTTGGACCAAAAAGTTAGGACAGCATCAAGACACTTCCCAATCAAGATACACCCTACAATTATTCCTCCTACTTTCGGACATCTCCCGACCCTCCCCACACTTCCCACACTTCCTTGACGCACTACCAATAACTCTTTGCAAGAGTCATCATTTACAGATTCTAAATCCTGAATAGCGGTCATTTCAGTTATCAGTTATCAGTAAGATTAAAAAACAGATATTTTGCTCTTTTTGTTAACATAAAATATTTCTTTTTGACTGGCAAGTAAGTAATTAGTTTGACTATATTGTCGCATCAAATAGGTAAAAGATATAATAACTTTAGAACCATTATATATAATGATTAATAATGACTACTTCTGTAGCAAATATTTCACACAAAGTAAATATTAAGTCATTACCTAAATGTCAGTAATATCGCTCTACCTTATCTGAACAAATCAGTTTTATCAGTTTAAAAACGCCCACTATTTAACCGCACCTTTTCACCATAATTTAACAACATTTCCAAAGAAGTCAAACGATTTTGCCAAGTCTGAACTTGATAAGCATTTTCCCTAGCATGATCCCTCATAGAACTCCTGAATTGTAATTGAAATTTCCTTAAACTTCTTTTAGCATGATTCAAATTACTACTGTCAGGATTTTCCGCCAATTGATTCAACACTGTAGCCAACTCCTCAGCATCACTACGCCAACTCTCAAGTTGAGATTGTCCGATAGAAAGTTGCTTATTTGCTAATAGAAAAGTCCATTCTTTTTTTAACGCTTGAAAACGGTCTGCAGCAGCAGCAAAGGGTTGACGATAAGGAATCGGCCCTTCTACAACATGAGAAGCGCTAGCAAAAGCATTTAAAGAAGCTTGGCGATTATTTTTTGTTTCTTGAGATCCTTGAGTACGAGTCAAAAATCCATGTAACCCACTAGTAATCCTTTCAGCCGCAAAAATAATATAACCTCCAGCGGGTAAATCTCGTGCAGCCTGAATTTGGTCTACTGCTACAATTTCAGGAATATTCAAAAGTTTCACTGCTGGCGCTATCAAGGTACTACCTAAGACTCGTGAATCAGTAAGTGGTTGCGTAATTTGCTGAAAGCGATTCGTATCCATTGCATAAGTCATGGGAGTCAGTAAATCAATATCACCCTTCATTGCCCAGGTTTCCCAGTCTTGCTGAATTTTCTCAAACCGTTGATAGCGAGGAAAAGGAAACACAGCAGCAGACAAAATTATCTTTGGATATTTCTGTTTGAGGAACTTAGAAGCATCCGCCACAAAGGTATTCACCTGATTAATCTTAAACTCAGTCCACTTCCACCACATTTGCCGATCGCGTGGCGAAATCTTCATCGGGTCAACACCATATAACTTCTGAAACTGTTGACGCGCGGTGGTGCTGTAACCATAAGAAAAACCCCGCTCTGGATTTTGAAAAGGATAACGAATGTAGTCTAACTGAATCCCATCTACCTGATAGCGACTGGCAATTTCATCTATGACTTTGAGCAGATATTGCCGAACATAGGGATTAGCCGGGTCCATATAAACCTTGGTATCAGAAGGGTTTCGTTGGCGACCTCTGTTATCAGTCATTACCCAACTAGGATGAGCTGAAATCACCGGACCCAAATAACTATCTGGCTGATTCAGAACTCTATTGTGAGCTTGATTACCCACAGCAAATACCCACATCCAAGCGTGTATTTCCATATTACGCTCGCGGGCTAATTTCACCGCAGCCTCCAGAGGGTCCCACCCAATTGTCAACGGATTCTGTTTCGGAGCAATATTACTAGGATAAATAGTGTAACCAGCATTAATAGTTTCAAAGAAAACAGTATTAATACCAGCAGCAGCCAAGCGATCAAATACCATTGCCAAACCTCGCTTTGATCGCGCTCTGACAATCGTACCCCGGTCTAACCAGACAGCCCGAATTTCAGCTCCTGCTCTTTCACCATCTGTAGGATAATTTTCCCACAGCATTTGTCTAGTTTGGAGCCATTGACTTCTAGCAGTAGCGTATTGTTTGGATGCTACTTGTTGGGGAAAGTTTTGAATTACCTGACGAGCTTTGGTAATTACCTGTTGAGCTTTGCTGATGCTGCGATTGCTTTGAGCCACAAATGTAGTGTTATCAGTATTGGCAGCTACCAAGCTACTACCGTCTGTTGCCAGGTTAACTTCTAAATTTGCTGACTTAGCTGCAACCATTGCACTTTCAAATCTGCCCAAAAGATTATTTAACTCCTGCAACATTGCATATGCTTCTCCTCTGCTAATCGGATAATTTCCTTGTCGAACATCCAAACCAGGAGGTGCTGATTCTGATGAGAGGTCTCTTCCAGAAGGGACTTGCACATCTGGTGGAACCACGGGTCTCAATAGCGCTGTGATGGGGTTACGTCGGGAGGAAGATGTTGTTGTTTCTATTTGTTCTTGTTGTTCTTGATTACTACTTTCTGTGTTGCGGGTTTGATTTCGGAATCTGTTCCAAATACCGCCTCTATTATTAGTAGTAGTTTCTGGAGTCAGGTTTTCAGTGGCAGTAACTGTAGTCTCATTGTTGCTGAGAGTTTCAGTTTCTTCGTTTTGTGCTTGTTGTTCTCGGAATCTATTCCAAAAACTGCCACCTCTATTAGTAGTAGTTTCTGGAGGAGAATCCCTAGAGCTAACTGTAGTGTCATTGTTGCTGAGAGTTTCAGTTTCTTCGTTTTGTTGGTCAATTTGATTTCGGAATCTTTGCCAAACATTATTACTGTTGGCAGTTGTGGATGTTTCCGATTCAGCTTTAGCTCTGTCTTGATTATTCTGTTGTTGACTTCTAATCCAAATATTATCAGGAGTAGAGCCTTGAGTTGTAGTAGCAGGTTGATTAGTATTGAAGTTTTCAGCAGTCGCTGGAGGCGAAGTTTGTGGTCTAATTTTAACTGGATTAGAATAATTGCTGTTAGCACTGGGTAAAGGATTACTATTTTCTGCTCTGAACTGAGGCTGACCTTGATAGCGATTCAGAGTTGCCTGCAACCAAGCACTGTCTAACGTAGCAGCATCACTTCTACCCCAGTGCCAACCGAAATAGGTCGCTTGGGGAGTTGTGACTACTGCTGAGGAACCAGAACTGCCTTTCCAGATAGCAGCGGTACTACTATTTAAGCCAGCGGGAATTAATACCCCACCTTCAACTATGCCTTGGTTATTTTCTATCGGCACCCAAGTGGTAGATTCTTTGCAAGCAATATCTAAACAACGGTATCTGGCTTCTGGTGTAGTAGGTTGACTCAGGGGAAAAGCCCAGTAGGAACCGAGGAGCGATCGCAATTTTTGTCGGACTCCAGGTTGAGATTTTCTGCCTACCTGGCCACTAGCGATTAATCTTCCTCCTTGTTTCACCCACTCTTGGAAAATTTCTACTTGGGTTTGGGTTAAATTTTCAACATTTGGTAGGAAGATAATTTTGATTCCGGATAAGTCAGCAAGTGTATTTATTTGACTTAAATCAATGGGTTGATAACTGATTCCTGTAGCCCGTATTCTTGTAATAATTTGATTCCATTCATCGGAGTTTTCTGGACTACGAACTATTCCCATTAAAGTATTAGCACTGCCTGCTGTTGGTAGCAGTACCATTAAACCTAGTAATGTACCTGCAAACTGTGGTAGAAATTGTTTTAATAAAGCCGTATTTTTACTCATCAATTCTGATATTTGTTTGTAAATTCAATTAACTCGTAGTGGAAATTTATTGATAATTGCTTTTCTAGCTGCATATAATATTTGATATATCTAAGATTTTGTCCAGACAAATCCCATCACCTAAAAATTGGTTATCTGTTAATATATTTGTATAATTTATAGTCATTATTGTGAATTTACTGTACTTCTCTTCATTTTGATCATTTTTCTGTTTATTCATTATACTTACTAATTTGATATCAAGAATAAATTACTTTGGCAGATTTTAAGAATATAGTAGAGTCTTTTATCGGGCCATTTTTTTCATCTCTTGTTATCAGTAAAAATCCGGAAAAGACCTCTACAGTAATTTTATGATTTTTTCATTAACATATTAGATATTGTCTGTCAAGTTCAATAGCGGAGAAGGGATAGAACTTATCTAAATATTGATAGATTTTGGAATTATTTCCTGAATCAAGCCATAGGATGAAAGTTCAGTATTGTTTGCTGTTTGTTTTTGTCTAAGAAATCAGAGATAAATTCAGGATAAAATTAAACTACTATGAGCTGATATCCAATTTTATAGATGTTCTGATTTAAGTTTTGCCTTTTAGTTAGTGCTACTTTAACTACAAGATAATTATTTTTAATTCAAGATATAGCAAGGAACACTTTTTCAAGTATGAGCATTAATCAAAAATTTGAAATTAATGTAGTCATATTTGAGCGGAATAATTTACAGATAAAGGTGAGACAAAAAGTTTCTAGCCATGATAATTTTGGGAGAAAAATCAGATATCAACCTCAAGAAAAATATCATAAAGTTCCGAGCAGTAGTTTGTGAGAATTTTCTAATCCCCAATTATTGAGCCATCGATTTTTTGTACAAAATAGATGACCGTTAATCTTTAGTAAAAAAAATACACCCCGAATGTTCTGATTGAATTTCGCTAAATATGCACTCTCATGCAAAGCAAACTACCATAGAGTTAAAACTACTGTTGATAATTAATAGATAATTGTGCTAACGTTTTTTGGTATCAATTGGCACAAAAAAACTCTCACAAAATGTGAATATATTGGCTAGTATAGGTTTAAGTGATTTGTAAAATAAAAATTAAATGTTGTTAATAATTTAAGAGTGGAGGTAAATTTAAAGATTAATTTTTTAAATTTAAAGATAAGATAAATATATAATATATGATACAGTAAATTTAAAATAATTTGTTATAAATTTACTCAGATTCAACAGAGTATCATGTCTGCTGTAGTTGATTGTTAAATAAATGTTGATTAAAACCAGCCAATTCAACTATTATTAATCAGTGCTTTATTTAATTAAAAATTTTAGGTCTGAATAAAGGTGTTTGATCGTAATCAGCACCTCATATCATGTCAGGTTGAATACTTACACTTTCCTAGTCCAAAGCCAGAAGGCAGAAGAGTTGGAAAATATCTGCAAAAAGTACCTTTTCATAGCCGGGCTGAGTATTATACCAAATTGATAAATGTTTGCTACAAATATTATCAATCTTGGGTTTTGGGTGTGGGGTATTGGGTGTGGTGAAGTAAGTAGGAAAAATAAAGAAAAAGGCTGGTTATCAAAGGGATAAAGTGGAAAAACTTTCTTAATTAGTTAATAGTTGCAGTTTTCTCAAGCATCACATTATTTTTTTAATTGGTATTAGGTAAAGCGATCGCCAACCATAAGATGTTTTACAGGAAATTGCAGGTTAGTGTGGTAAAGCTAAAGGGATGAATTTGTGTCAGCTACTCCCACACCCCTGTACGGACGTTGCATGCAACGTCCCTACTCCCCACTCCCCTATCAAGTCTATTCCACCTCCTCATTGACAGGGAAACGATCAATCAAACCCATAGCAAGACGAGCATTCCTTTTTAACTCATCAGATAAATGAGGCACATGAGGAATTTGAGACAAGAAATCAAGAGTACGGCGTAAAATCCGGACAACATCCCCCTCATCAAGACTCGTATTTTCGACTAACTCTTGCCATTCAGTTTCGAGAGCCCACTGTTCTACTAAACTAATCAACTCCCGTTCCAACCAAACAGGTAATGCCACTCGATATCGACGCTGCACCTGAAATAACTGATGTCGTAAACTCCGCAAACTAGCTAAAGCTTCCTCTACTTCCATAGACAACTGATAACGTGTCCGACTATCAGGTCTAGTAACCTCCGTCACCAAAGCAGCGCAAGCAGCAGCCAGATGGTGGGGGTCAAGTAGGTCAAAAGCTCCCGACATCAACGCTAAACCTAGCCACAATTCATTATCACCCCGAATTGCAGCGCAAGCTTGACCCATTTCTGTCGGTTCTACTCCATGCAAACAACCAAAATATTGCAAAATGTCTATTAGATTGAGAAATTCTTGCCAGTGACGTGCCAACTCATCCTCTAACTCAGTTTGGCGATCGCCTATTTCTGTCTCCAAAACACTAATTCGTCGCCAACCCTTCAGCAAAGTACGAGGGTTCCCCCACTCCTGAAGCGGATGTTTCTCAGCTTGTGCTTCTAGAGTAGTTACTTTTTGCATTTGTGTAATAACTTCGGGAGCATCTGCTGGAGGTGGTAGTTCTGGAATTTGTTGGGCTATAACCAGAGAAACTTGATCTCCTTTGCGACATTGCCCCAGACGAAAGTCCATCTCAACAGGCAATTCCATATAGTCTACTGCTGCCAACCGAGGTAAATTTGCTTCTAAAACCACAACATCCATTGCTGCTACTACATACCACCGATTATCTCTACCTAAACATAAGGAATAAGCAGACTTACCAGGCCCCGGAACTTTTGCCACCAATACTGCCGGAATGGGGTCAGCATTAGATTTCTTAGCAGTAGGAACGTGCTTGCCTTTCAAACTAACAATTGTCCCCAAAACAGCAAAAGACAACGCCAAAGACATTTCCTTTCTGTGGGTTTCCTCAGCTTGCTTTTGCAAAATTTTCAGGAGTCGTTTCCCCTCTTTGCCTTTTTCCCGTAATTTTTCATAGTCAGCTAAGAGTTTTTCGAGATTAACTAAATCATTTTCTTCAAAAATACCGAGCTTTTGTCGTTGAGATGTTAATTCCTCTTGCATTTGCTCAATTTCCTTGAGCTTTGGTAGCAAAGACAGAGTAGACAAATACTGGCCAAAACTTCTTTCTACTAATTCCTTCGCCTCTTCTAGGGTATGAGTTTGGAGCAAATTCAGAACCATACCATAGCTAGGAGTAAACTGGCTTACCAGAGGGTCTGCTGCTGAAGTTGCTAAATAATGTGCTTCTTTTGCACCTTCAAATCTCGTCTGAAGAGTAACCACATAACCTCGAATATCCATACCTCGTCGTCCAGCTCTACCTGCCATCTGGAGAAATTCTGAGGGTTTTAGGAGTCGGTGGCCATCATCTGTCCGTTTGGAGAGGCTGGAAATTACAGTAGTTCGGGCTGGCATATTAATTCCTGCGGCCAAGGTTTCGGTGGCAAACACCACTTTGATTAAACCTTGCTGGAATAATTCCTCAACTAAGCCTTTCCAAACAGGCAACATTCCCGCATGGTGAGCAGCTATTCCTCTGCTTAGGGGTTCAAGCTGGGGAGAGCGAGCTAGTTCAGGGTTGCGGGTCAGAAATTGTCTGATTTGGACTTCTAATTTAGTAGCTTCGGCTTTGTTAACCAGGCTGAGATGATTTGCCTGAGCTATTTCTTCAACGGCTCGACCACATCCCCGACGGCTGAATATAAAGTAGATTGCTGGTAGCATATCCCGCTGTTGGAGTTGAAACAAGACTTCTGGCAAATTAGCTTCTAGTTGTCTATTGCGGTCTCTACCTGTATGCCTGTTTTTTGGTTTTAGCAGGGGATTAATTCTTTTCCGTTTGTCGTGGAATAGGGGAAATAGACCTTTGCTGTTGGAGAAGTTAAATTCTAGGGGGACAGGTCGAAACTCAGAGTAAATCAGTTCGGTAGGCCCATGAACTCTGGCTATCCAGTCTGTGAGTTGATCGCTATTAGCTACTGTGGCCGAAAGAGCCAATAATTGAATTTCTGGTGGGCAGTAAATTATTGATTCTTCCCAGACTGTGCCTCGTTGGCGATCGTTCATATAATGGCATTCGTCTAGAACTACGGCTTCTACTCCTTCTAGGGATGTACCAATCTCCCCAATAGGTGTGCCATAGAGCATATTTCGGAAGATTTCTGTGGTCATTACCAATACTGGGGCATCCCGGTTGACGGAGGTATCCCCCGTGACTAGCCCTACCATATTCGGTCCAAATTGCTCTCGGAAGTCCCGCAATTTTTGGTTTGACAGGGCTTTTAGGGGTGTGGTATAGAATACTCGTCGCTGACTACTGAGGGCCCGGTAAATGGCATATTCTCCGATTAGGGTTTTGCCTGAGCCTGTCGGGGCACAAACAACTACAGATTTTCCAGCATTCAGGGCTGCGATCGCCTGTTTCTGGAATTTATCTAGTTCAAATGGAAATAAGGTCTTCAGATCCAGCTCTGGGCTGTTCTGGGTTGGTTCTAACACTAATATTTATTTTCTTGACTTTACAGGGTTTATGTGATCAAAAATTGATTTTCCAGTATATATAGCGCTACGCGCAAGTCAGAAGGTTGCCCTCGCCCCCGCCTCTGCAAGGGTAGACTCCGGCGGTGGTCAGAATTAGGGGTGGTTCGGGAACCACCCGTACAGAAGTAATATCTGACGTTCGGAAAGAGCATTTAGGAATGTCCCAAGCTTTGCTTAGACTGCTATATATAGACTTTTTTTAATCTTAAACCCTATTACTTGAGGCGGGGAGATTCTAGAAGTCAGAAGTTAGGAGCTAGGAGTCAGAATTCAGGACTCAGAATTCAGGAGCTAGGATATAGGAATTATACCAATTACCAAAAGTTACCAAAAGTAATTCTATACTTCAGCCTCTCAAATCTTATTTATGCCAAAGGTGCAACTTTTTTAATACCCTCTTACTAAAGGATTTGGTAATAGATAAATCAAAAATCATTATGTCAAAAGAAACAGAAACCCCAAAAGTCGTAGTAGTTGGTGCTGGTTGGGCAGGATTAGGAGCCACTTACCAGTTAGCCAAACAAGGCTACGACGTTACACTTTTAGAAGCTGGCCCCTACCCAGGCGGTCTAGTGGCTGGTTGGAAAACTCCTGGTGGTCGTTCCGTAGAAGTAGGAATACATGGTTTTTGGTATCCTTACCATAATATATTCTCTCTTGTCAATGAGTTAAACCTGAATCCTTTCACCCCTTGGACTCGTTCGGCTCAATATTCTCCTGCGGGTTTAGAGGTAGAATCTCCGATATTTCAAGATTTGCCCCCTTTACCAACTCCTCTCGGTACTTTTATTTATACTCAATTTAAACGGCTGCCTTTGAGCGATCGCCTTTCTGCTCTCCCCCTACTTTATTCTGTGATTGATTTTGATAATTCTGATGAAGCTTGGCGTAGATATGATTCAGTAACAGCAAGAGAATTATTCAAACAATATGGCGTTACCAAAAGATTATATGACGATGCTTTTAACGCTATGTTATTAGTTGGTTTATTTGCCCCCGGAGAACAATGTTCTGCTGCTGCTGCATTGGGAATGTTATATTATTTTATTCTGGCTCACCAAGCTGATTTTGATGTAGTTTGGTGTCGGGGTACGGTGGGAGAAATGATTTTTAAACCTTGGGTAGAAAGTATTGAAAAAATAGGTGGAAAAGTTCTGACAAAGCAACGAGTTACTGACTTAATAGTTGATGATAATGGTCAAGCTAAAGCAGTTGTTTGTGAAGATAAAACTTATGAAGCAGATGCAGTAATTTTTGCTGTCGGTATTAGTGGGATGAAAAAGATATTGGCAGGTAGCGAGGCGTTACAAAGTCGTCAAGAATTTAGGAATATTAATAATCTTGGTGGAGTAGATGTATTAGGAACGCGCTTATGGTTTGATAGAAAAATTTCCATTCCCCGCGCTTCTAATGCTTGTTTTGGATTTGATGCTACTACAGGCTGGACGTTTTTTGATTTGAATGCTTTACATGATGAATTTCGAGATGAACCGGGAACAGTTGTAGAGGTAGATTTTTATCATGCCAATCAATTTTTGCCTTTGAGCGATGAGGAAATAATTAAAATTGTCCGGGAATATTTAGCAACTTGTATTCCGGAATTTAGAGCAGCAGAAATTATTGACCAAAGTGTGGTGAGAGTTAGACAAGCTGTGACTCATTTTTTCCCTGGCAGTTATCAATATTTACTCCCGGCAAAGACAAGTTTTGAGAATGTATTTATGAGTGGGGATTGGATTGTGAATCTTCACGGTTCATGGTCTCAAGAAAAAGCTTATGTGACAGGTTTAGAAGCTGCTAATTTAGTGATAGATAAATTTAAGTTTGGGGAGAAAGCTAATATTATTCCTGTGGAACCAGACGAGGAACATATTAAATTTGCCAGGATGATTAATAAGTCAGTGCGAGAGGTTGGAAAGTCGATATTTCCTAATATTTGGTTGTAGAGAATATCTACATGAAATAATACATGAAATAATTTTCAAAATTTGTCTCTGTTGAAATTTTTATTGGCTGTAATTTTGATAATGCTTAACAGCTTTTACAGCGGTTTTCATTTCAGTAGACCACAGTAGGGACGTTGTATGCAACGTCCCTACAAAGTTTTGGTTATGGCTCCGGTGGTTCATCAAGAGCGAAAAGCGCTGTAGGGAATAGCAAAAAATAAATTATCCAATTCTTAGAGTTTCCCTGCTCCCTACTCCCTCATGGCTAATTCTTTGTCGTCAGAGAATATTTACAACCCTATATTTTTGAGTCCTGTACTTCCCACACTTCCCAAACTTCCCACCCTTCCCAGATTTCCCAGATTTCCCAGATTTCCCAGATTTCCCAGATTTCCCAGATTTCCCAGATTTCCCAGATTTCC
>JAAUYJ010035783.1_pt1 | contig 13378 bp, 4 predicted proteins | sample 7278031 | NCBI WGS metagenome assembly JAAUYJ01 (sample SAMN14350222, study PRJNA611818) | marine sediment metagenome | isolation source: surface marine sediment (1.8m) | place: French Polynesia: Moorea | collected 2018-08 | reverse complement strand
TTAATTCCACTAGCTTATCTACAAATGCTGATGGCACTACTGTATTAAACGGCAATGTAACGACGACAAACAACCAAACTTATAACGATGCTGTAACCTTAGGAGCAGATACAATCCTCAACGGCACTAATATCACCTTTAACAATACCGTGGATGCTGCTAGCAATGGAGAACAATCCTTAACAGTTAACGCTTCAGGAAATACGACTTTTGGTAATGAAATCAGCGATCGCGTTGGCGGGACAAATCCACTGGAATTTTTAACCACCGATGCTTCAGATACAACTGTTATTAATACTGATCAAATTAATACTACAGGGGATCAAACTTATAACGATGCTGTAGAACTAGGAGCAGATACTACCCTTACTGGCAATAATATCACCTTCAACAATACAGTAGATGCGGGGGAGATAGATGGAGGAGGGTCCGTTCCACCAGTGGTAGTTGATGCTGGTTTAACTGTTAACGCTTCAGGAAACACCACCTTTGGTAATCAAGACAGCGCTCGTGTTGGGGGAACTAATCCCCTAGAATTTTTAACCACAGATGCTCCAGGGACAACAGTAATTAATACCGACCAGATTAACACTACAGGCGATCAAACTTATAACGATGCAGTAGAACTAGGCAACAATACTACCCTCACAGGCAATGATATTAGTTTCAATTCAACAGTTCGTTCTGTTGCAGGAGCAAATAACTCTTTAACTGTTAATGCTAGAGACATTATTACTACTGAACAGACAGAAGATATTGGAGAGATTACCTTCAATGGTGCAGTAGGAGACAATAACCAACCTCTGTTAAGTCTGGAAACTAATAGCGATACAGGAGAAACCAGTATTAATGGTGGCTCAGTTACCACTACAGAAAGCCAAACCTATAACACTGATGTTAGTATAGGAAACTTTACTACTGATACTCAATTAATTGCAGACTCCGATAACAATGGAAGTGGTGATTTTTCCGCTCAAAATATTAATGGAGATCAACAAAACCTTTCAATAGAAGCAGTAAGCATTAACACAGGAAATATCGACACGTCCTTCAGTGAATTATTAGGCTCGGGGCAGGGTGGGGATATCAACCTAACTGCCACAAATGGCAATATCACCACAGGCAATCTTAACTCCTCCCGTTTTGCTAGTGGTTTGGCTGGTTCTGGAACGGTATCTGGTCAGGGTGGAGACATCACTCTAAATGCCAATGGCAGTATTATTACAGGAGATATAAATTCCTTCACATCGATTGAAATCGAGGTGATCGATGGAGGAACCGCTGAGTCCCTTGGTGGTGGGACGATTACTGTTGAAGCTACAGGCAACATCTCTACAGGCAATCTAAACTCCTCTTCTTCAGCAAATGCAACTAATATTCAAGTTCCTCAGCTTGGAGCAACGGCAACGGCTCAAGACGGTGGGGCGATTAATATCGATGCTGGAGGCAACATTGAAATCACAGGTAACATCATCAATTCTTCTTCTGCTGCTACTGCCAATGGCAATCCTGCAACGGCAACGGCTGGTGCTGGTAGTGATATTAATCTTATTGGCAACGTTATACTTACTCAATTTGATACCGAGTTCATAACAACCGGAGATGCTGGCGATGGCAACATGACCATTGATGGAACAGTTAATAATGATCCCGATCCTGCTTCTTTTACTAACGATCTAACTTTAACTGCTGGTACAGGTGCAATTAATATTACAGGTGCAATTGGTGATACTAATCCCATAGGATTTATCGATGCTAACAGCAGTAGCACTACTAATTTTGGCAGCATAGTTAATGCAGATAGTTTATTTACCGATGCTGGTGGAATAACTATCTTGAATGGAAATGTCACTACTACAGATAGTCAATTCTACGGGGATGCAGTGGAATTAGGACAAAATATAGAATTGGTAGGAGGTGGATATGGTATTACTTTTGACTCTACAGTCCGTTCTCAAGGTGAACCACGCTCTTTAACTATTACTACCACTGGCGACCAGTTTATTGATGAGGGTATAACTTTTAATGGCGCAGTAGGAGACAATAACCAACCTCTGTCAAGTCTAGAAACAAATACCAATACAGGAGAAACCAGTATTAATGGTGGTTCAGTTACTACAACAGAAAGCCAAACCTATAACACTGATGTTAGTATAGGAAACTTTAGTGTTGATACTCAGTTAATCGCGGACTCCGACAACAACGAAAGTGGTAATTTTAGCTCTCAAAATATTTCTGGAGATGGGCAAAATCTTTTCATACAAGCAACAAGCATTACCACAGGTGATATTGATTCTACTTTCAGTGTTGATGTAGGTGATATTACTCTTAATAGCACTAACGGTAATATTACCACTGGTTCTATCGAGGGTGGAAATATCTTAATTGACAGTAATGGGGCAAATAATGATACCCAAGGACTGTTTACCGCTACAGCAACTCTCCCTGAGTCAAATACAAGCATCAGCGGAACAACTGTAACTATCGAACATGGTGGAGGAAATACAACTCCTAGAACTCCCTTTATCGTAGGTAATGCAACCACTAACGGTACAGCAGGAGCAATTGTAACTACTGATGATAATATTCCACCAGAAGCCACAATTCCTGGTAATTTTCCTCCTCCTGGTGAAACAAGCACAATTCAAATCCTAACCCCAGAAGAAATACCTATTGTCGCAGCTAATGATGGTACGGGTTCAGTTGTAACTCGTCAAGATGATAATGTTACTTTCAATATCACTGGTGGTTTAACTTCCGATGATAATCAAAACCTGTTCCATAGTTTTACTCGCTTCGACTTACCCGAATCAGATCAGATTGCTAACTTTATCGCTAATGAATCTCTAGATAACATCTTGGCACGGGTATCTAGTGGGAATGCTTCCGATATTCAAGGCACAATACAAGTTACAGGTGGCAATGCTAACCTATTTTTAATTAATCCTGCTGGTGTGATCTTCAGTGAAACTGCTCAACTGAATGTACCTGCTGCATTTACCGTCACTACAGGGAATGGGGTAAGCTTTGGGGATAACTGGTTTAGTGCTAGTGGTGATTTTAATGCTTCTATTCTCAATGGTACTCCAGAAGCGATCGCACTTACGATGGATAGTCCTGGTGCAATTATTAACAACGCTAACTTAACTAATAATAACGGAGCGTTGAATTTAGTCGGCGGACAAGTAAGTATTCAGGGAAATATAACTAGTAATGGCTTTAGTGGAGTTGGTCAGAAAGAAGGAGCAAGTATTGTTAATCTCTCAGACTTTACTATTACCAGTACAGATGGAATAACTAACTTACCCAATCCTTTTACTGCTAATATTCTGACTGTTAATGAACTAGCACAGTTAATTGATAACAATTCTTCCTTTTCTTTTGCTAGCGGAATTTCTATTAGTACTGCTAGTGTGATTAATTCTAATGGACAAAACATCAATTTGATTGGCAATACTAATGATGATGGAGTAGGAGTTAGTATTTTCGATAATGCTAGTATTGATGCTGACGGAGGCAATATAACTCTTACAGGTACAAGCCAACTAGATGCAGGAGTTGTCATTGATGAAACTAATATTAATGCTGATGGTGGCAACATTACCATTACAGGTACAAGCGTTGCAGATGATGGGGTATTTATTCGCGGACAAGTTACCACATCTGCTGATGGTGCAATAAACATTACAGGAACAAGTACAGAAGCAATTGGAATTCTCACCTTGGGTACAGAAGCTTCAGAAGGTTCACCAGCAATACCCACTCAAATTACCACTGCATCAGGAGAGATTAACTTAACAGGAACAAGTACTAATTCTCTTGGGGTTAACACCCAAAATACTGATATTACTTCTAGCAATGGAGCGATCGCAATTACGGGAATAAGTACTAATAACACAGGAATCCAACTAGAAAGTACTAATGTCAGCACTGCCATTAATCCTGATTCTCCCGATACTAGAATTACCTTAACCGCAGACACAATGGAATTGGAAGCAGATGCAGAAGGGGTAGAAAATAATTTCACCAGTAACGAATTAGTCTTGCAACCACAAACCCCGTCGAGAAATATTAATCTGGAAATCGATCGTAATAATCCTCCCGCCAACGCACTCAACTTTGCTAACGGAAGAATTGCCCAACTTTCACAAAACGTTAACTCAATTACTATTGGTAGAGCAGACGGTACTGGCACAATTACTGTTACCGATGATTTTAATGATGGCTTAATCGTTGAGAGTAATCTAACTTTACGTTCCCCCGAATCTAACGGCGCGATTATTATCAATGACACAATTGAAACCAATAGCAACGATGTAACTCTGAATGCTGGTACAAGCGTCAACATCAATCAAGACATAACTACCGATGGAGGTGCGATCGCTATTACTAGTGGTGGCACAATTGATAGTAGTACTGTCAATCTCGATTCTTCTAGCTTGAATGCTTCAGGAGGGGATATTAACCTTACTGCTACAGGAAATATTAATTTAGGAGGAGTTGATTCTAGTTCCACTAGTGAATCTTCAGAAGATAAAGCAGGAGATGTTACCATTACTAGCACCACAGGTGCAATATTCGCTCCTTCAGAAGCAAGTCTTCCTACTCTAATTGCTAACGAGAAAATTATTGGTATTGTTGCTAATGCTATAGATGGAAATGGGGGAAATGTTACCTTCTCTGCTGCTGGAGATATTCAGCTATTTGGCATTGACTCTAGTTCTATTAACGGTAATGGTGGAGATATCTTTATATCCTCTACTGCTGGTGCAATTAATGCTACTTTACCCACACCAGTTAGTGAAGGTTCTACAGAAACTGTACCTTTTGGGTTATTGCTATCGGGAACTACAGGACAAAATGGCGGTAACATAACCCTACAAGCAGAAGGAGATGTTGCCACAGGATTTATTTATTCTGGTTCTCTAGGTACTGGTACAGGTGGCACAATTTCTCTTAATAGTACTAACGGAAATATTGATACTACTGTCGGTGCAAACCTAGAGCCAATTACAGGAGGAATAATTGAATTACCAGCAGGAATAACCCCAGAAATTATTAATACCATCTTTACTGGAGTTAGTTCTCTCTCTCAAAATAATGCAGGAGATATTAACATCACTGCCAATAACGGTGATATAACTACTAGCAATATTGATGCTGTAAGTACCACTGCTACAGGAGGAGAAGTTACTCTTAATACGGCTTCGGGTAATATCACTCCCCAAAATATTACTACTACTAATAACAATATCGATCTCAACGGTGCGGTTACTCTAGCTCAAGATACAACCATTACGGTTAATGGCACAGGTGATGTGAATTTTGCTAATACTGTTGACGGTACGCAATCTCTAACTGTCAATACTTCTGGTAATACTATCTTTAATGATGCAGTAGGGGCAACTACTCCTTTATCTTCCCTAACTAGCGACGAGGGTGGTACAACTCAAGTTAATGGTGATGTTACTACCACAGAAGATCAGACTTACAACGATGCTGTAACCCTAGGAACAGATACCACTCTCGAAGGAACAAATATTACCGCCAATTCCACAGTAGATGCAGCAAGTAACGGCGAACAGTCCTTAATCGTTAATGCTTCTGGAAATACTATCTTTAATGGTGAAGTAGGTACAACTAACGCTTTATCTTCTTTAACTACCAATGCAGACGGAACAACCCAACTTAACGGCAATGTTACTACCACAGGAGATCAGACTTACACTGCAAATGAAGTGGACATCTCAACGGGGATTGATATCACAGGCAATACGGTAATCTTACAACCCCAAGACCCAGCATTAAATATTGCGATCACACCTAACACCCAATCTGACAATACTTTAGATATTACTCAAGCAGAATTAGATACTATTGAAGCCAATTCTATTGTGATCGGTAATGCTACAGATGGTAGCGGTACAATTACTGTTGCTAATCCCGTTACCGTTGACGATCCGATTACCCTAACAACACTATCAGGAACAATTCAGGTTAATGGTCAGATCACAGGAACAGATGATGCTTCTGTTAATCTTGATAGCTCTCAAACTAACCTAAATAGTGGCATTACCACAGAAGGAGATGCCATAACTATCAACAGTGATGTGACTTTACAAAATAATGTTGCTTTAAGTACTGTCTCCAATGAAGAAACAGGAGCAGACATTAATATTAACGGTAGTGTCAACGGTGCAAACGACTTAACCCTAAATGCTGGTTCGAGTGATATTGATATTCAAGGAACAATTGGTAGTACAGCAACCCCATTAGGAGATTTACAAGCCAATAGCACAGGTACAACTAATTTTGGAGGTGCTATTAATGCAGCTAGTGTAACTACTAACGAGGGTGGTACTACTACCCTGAACGGTAATGTTACTACCACAGGTAATCAAAGCTTTAATGATAATCTCACAACTTCAGCAAATATAGAGTTAAACTCCAGTAATGGAAATATTACTACTCAAGACATTACAACATCAGGTAATGACTTAGATATCAATGCAAATAGCATCTCAACAGAAAATATTACTACTCAAGGAGGAGAAGTCGAGCTTGAGAGTAACCAAGGAGCGATCGCCACAGGAGATATTAACACTTCTGGAACAGCAGAGGGTAATATCAATCTAGATTCGGCTACTACCATTGGAACTGGAGCAATTAACTCTAGTGGAACTACAGGAAATGGTGGAGATGTAACTCTTGATTCTAATTCTTTAGGAAATACTCAAGTGTCTTCAGGCAATATTACGGTAGATAGTATCAGAGCAGATAGTGCTACTAATGGTAATGGTGGTGAGATCAGAGTCAATGTTGATAACGACAATCCTGGTTTATTTGTTGCTGCGGAGAGTTTTGACTTAAACGGTGTCGATACTAGCATTTTTAGCAATAGTTCTAGTGCAGAAGCAATTACCATCAAACATGGTGGTAATGGAGAAATTCCTTTTGAAGTAGCTAATCCTAATCTTTTAGAACGGGATAATCCCAATGGAACAGTAGGAGCAATTATTGGAGGAGGAAACAGTCAAATAGAAGACGGTTCTTTCTTATTTAATGAGCGCAGAGGCAATATTAGTATTATTTCCGTTGAGGAAATAGATAATAACGAAATAGGTAATTTTGATTCTGAATCAACATCCCCCATTGAATCTGTTGAGACTGCAATTAACAACTTACCTCCAAAACTTGCGATTTCTTCTATTCCTGAAGCAAGAAAAACCCTATTGCAGATTGAACAACAAGCAGCCCAAAAACCTGCCTTAGTTTATATCAGTTTTACCTCTCCAGAAATCACAGCAGCAACGAGCGATCCTGATGAATATTTTGCCAGAGCCGAAAGTTGTCTGACAACAGAGTATAGAGATGCCCTAAGATTAACAGGTACTCAAGTAGAACCAAAAATTTGTCTTGCTGCTCAACCAAGCGATCGCCTAGAAATCCTGGTTGTCACCGCAGAGGGAGAACCAATTTATCTTCCTGTAAATGTGACTCGCGCAGAGGTAGAAAAACAAGCCGAAAACTTATATCGAGAGGTTGCTAATAGAGAAGAACTTTGGCAAGAACCAGCCGAACTACTCTATGAATGGTTAATTGGTAGTATCGAAGAGGAACTCGAAACCAGAGAGATTGACAACTTACTGTTTATCTTACCTCCCAAACTACGATCTCTCCCGTTAGCAGCCCTTTATGACTGGGAAAACGATCAGTTTGTAGTAGAAAAAGGCTACAACATTGGACTTGCTCCTAGCATTAACTTGATGAACACTATCTACAATAAAGATGTTCAAGATGCGGAAGTATTGGGGTTAGGAGCTTCTAATTTTGAACCAGATCAGAATCAACAAGCTCTTAATGCAGTAGAAGTTGAGATACCTGAAATTGTCAATCTACGTGGTGGTCAAGTTCCTATTTTTAACGAGCAATTTACTCTGGAAAATCTCCAAACTACTCTTGATGATAATAGTTTCCCGATTATCCATCTTTCTACTCATGCCGACTTTAGCACTGCTAGCATAGATGATATCTATATTCAGCTATACAATCAGAGACTAACTTTAAACGAATTGCGATCGCTCGATCTCAAAGTAGGAAGTACTGATCTAGAGTTATTAGTTTTGTCCGCTTGTCGTTCTGCTTTTGGTGATACTAATGCAGAATTAGGCTTTGCAGGATTAGCGGTAAAACTAGGAGTCAAGACGGCGATCGGTAGTTTATGGAAAGTTAGTGATGTTACTACTCCTGGTTTAATGCTTGAATTCTATCATCAATTAAAAACTTCAGCTTTTAAAGCAGAAGCCCTTAGATTAGCTCAAGTAGCCATGATTAAAGAGCAAATTCAAATTGATCTAGCCAATCGCAAAATGATTACCAGTTGGGGTGAAGTTATCGATTTACCAGAAAATGTAGTTGCAGATTTATTAGACAACAATATCACAGAAATTGACTTGTCTCACCCTTATTACTGGGCTCCTTTCACCGTTATTGGAAGCCCTTGGTAATTCGCTTAAATCATTAGGGATATTACATTAAACCTATCCCGCGAATCGCGATTCGCGGGATTTTTATCTATTGCTATAGGTGCGATGCCCAACCCCTACCTAAAATTCATGAGTCGCTCACATTGTTTGATTTGGTATTATAAAATATAACAAGAGAAACTCAGGTTAATACACAAAATTGGATTTTAACGGAATAGGGAAAAGGAAACACAAAACTATATATAAAAGTCTAGTTACTTAGTTGCTTCATAGTAAAGAAAAATAATCATTCAACAGAAAATTATGGAGATCGAATATGTTACACAAAAAAATTTTAGGTTTTAGCACTGCAATAATATTAGCTAGCTGCTTAATTGAAGGTAATGGCTATCCCTCTTTTGCTTCCAATCTTGAGCATAAGATATCTGAATCTCACAATAGCTATCAGATAGCCCAAGCTAGAACTTATCGAGTCAGACTGGGAGATACCTTGGGGGGAATTGCTAATCGATTTGGCATTAGTTTTAGTCAACTGTTAAATTATAATCCGCAACTGCGATCGCGTCCCAATTTAATCTATGTAGGAGAAAGTATTAATGTAGGGGGAGGAGCTAGCAGTCCCAGTACTTCTCCTCCACCATCAAAGGGAAGAAAATATACAGTCAGACGAGGAGACACTCTAGGAGGAATTGCGATTCGTCATGGTTTGAGCTTAAGCACAATTCTAGCTTATAATCCTCACTTGGCTTCTCGTCCTAATAGCATTAATGTGGGAGAAAGAATCAATGTCGGCTCTTCTCAAATTATCCGAAGAACTCCTACTACTGAACCCATACCCAGTCCTACTTCGCCACCTCCCTCAAGAAGACCGGTAACTTTTCGCGGTTTACCAACCACAAGAAGACAAGGATCTAACAGTATTGGTGCAATTCGAGGTAACAAAGACGAAGCTTGTACTAAAGCTGGAGAAAATATGAGAGCGATCGCCCCAGCCAATGGCTTAGGTTTTACCTTTGATGACTATCCTTACTTTTTCTGGTATTTCCCTGGAGTAGAAGGGGATTCTGTTCCTGTTATATTTACTCTAATTGGTCAGAAAACCCGAGAAGTTAATGGTAGAACCAGAACTAGAGCGACTAAAGTCTATGAACAAGAATTAAACCTCGATAAATCGGGAATTATTGCTTTTGCTCTCCCTCCAGAATCTGAACCCCTCAAAGAAGAACAAGAATATCAATGGCGTATTCAGATTAACTGTACTCGACAAACTACGATGTTCCTGAAATACTCGATCAAAAGACAATCCACCGACAATCCTGCACTTGTTAGCAAACTAGAAACTGCTCCTGTGGATCAATATCCTCTAATTTTTGCTGAATCTGGAGTCTGGTTTGATGCTCTAAAAATTATCAGTTTGCAACTACAACAAGCACCAGGGGATCCAATTTTAGAACAGGATTGGCAAAACGTCTTAGAGTTAATCGGGTTTAATGATTTGATTGGTGAACCTATCCAACATATTCAACCAAACATTCAATAAAAATTAAGTAGTTGTGCAAAATATGACGCGATAATTGAGATAGGGAATAGGCTTTTCTTGCAATAGGTAATGTCCGAATGTAAAAATAATTTTGCCTAGGTACTTATCCTATCAAATTAATCAATAATCCCCAAATGAACAATAGCATCTCCTTGATTCACTAGAGGGTTTAAACTGTAGCCGATCGCGATCCCATTAACATGAGAACGAATTAAAACTTTATTTTCGCCAAAAGCATCAGTAATAAAGCCCAATTCTTGTTTTTTAGGGATTTTTTGCCCTAAACTAATAGCCAAATGTAAAATTCCTCCACAAGAAGCCCGAATCCATTTACTTTTTTGTAGTTCTACAGATTTAACTTCTGACCTCTGTTGGGGAAATTCATACATATCGAGACATTCCATAACTTTTAATATTCCCCTGACACCGAAGTCAATAGCTGTGGAGTCAAAGCGTAGTGCTTCTCCTGATTCATAGAGTAATACGGGAATTCCTTTTTTAGTGGCTGCTTGGCGTAGTGAGCCATCTCTGGTGTTGGAATGAAGCATCACTGGTGCGTTGAAGGCTTTAGCACAGCGATAGGTTTCCTCATCTTCTAGATTGGCACGAATTTGAGGTAAATTAGTGCGATGAATTGCAGCAGTGTGCAAGTCTATTCCGTGAGTACTGTTGCTAACAATTTCTCTGATAAACAAGTCCGCTAGGCGAGAAGCTAGCGAACCCGTCTCTGAGCCAGGAAAACTGCGATTTAAGTCTCTTCGATCAGGAAGATAACGAGACTGTTCAATAAAACCAAATACGTTGACGATAGGAACAGTAATCAGAGTACCCCGTAATTTTTCTGGTTGTATTTTTTCTAGTACTTGACGGATAATTTCTACCCCATTGAGTTCATCACCGTGGATAGCTGCACTAAGCCACAATTTAGCTCCTGGTTCGACTCCATTTACTACTTTTACTGGCAAAGATAATAAAGTCTGGGTAGGAAGACGACTCACGGGGATATCAATCCTTTTGGAACCCCCTGAAGGGATAGTTTCTTTGGCAATTTCGATAGTATTCCCTGTCAATATTTTTTCCGCCTTCTCCTCTAATATTTAATGCGATCGCAGTTTTTCCCTGGTACAGCATTTTTATCTAAGTAGTCAATAATTTTACCTGCTACATCCACTTCTGTCGCTTTTTCTATCCCTTCCAAACCAGGGGAAGAATTAACTTCCATAACTACAGGACCATGATTAGAGCGTAATAAATCGACTCCTGCGACTCTTAATCCCATAGCTTTGGCTGCACGAATTGCGGTACTTCTTTCTTCGGGAGTTAACTTAATTTTTTCGGCTTTTCCTCCACGATGCAAGTTGGAGCGAAATTCTCCTTCTGCCCCTTGACGTTTCATCGCTGCAACGACTTTTCCACCTATAACAAAACAGCGTAAATCTGCCCCTTTTGCTTCTTTAATATACTCTTGAACTAAGATATTGGCATCTAAACCGCGAAACGCCTCAATTACTGATTTAGCTGCTTGATAGGTTTCTGCTAGCACTACTCCTATACCTTGAGTCCCTTCGAGTAATTTAATTACTAAGGGTGCGCCACCAACAGTTTCGATTAAACCATCAATGTCTTGTGTATCGTGAGCAAACCCTGTAACTGGTAAACCGATGCCATCTTTGGCCAGAATTTGCATACAACGTAACTTATCACGGGAGCGAGAAATAGCTTGGGATTCATTAGTGCTGAATACTCCCATCACCTCAAATTGACGTACTACCGCCGTACCATAAAAGGTTTTCGATGCTCCGATGCGGGGTATTATTGCATCAAAGTTTTCTAGGGGTTTGTCATTATAAACAATGCTGGGGCGGTAAGATGTAATATTCATGTAACAACGCAGGTAATTAATGACTCGCATTTTGTGTCCCCGCTCTTCTCCTGCTTCTATGAGTCTTCTGGTGGAATAAAGGGCATCATTTTGCGACAAAATGGCAATTTTCATAGCTTATTATTTTATTACTTCTATTTTTAGTATTTTTGTCGATTTTTGTAACTATGCAAAAAAGATTTACCTGGATCAATTAAGAAGCGATCTCGCACAGCTTGTCTTCCTAATAACATCCGATAGCCCATAACATCCCGATTGGTTAATGTTAGTTCGATTTGCCACTGTTTTTGTCCCAGTTGTACTGTAGTGAGGATTACAGGTCTAATTTGGGATTGTCCCACAGAACTAGTGACTTTACGATATTCAAGTAATTCTGCTTCTGTTGTAACTGTGTATTTATTATCTCTTTGTCGAGGATGAACTTGGAAGCGAATCATTAATTTGTTATTAAGTTCAAATTCCTCAATAGCAAAAGCATGGAGAGCAGAAGATCTAGCCCCAGTATCAATTTTAGCCTTGATTTGTTCTACGTTTAATTGCGGTAAGGCGACAATTTCCCGCCAACCAATAATGGAGGAGGGAGCAAAAGAAGAAGCCTTTGTGGAAGCAGAATGCTTAAGAGAAGGTGAATTCACGATGATCTCGCGGGAGAATGGAAGCCTTGCTGCTTTAGCACACGGAGGAAATTCGACACGGGAAATTTATTTCCCGTCAAGTCAATAACTATATTGATAACCATCTTTTCTATGTATAAAAGAACAATATTTGTGGCTAATGCCAGTTACCCTTCCTGACGTTGTTGAAATATCAAAACTACCAGAAGCACGAACCCTAACACGACCAAGATATGTTCCGATTTTCTTGCCTTTAGTAACAATTGCTTGAACAATATCTCCAGTTTGAAAGCCTTTATGGATTTTCTGGTTAGTCCTGTGTCTAGTAGGAAAACCATATTTATTTGTCCCGCACATTTGCCTATTACCATGACCAGCGCATTTTATAAGCAATGGTTGACTGGTTAATATTTCCAATATAGGAGTATCCCCAACACAAGCAGCATCTAGATAATGACGTTTTTCTAAACCCTGTTGAACACGATTAAACTTAGTTTGCCCTCCCGTACCAGTAGTTACAGGTAAACCAGTTTCTTTTAGAGTGTTAAATAGTTTCCACCTAGTAGCATTAACCGCAGCAGCATCCTTTAATGGTGCTTTTGCTTGAGCTAAAATTCTCTTCAGAACCGATGGCGAAGATGCTAGAAACTCTCGAATATCTTGGTTAGATTTAGCTTGGTTACAGGATACGCAAGCAATAGCTAGGTTAGATACTCGATTAGAACCACCTTTAGATAAGGGCTTAATATGCTCAACTTCCAAAGGAATGTTTTTAGCTCCACAGTAAGCACAAGTTCTGTTGAATAAGAAGAGCAAATATTCTCTAACCTCATATTGATAAAGAGTTCCTTGCTGA
>JAAUYJ010113363.1_pt1 | contig 13382 bp, 16 predicted proteins | sample 7278031 | NCBI WGS metagenome assembly JAAUYJ01 (sample SAMN14350222, study PRJNA611818) | marine sediment metagenome | isolation source: surface marine sediment (1.8m) | place: French Polynesia: Moorea | collected 2018-08 | reverse complement strand
TAAGAGTGAGTAAGAGAGAGAGAGAGAGAAAGAGGACGAGTGAGAGAGAGTGAAAGCGTGATAGAGAGAATGAGATTGAGTGGGAGAAAAAGTGAGAGAGAGAAGGAGAGTGAGAGAGAATGAGATTGAGTGAGAGAAAGAGAGAGAGAGAGAGAGAGAGAGAAAGAGAGAGAGAGAGAGTGTGTGTGTATGTGTCTATTGGGCTCGATTAACGAGCATCAAAAAAGTACGCCGGTCCCACGCTCACCCGAGTAGGGATCATTGCGCAGTCTCGCCTGTACGCTGCCAACAGGCAATTCATTTAAGAATCGGGTTTAGAGTTCAATTCATTAGAAATGGAACTTGGCCCCGGCTCAGCAACGACATTTTGGATTCATTCAGAATATCTCTCTCTTTCCCATTTTCTTTTATATCGAAGAAAGTTCCATATTTTGAGTATCTAACCATGTATCTTTGTTATCTAGTAATATACTGTCTGATTTCACTTTTATGTAAGAGGTTGAGCACTTTAAACTTTACTTCACAAGATTTATTTACTAATTAATACTCAAAAAGATAGACGAACTGTTTTCACTGACTTACACGCCATCTATCCCCGATTATGAGCAGAATTTGGCTCAGCCGCTTACGCTGTCCTCTGCATGCTCTCGAACAGAAAGAAAACATCGTTTTGGGGTATTTTTTCTACCCTTCGACAAACAACCGTAACTTACAATACAGCGCAAAACGTTGAAACTTCCAACGAGAGAGTTTGATCCCCAGTTCACATATAGCTTTTGCGCTATTAACCTTAAATAAGGATGTACCAAAAACTACCTTAAACTCTGTTACAAACGTCTGCAAAAACCGAACTAAAAGACTTTTCTTTTTTTGGCCGCCTTTCCAAACTACGTTTTTAACTTAGGCAAAAAACAGAGGAAGGCAGACACTGAAATCTAAGACATTCGTGAACGTGAACTTTACGTGGTAAAAGAAAATGTGGAAAGTGACATCTAGGTTTCTAGTTTGCGAAAAAAAATTCAAATTCCTTTCTTCAAACCGGTTTGCCAATAAAAACTCATCGTCTCAATGAGAATGTGAGATAAACTGCAACTGTTGGGAGAGTAACGGATGTTCACTACGGTCGTAGGATTTAGAAAAAGAGAAATGATGAGAAAAGCGAATACGTACAAGCATGAAACGCCTCTCTGTCTTTTTGCGAAAGCCAGCGTTAAACAGTTACTTTGACAACTACGCAATTTCTCTTGGGGAAAAGAGAGAGCCTTGCTTATTGTGGGGAAAGCAACGGAACGGCCTTTCTCTCAAAACTTGTCAGCTGGTGCTAGACTAGCCTTTGCGCAGCTGAAGACCACCACCACCGTTGCCTGTCAGTTGCAGTTGTTGCTGTTTGCTGGTGGTTGTACGTAGTGTGTGATTTATAAAAAATGCGCTCCTTTACCGTATTACTGCAAGGTAACATTAATAGTGACTTGACCTACAATATCAGCCTCTTAGACGATTTCACACAAGGTCACTGGGAATTGGGCGTGTCATCCTTGGGATTTTCTTATACTAGTCAAAATAATCCTGCAGTTTTAAAACTGACGTGTAATTGTGTGTTAGGAAAATATGTGAACACGACGAACCAGGTCTACACAAGTGAGGAAGTCCTGCAATTAGTAATCTATGGTGGCAAAAGTGTCGGTACCAAAGTTGTCATTGGTATTAAAAACAGAGATTTCTTTCGGCTCAACAATATGGAGCAAATTCTGCGTGTTGCATTAAAAGATGCAGAGACTGACCAATATGTGAGTGGGGCTCAAGTTCATGTTTTAATGATGTTTCGTCGTGTTGCCTAAAATGGCTAAGGAAACATCACATGCTTTACTCCAAAAGTTAATGCGGAAATATCGTGTGTTTTTATTTGGACTGTACAGTGAGTCTCGAGGATGGAAAAACCGCAAGACACTGCAAAACACTAGCAATGTTTGCATCTTTTTAATTTTGCGCCTTTTGTTTTGTATATCAGTTGGACACATTCCCTTGCGCTATTGCAATTATAAATTACTTATTAAGAGCAAGAGGCGGCAACTACTAGGGTCTCTAAAATACAACTTTCGCTCGATCCTAGATTCATCAACAGAGGAGAAACGAAAGTATGTTCTGAAATTTGCTTCTCTATATCATGCATTATTGGAACCTCTTTTCGAAGCAGCAAAATGAGTGTGCAAAAAATTCTTATTGATTATAGTGAATATACCCGTTTACGAGAGATTGAACAGCGTTATGAAACACTCCTAAAAAGCGGACAGCAAGGCGCTGGAAATATTGCAGCGGAAGTGCAAAAAACTGAAGAAGAAAATACGCTGAGAACTCCGCTCGTAACTCAATTACCGCCAATTACTTTGCCAGCAAGTTCTACTCCAACTCCTACTCCAACAAGTACCAGTCAAACTATGCAAAAAAAAGAGTCAAAAGAAGAAAAACCAGAACCTTGGTATTTTCTAGGGAAACCTACGGCTGAAAATGAAAAGTTCAGACCTTCGTGAAACCATTGGGAAAATTCCGCAACTACGACGCTTTTTCCGTGGAATTTTTGCTATCGACGAAACAGATGACATCTTCCTGGAAGAGGACGAATTTGTCATCATAAATACAGAGTAATGCTGCTGCTGTTATGAGTGACTTGATTTCTGTTGCTGCGGCCCTTTACTGGGATAAGGGTGTCGAGCATGTTGAATTTTTGGCGGAGAATAAGGACTTTTTGTCTTATAAGTCGTGTTTAACCTCATTAAACGGATCGAAACATTACGTTTTAAATACTTCCAGTTTTTCACCTCACCTATTTTCTATTTTTCTCGACAGTGTCGCATCGGGCTCTGGAGTGCACTGGTTTGTCCTACATCGCAGAAGCTCTGACCTCTACGAAGTGTTTGACAGTCTCGGGACTACTGCGGCATACGTGAAAAAAGTTTTAAGAAGAAAAGGCTTTTGTGACTTTAATGTGACCCGATTGCAATCTTCATCAAGTAAAAATTGTGGAAAATTTTGTCTCTACTTTATTATTGAAAGGTATTTCAATCTTGACCTCTCATATGATGAATTGTTGCTAAGTGCGTTCTCTACAAATCTCGAAGAGAATGAAAATTGTATACACAATTTTTTTGAAAGTTTCTAACATGTAAACATGCTCCTACCGCATAGATATGGCCCAGGACCGCAATATTTTAATTGATCCCCATAAAAAAGTACAAGAATTGAATGTTTCGGAAAATTTTGGAAAAATAGCATGCCCCAGCCGCCTTGTCATTGCAGGTCCTACTATGTCTGGTAAATCAACTTTTGCTTTAAAATTAATTGAAAATCGATCGCATGTATATACGCACAACTTTTCTCGCATTTTATATGCCTTACCAGAAGGCACTCTCCATCTCCATAAAGACTTTTTAGATTCTCTTCGAAATGCATGCAAAAATATTGAGATTGTAGAGGGAATACCAAATATCGAAGAGTTTCATCTAGCTACTGACAAAAACTCCCATAAACTTTTAATACTAGATGATTTGATGGTAAAAGCTTTTGTAAGTAGCGATGTACTTGACCTTGTGACGAGGACATCACATCATAGCAATATTTCTGTTGTAATTATTACCCAAAGTATGTTTTTGCCCGCAAAGCATCGGTTGACATTAATACGAAATTGTTCCGAAAAAGTCATTTTCCATGACAAAATTGATCAAATGCAGTTGTCAATCTTAAGTCGCCAAATCTTCCCGTCAAAACCAAATTTTCTTCAACAGTGTTTTGAGTTTATATACAAAAATACAGACAAAACTGCCCTAAAATATGTTTTGCTAGACGCGTCTCCCCTATCTGATGTGCCATATAATGCCATAACTCGCACATTTATTTTCCCCGAACAAGATGGTAAAATTCGACCTATTTTTTTCTTTCCTGAATAAATAAATGTAAAACGGTGTATTTAAAAATCATGGCCTCTTTTCTTTTACTTATTGTCATCACTGCAGCAGTCGAAGTCCTTTTTTTTGCGTGGGCGACCTAAAAAAACGAATATTTAGGCAATACTCCGTACCCGTTGAAGGCCACCCCGTGGGCTCGCCTCGGTCCGCTCGGCCCATTAAAAAGTATACCCAAATTTCAAAAAAATGCGCAAAAAGGCAAAAGGTGCCACAATGCCGCCCTTCCTCTTATGCCATATTGGGAAGTTTGGGTTTTTTGAGTTTTTTAAAAATGATCCGGGTTAACCCAAAAAAAGTATTTCGCGTTACCCACACATACCAGGAGGTGGACCATGCCAAATTTGGTTGAGATCAATCTAGTAGTTTGGGCTTCAAATCCAAACAAACAAACAAACAGACAGACACTTCTCTTTTATATATATAGATCGCAAAAAATCTCAACTCTTACCTTCTTTCCCCATAGTTTCCGTGTCGCTATCTGAGCAACTAAAAAAATCTGGATCCTCAAAATTGGCCAATGGTGCCACAGTGTTTTGCCCTCCTCTTGATATTGTCGAAGGTCCTGCAGTTGAGGGTGAAATCTTGTCAGCCGCGTTAGAAGCAGCCGAGGCAGCCATCTAAAAAAAATCGGCATTTGTTATTCCCTTTCTTTGCCGCGTTTTTTTAAAAAAAATTACCATGCTGCTTGCGGCAGCAACTACGTATCCCTTTGACGCAAGCCGTGCAATTTTTGCTGTTGCTGCTGATGCAGCAGCTCGCGCTGATCCCAAAGTAGGTGGCGTAATAGACTTTTTTCTCTTCTGCTTTTTCTCCCTCGCTGGCTCTGGATTCTTTTGTTTCTCCTTGTCCTCCTTTTCTTTGTTGGCCTCTTCTGACCTCCTGCTGCGCTCAACCTCTTCTTCGATTCTTTTTAATTCGTCTTTTTTCTTCTTTTGTCTTAGCTTCTCTGCAATTCTTTCTGATTCTCTTTCCCTTGTCATCCTTTCGTCCTCTCTCGTTTTATGACGTGAAGCCAGATCTTGCATTTCATTAATTGCATTTTCTCTGTCTCGCCATGACGTTGATACGCACTGTGATGTATCGCCTGTTACTCCGTCTTTTCCTTCCGTTTTTGACTGGCTGCGCGTAATCCGTTTGTTTTTGGCACCTGTACTGCTCTCCGTCGCTGTTGCTGCTGCTGTTGTTATTGTACCTTTTGCAGCCGCTCCTGCTGGAGCTGCAACCTTCGCTTCAGCCCTTTCTTCTTGAGCAACACCTCCACGCTCACGGACAACCTGAGGAAGCAAGTCACCACCAACACCCTGTTCTCCAGCGGCCGGAGAAGGAGGAGGGAGAGGGGGCCTCGTTCGAGGTCGTAGAACTCGTGTCGCCACCACCGAAGGAAGAGTAGTCGCTGAAGCAGTTGTCTTCGCTGTAGCTAGTCCTAGAGCTGTGGCAGAGGGAGGAGGGGGAGATGTAGTCGCCAAAGTAGTACTCTTTGCTGTTGCCGGAGCTGTAGGTGTTGGAGGAGGAGTAGTAGTCGCCGAAGTAGTACTCTTCGCTGCTGCTGCTCCTTGAGCTGTAGGAGGGGAAGGAGTAGTCGCCGAAGCTGATGCTGCTCCTGAAGCTTTAGAAGCGAGAGGAAGTGTAGTTGCCACAGTAGTAGTCTTTCCTGCTGCTGCTGCTGCTGCTGCTGGAGCTGAGGAGGGGGGAGGAACTTTAGTCGCCGAAGTAGTAGTGTTCGCTGCTGCTGCTGCTGGAGCTGCGGCAGCAGGAGCAAGTGTAGTCCCCGAAGTAGTAGTCTCCGTTGCTGCTGGAGCTGAGGAAGACGGAGGAAGTGTAGTCGCCGAAGTAGTAGTCTCCGTTGCTGCTGGAGCTGAGGAAGGCGGAGGAAGTGTAGTCGCCGAAGTAGTACTCGCTCTTGCTGCTGCTGAAGCTGTTGGGGCCAGAGGAAGTGTAGTCGCCGAAGTAGTACTCTTTGCTGTTCCTGGTGCCCTTCCTTTTGGAGCCCGACCATTGTCTGAACTAGTTAGGTCACGCTCAATCTCTACGTTGTCCTCCTCCTCCTCTTCAATGAATCTATATTAAAGGGAAAAAAAGTATACAAAAATATAGAAAGAAAAAATATATTAGAAGTATAATCTTTTTCTTACACGATAGGTGAAACGAGTCTGTTTCGCGCCGGTTGAGGTGTCCTTTCATTTGGTGTCGCATTTGCCCGCATTCTTTGAATAATAGAGGATGCCACAAGAGCTCGAGCCGTCTCCCTATTTTTTATTTTTTTTAAAAAAAAATAAATTAAAAGAGCGAAATCATTTGTTGTGTAGTTTCAAAATTATACCTTGCGTTTGTCGTTGCTAGAGTGTCGTCTTCCTCCCAAACAGGGTTAATTAAGGAAGAAAATGGGACGTTGGAAGTGCGATGGTCGTCCGGGTCAAGGTCAACATCAGAAGGAGCGGAAGGAGCATGACGAGACGAAGACCCAGGAAAAACCAATGGACGTCGTAATCCTGCTGCATTTGGGTCAGATCGAGGCGTGTCTGAAGCAGCGGAAGTACCACTAATTGGGGCAGAGGCCGCTGCGGCATGATCTCCAGTACCTCGATGTCTACGGCCAAGCTCAGCATCCTCTTCACAATTTGTAGTTGCTCCGCCACCACGTCTTTCTTGAGCTCTCATGCGCATGCAGCGAAACCATGTTGCCATCATATGAAGAACCCTCCAACCTGATCGAGCCACGTTGAAATTCATTTTGCGAAGCCACCAGATCTGGAAACGAAAGAGAAAAATGAAAAAGAATTCCTTAAAAAGCATGAAGTGTTTTTACTAGAATGAGAACGACGAGAAGTACGGAGAGAAGAATGGGAATCAAGAGCACAACATCAAAGCCAGTGCCCTTCTCATCTGCCTCTTTCACGTGCGGTTCCAACGAAGAAGTAGTTGTAGCGGGAGTAGCAGCAGTAGTCTCCGGCACCTGTGTACAACTAAAATTCCGAACACTTGAGGAAAGTTTTATGAAAAGAGAAAAGTTAAAATTATACACACCTAATGATGCGACAAGGCATGCTCCTTCGATAGCCAATGATGATAGGCGGGTGAACAGTATGGTTGTACGTCGGACAAGCAGCGGCTTCTCTTGTTCGAGATGAAATTCTAGTGGAGCACTAAAAAAATTGTTATTAGAAATTAATTTAGATGTTCCTACAATACATACAAGATACTCTGCACCGTTGACGCCCGGCAATGCTGATAGAAGAATTTGAGCGATAAAGAACCAGAGGAGTAGCGTGCTGCACAGTGTCTTCGAGAGGAACTTCGCCAACAAGAGAAAGATCGGGATGAACAGAGTGATCGCGCTTGTCTTGCTAGCAGCGAGGTCGTCGGAATCGGGAGCAACATGGAGGCAGACGGTGGCGGACATTGTCACGCTCTGTACAAGCAGTGCCACCATGACGAGAACGAAAATGATCTCGCCCATCGTGACCATCTGCCGCTTCCCCTTCTCCATTCTGTGGTCCAGTGCCGTAACGGCACGACGGCGGTGGGAGAAGCTGGAAACAACTTTATGTAATAACACGCTTTTTCCTTTTATCTATAATACATTTTTCTGCACCTGTCAATTAATGGCCTGTATTTTTTAGTATGTTGCTGGACAAGTCAATAAATTTGTTTGTATTCGAGTCAGCCGATACCATCTGACGACCTACATCAGCGGCGATATGGTATAGAATAAAAAAATTGGCTTGGCGCACTTGGAAGATATTTTGAGAGGTTTTGTGCTACTTTTTGCAAATTTTACCGTTACTTTTCCTTAAAATTGGCGCAAAATGTAGATTGACGCATACGCAAAGCAGATATTCGAAGGAATAAACAGACAGGGTTGCAATGAGGAATGTATAGATAGGAGGTGATATATTTCGTATTAATTTAATCCACAAAATTTGATTTGGGAATCCATTGATTAAACTTATTAGGATAATGGTGATACTTCACATAAACATATGGTTTACCCTTTCTTAGTTCTTCTTTTATGATTTTTTCAACGCGAAATGTCCCGTCTTTTGGAGGCAAAGCTTTTGTTAACTGTTCTTTATAAAAATAACCTGGCACTGGATCTTTCGCAAGATCTTCCAACTTGAATAAGACAGGAAATTTTCCGGCATCAACACGCGAAATCTTATAAAGTTGGTAATTTGGTGAATCAAAGCCTTTAGCAAAAACACTTGGGCCAAAATCAGCATGAACATGGTCGCCCTTTTGCAGAAGGCTAGAGTTCCTTTCATATTTTTTTTGCTTTTCTTCTTGGTCTTGAAAAGAGACATCTTCTTTTAGTCCTTTAGCTTTATCTACTTTTGGGTCATCTTCTGGAGCTTTTATTTCACTTGGACGAAGAAAACCAATAGCAATATTTGGTGAATTGTTTATTGCCTTCACCACACTTTCTAAGTAGTCTGGCCAATTTTCTTTGCGCAATGTTCGGAGCAATCGAAAGAGACGTCGTTTCACAATTTGAATACCTTTTTCAGCAAACGCAGCTTTATGGCGTCCAGTTTTTATCTTAAAAAAAATTTTGTTTTTTTTGAAAAAGTCTTTGTTTCCTACAAATTCAGCTCCACGATCACTTTCTAGCTTGTCAGGTTTAAGTCCTGCTTCTTTAAATATTTTTTCAAATGCCAACCGAATAGTTTTAGCATCTTTGTTCTTGATTTTTTCACAAAAAATTGCTCGAGAAAACACGTCGACACAGAGCAGAAAACCAATAAAACCTTCAAATGAAAATAAAATAGCAAGATCTGCTTGCCACAGACGACCTACCCCATGCACCATAATTGACCTACGAGGGAAAGTTTTGCGCTCTCGTTTCATTTCCACCACAAAGTCTGGATCTTGCCGTAAAATATGAAATAAAGTTGTTATATCTTTATGCACACCTTTTTCTAGCGCAAGGGTCGCTTGAAAATTTCGAACACCCGCGAAAGAACCACTGAATGAGGGATCACGCCATAATTCACGAATTTCATCATCCGTCATTTTTTATTCTTGCAGCACTTTTTATGGTTTCATAAAATTCTTTTTTTGTTTCAAGTTTGGGGGTGAGATATGAGCGAAGGCGAAGGTTTTGACTATACGTGGGCATTGGAGAACGGTACAGCTGACGTGGCCGTTACCCCTGTCCTAAAAGGTAAAGTCACCTCTCTTATAATTTTTTATAAACCCTCTTGTTACAAAAAAATTTTCCCTATATTTTTGCAAAAGTTTGCAAAATATCTGAAAAAATACATTTACGGATATTTTTTGCAATTTTACAGTATCCTGTCTTCCCCCCTCCCTGCAGTGCCGACCGTCGTGCCCAAGTATGGTTGAAAGTCATAAGACCTAAAATCAATATTCAGCTGACAGAGAGAAGGGAAGAGAAAATCGATAGACTTTCTCGTAGTGTTACTTGAAAACCGCAGGCGCCATGTCTTTGTTTAATCGACGCTCTAGACACCAAATTCAGCAACACCTTAGCGAGGTGCTACAAGAACCTGAAAACGTTGAGGATTCATCCGAAGATGAAGAAATTGTCAATGAAGAAGAAGAGGAAAGGCAACCGGCACTGGAGCAGGGTGGCGACGGGGATGGAAATGGAAGACCTCCAAGTAGAACACATGATCCCTATATTCAAGGTACGGTGGTGGTTCAGATGCCGACTTTTGATTTAAAAGTAAAATCTGTTTCACACGTACGTCGTACGAGATATAATTTATCAGATCATTTGTATAGTATTTGGGTTGAACAAAAGAAAAGAGGCCGCCCTCCTCTTTTACTTGATCTCGAAGAAGCACTTGAACGCGCGATCATACTTGTCTTAGATGAGCTGAAAACTGTATATTCAAAGAAAGAGCATCAAATTTATGTTACAATAATTGATCGCCACATTACATCCGGTCTTAATTCTGGAAATTATTCGCTCCAAACCCCTTCATCCAAAATTGCCCGCTGGATGATGAGTATGTTATATAATTTCTTAAAATCAAAACAAACTTTGCGTCTCAATAAATCCTTTAAAGTCCAAGTAAAGGTTCTTTCAGTTTCTCATACAAGAGATTTAGAACAAAATCGCCCTCGATTTCAACGCCATGTGTATCACTAGCTAATAAAAGTCACATTGCAGATTACCACCGCACTCCGCGCGTCTTGAACATCTCATTTCGGCCCGTCACCTTTCGAAGTGCAAAGTATTCAAAAAAGGCGACTCTTCAAAGCTCATTTTCCGTTGAAAAGGAAAAGAGTTCGAAAGTAGAAAATTTTGCCTCAGAAGTGTCAACCGCAAACACCGAAAACAATACGTGTGTTTCTAAAAAAAGAGTAAGGGACGACTTAAGTAGGTCCCCAAGTGATTCAGAAGAAGAAGATGAACCCACTAGAAAAAGAATTAACGCAGTACGTCCGTCTAGTTTGTCCCAACAAAAACCATGGGTTCTTATGCTACCAAGTATAAATCGACGAATACTCTGTACCATAATGGTAGCATATTATCTTGCCTTGTTTAGAGAAGGACTTGACCTAGCTTCGTGGCGAATTTTGTCTCATTTAAATAGTAACAATCCAAGTTTTCAGCATGAAGCATTCGAGTTTGCTGAGCGTCATGTAAAGCCTTTTGCGCAACTTGTTCCCCAAAAATTTTTAAATGAGGAAAGCACTTTAGAAAAAACCCTACCTTTCTTGCAGAATCACCATATTTCTTTTTGTGATTATTCGGGAACTTTTGAATTTATTTGTCAATGTCATGTCTTCCATGTTAATTCGGGAACTTTACTGGCATCATACCCGGAAAAGTTTGACCCAACTCAACGTCAGCTTTATTTTTCAGCTGAAAGGGATGAAACTGGAGAAATTGTTAATATTGGCATAATCCAAAACTTATTAGCTTTTTTTAGGTGCTTTGGAGTTTTTTGCTTTTTTTGCAAAAAATTCTTTCGAGGGCATGGCACTCAACATAAATGTAGAAAAACATCTACTTGTTTCGCCTGTAGACGTCCTATGTTAACCCCCTTAACATACGTAACTCCCCAAACAAAAGCATTTTTTTGTCATTCAGGTATATCCCCTAATACAGCAAAAGAATGCGAAAAATGTAATATGAGAATAATTTCGTCGGATTGCGCCAAATATCACAAACAAAAAGTTTGCCGCTGGGGTTTTGTATGCCAAAAATGCAATTGCTATATTTATTTCAACAAATTTACTTCAAAAGAAAACATGGTAAAAGAACATGTGTGTGGTTTGTATCAATGTTACTATTGTGGCTTATCAGAACAAAAAACGGATCATGTTTGTAAATTACACATACCACCAATAGACCAAGCTTTTACGAACTTAGGGTTTCTAAACTTTGAATTTGCGGGCCATTCTCTCTCCAATTGTGAAACATGTTTTCTATCAAACAAATCTTGCTCATTTTGTGCTGATAACCAAGAGAGAGAAGTAGTTCAATGTGACGTTTTAGTAGAATGCAAAACTAGAGAATCATTTGAAAGTTTTGCTTTTTCAAAGTTTAACGCGCCAAACGCGCCAAAAGAAGTTGTTTGTGAAAGTTATTTACCAGATGCATTGAAAAAAAAAACTTTAGCAAAACGAAGTACAACCAAATTTGGAAAAAGTATTAAAAAAGTGTTGGAAAATGGTAGTTTTAAAGAAAATACTAACAATGTCGTTGAAAAATTTTTGTCGTTTGTTTTGTCACAAAATATTGTAAACACAACATTTGTTTTGATCGATGAAAACCGCAATTGTTTCGAAGAAATTATCAAATGTTTGTACAAAAATGGAGTAAAACCCGTTGTAATTGGGAGCCCACGAATATTTATGGTTGATGTCCCGCTACTGGATATACGATTTATTAACCTCGAAAATTATCTTGATGTTTCCTTTACTGACCTACAGGAACATTATTTGAAAGATGCAAACATTTTTTTCCCTTTAAGGTGGATTAAAAAATCCTTTTTTGAGTATGATGGCGACCCTCCCAAATTGCAGGACTTTTGGGAGTTTGAAGATTCAGACTCTATTTGCCAAAAAAAGCAAAGTTATGTTTTCACGTTGAGTGCTTCGCTCCGATGGAATTTTAAAGAAAATCTGACTCGATACTCTCAAAAAAAATGTTTTGTGATGGCAAAAGCAACTTTGCAGTTTGTGAAAGATTCATTTGAGTGTCAATCAAAGCTCCAAAAGTGTATGCCAAACATTAGTCATTTTTTACATCCTCTGTCTAAACCTCTTTTTACCAAAGCTTCTTACGCCTACAGACTTATGTGTTTATATTCAAAAAATATGGAAAAGGTTCGCGTGGTAAACTCTGCAGTTGGCATGCAAAGTTCAAAAGGTGAACTTGAGTTTGCCTTTTACACAAAATGGCTTCATCCCTCACTCGAAATTCAAACTGCATGGTCTCCTAAAGGACAAAAGCGATTCCCCGAGACATATCCCGACTTTTATATCCCATCCGAGAAAAAATGTGGCTTTTGGAATGGTTGTCTCGTTCATGGACATCCGGACGCCCACTGTTCATTCAAGAAAGATAGCAGAAGTACAAAGAATATGTTTAAAGTTGATTTTAAAACAGCCTTTGAAACGTATGAGTCGAAGAAACAGAAATTGCTTAAAAATCACCCAGAAGAAGTTCAAGAAATTCAAGAAATGTGGCATTGTGAATGGTTGAAACAAAAAGCAACTAACCGTCAAGTAAAATATTTTATGAACCACGTTTATCGCAACCCTCCTCTGTATCGTTTGGAACCAAGAGCTGCAGGTAAGTCGGAAAAAAACATAGAATATATTAAAATGTACAAACTTTGCTTTTAGTTCGTGGGGGCATTAATGAGCTCTATAAATGTATTTGGAATATCAAATCTTTTCCCGACGAAACGCTCTATGATTTTGACTTGATAAGCGCATATGCTTTTGCAGCACTGGGTACTTTTCCTATCGGAACTTACAAAGTTTTTGAGCATATGTATGAAGTTACGAATCCTGAAATCTTAACAAGTTTTTTTCCAGATTTTAACAGAAACTTGTCTAACGTTTGACAAAGAATGCAACTTACTTTATTTACCAACAAGTAAACGCTTCCTTGGCGTAGCACTTGTGCGGGTCCTTTGCCCAACAGATATGGAATATACATTTCTTATGTACAGAAACAAAAAGAGTCAAAATAGTCTTCCATGTTGTGCAGCCTGTGCTGAAAATAACCAAAATGATGTCTGTACACACACAGTGGAGTAAGTAATTGGTGTTGCGAGGCTGTCATACATGTCACATGTCCAAGGCTCGAGAGGGGCCTAAAACTTTCCAGCGAAGAAAGGTGGTTTTTCCAGCCTCTGGGGGTTCGCAAAATGTCAGCCTAGGGGGGGGGGGGGAGGTAGGGGGGGGGCGCGCGGGGATCGCGCGGTATGCCAGCGT
>JAAUYJ010013276.1_pt1 | contig 13387 bp, 7 predicted proteins | sample 7278031 | NCBI WGS metagenome assembly JAAUYJ01 (sample SAMN14350222, study PRJNA611818) | marine sediment metagenome | isolation source: surface marine sediment (1.8m) | place: French Polynesia: Moorea | collected 2018-08 | reverse complement strand
CGTTGAACCTCTAACTAACATTGACATCAAACAAATATATAAAACATCCCGTTTAGTTTCTAATCTCACAGGGATGATAGTACAGCCCAATAAAGCCATTGTTGGGGCGAATGCTTTTGCTCACGAATCAGGAATTCACCAAGATGGAGTTTTGAAAAATCGACTCACCTATGAAATTATGGATGCTCAATCTATTGGTTTAACAGAAAACCAAATTGTGTTGGGCAAACTTTCAGGACGAAATGCTTTTCGGAATCGCCTCAAAGAATTGGGTTTTGAGCTTTCTGATACTGAACTCAATAAAGCTTTTATCCGTTTTAAAGATGTTGCGGATAAGAAAAAAGAAATTACCGACTGGGATATTGAAGCCATTGTTAATGATGAAATTCGCCAACCCCCTGAACTATTCCGCTTAGAATTAGTGCAGGTATCTTGTGGTGATACTTCTTGTCCCACTGCTACTGTCACTGTCCGCACTCCCGAAGGGAAAGAATTGACCGATGCAGCTATTGGTACTGGTCCAGTAGATGCTGTCTATAAAGCAATTAACCGTGTAGTTAATGTCCCTAATGAATTAATTGAATTTTCAGTTCAGTCTGTTACCGCAGGAATAGATGCTATTGGAGAAGTAACCATCCGTCTATCTTATGAAAACCAAGTCTATTCTGGTCATGCAGCAAATACGGACATTATTGTAGCTTCTGCCCGCGCTTATCTCAAAGCTCTAAACCGTCTCTATTCTGCCTTGCAAACCGCTAATACGAAAGAAACTGTAGTAAATAGCTAACACCTAAATCTAGAAATCTATAGTATCAAATAAGAACTACTAATTTCTAATTTTTCTACGGGATTAGTAATAGCATACTTAGTAAGAGGTAATTTACCTATTGCAAGAAAAGCCTATTGCCTCTCCTCACAATGTAATTTATTGGGTATCGCTACTTATGTTGCAACTAGATAGTAAAATTCCCCAACCGAAAATATTTCCAGTATTAGATTTACCAGTTCATCTACTAGATGACTATGTTTGTTGGTTACATAGCAGAATGGCTCAAGGCATTGGGACTCATGTAGTAACCTTGAATGCAGAAATGGCAATTTTAGCGAAGCGAGAACCTGAACTGGCTCAGATAATTTGCCAAGCAGATTTAGTTATCCCCGATGGTGCAGGAATAATCTTGTATATGCGCTTGAGGGGGTTAAAACATGAGCGTTGCCCTGGAATCGAACTAGCAGAAGCTCTCTTACAGTCTTTGGGTAAAGCGAAAGAGGCTTATTCTGTATGTTTCTATGGAGGAACTCCTGGTACTGCGGTTCAAGCAGCTAATATGTGGCAAAATAAAATTCCTCAACTCTCAATTTTGGCTCAACATGGTTACTTGTCAGAAGCCAAACAGCAAGAATGGCAAGATATTCTAAGACAAGAACAACCACAACTAATATTTGTTGGTTTAGGAGTTCCCCGCCAAGAATTGTGGATTCAACAACACCGCCATTTATGCCCTAAATCTACTTGGATTGGGGTGGGTGGTAGTTTAGACATTTGGGCTGGTACAAAAACTCGCGCCCCCTCTTTTTTAAGGAATAATAACCTTGAATGGTCTTATCGACTTTATAAAGAGCCTTGGCGTTGGAAAAGGATGCTAGCTTTACCTAAGTTTCTCTGGTTATCTTTGTTTAACAGAAACTAATTAACCCCATAGGGTTTAACTACTACTCTATGGTTTCTGTTGTAATTAAAGGCTCAGAAGACAACTCCACTAAACCAATAGATTCCAGCATCTGTGACCACTCTGTTTTGAGAGAAACTAGATTAGAACCTAATTTTTTTTGTTCTGCTAGCACAGTAAGGGCATCATACCAAATCCCTTCTTGTTGAAGTAAATTAGACGTTTCTATAGAGTTGGATAAATCAATTTTTTGTTGAACGGAATTATCAAGTTCCACATATTTAATCCATCCTTCTAAGACAATATCTCTGGAGCGTTGGTTAGGGTCACAAATCATAGACAGATACCAATGGTAATCTCCCAGAGTTTGACTCAAATTATCTTGAATTTGGTCAGGAATTTTCACGCTCATAATTCCTGCTTCACCTGTTGTTTGCACAAAAGCTTCGTGAACTAATTTATCGTCTTTGTTTCTTAAGACAAATTCAATGATCTTGGGTTTTTCTGTTTGAGGTACATAGAAGAATAGCTGAGACGAAATTGAGGCAGTTGCATTAACAGGGGTTTCAGGAACTAGGGCGACAAAATCTTTGCCATTAGCTACACAATTACCTCGACTTCCTCCATCTCGACGGTTGGAAGGTAAGCCTTGATAACTAAGTTCTACTGAATTTTCTTTTTTTTTGGATTTTTCAGCTAAAGCTGGAAAAGAACTACTTAAAAGTAAAAAATCCAGGGCTAAAGCGATACCTGTAATACGAACTATTTTACTGACGTTGTTGTTGGAGAGTAGCATATTTTGAACATCCAAGGAATTAAGGTTTTAATCTATTATGTTTAGGTTATTGAATATAATGTTGGGTTTCTGTAGATGAGTTTAGCCAAGTAAAATTATAATGTTATTCTAGCAACTAAAAAGGAATAAGTTATCTACAATTCTACTCAAATATTATTATTTAGTAACGATAAATTACGTAATTATACTAACTTATTCTATTCCTCTCCGTAGAATTACTAAACATCATAATTAATATGTCTCTTAAACCATTATCTAAGGTTTATAGTTTGGCAACTCAAATTTACATAAATATAGCTAAATGCACAAAAAACTATAATTCTTATATTATCTCCAGTGTAATAGCTAGCTTGGTTGTAAGTTCCACAATTATTGGTATTAGACAGTTGGGCGGGTTACAGTTTTTAGAGCTTTTAGCCTATGACTTGATGGTGCGAGCCACAAGTAAAAAAAATTATACCGATCCGAGACTTTTACTAGTAGAAATTACTGATCAAGATATCGAGAACCAGAATCGATGGCCCATTAGTGATGCGACTATTGCCCAATTATTAAAACAATTGCATCAGTATCAACCAAAAGTTATTGGTCTAGATTTATACAGAGATATTGATCATCCTCCTGGTACTGAAGAATTACAGGAGCAATTGCAAAAGACTAACACCATTGTAATTCAACATATAGGCACAGGAGATAACAGGATTTCTGCACCTTCTAATGTTCCAGAGTCTCGCATTGGTTTTAACGATGTAGTGTTAGATTTTGACAATGTTATACGTCGTAATGCGTTGTATTACGTAATACTAGGAGAGCCAAACCTTTATTCTTTTTCGCTGCGCTTAAGTTTGGCATATCTTAAAGATCATCCTTCTGTAAAGCCAAAAGAATGGAAAAATGATCCAGATTTGAAGTTAACTTTAGATGGAGGATATTTAGGCGATGCTTTTCTCCCACGTCTGCGAGCCAATTCTGGAGGTTATCGAATGCCACCTCAAGAAGTTGCGGGGTTGCAAACTCTAATTAAGTATCAATCTCCTGATATTGCTCATCGAGTAACTTTAACCGAAGTTTTATCAGGTGAAATAGACCCCAATAGAGTAAAGGATAAAGTAGTTATTATTGGGACTACTGCACCGAGTATTAAAGACCTTTTTAGTACTCCTTACGATGGTCGTGACACAACTATGCCTGGTGCTGTAGTTCATGCTCAAATGGTAAGTCAAATTTTGAGTTTAGTGTTAGACGATGAGACTCAATTTTGGTTTTGGGCTGAAGCAATTGAAAGCTTATGGATTTTGATTTGGGCGGGAGCAGGAGCAGCGATCGCCTGGCGATTACGTCACCCTTTAACTATCGCAGGGGGAGGGATTCTCTCTTTAGGAATATTGTGGGGAATTGGTTGGGTTTTATTTCTTGGTGCTGGCTGGATTCCTGTAATCCCTCCTACTTTGAGCTTTATTCTTACTGGTAGCGGTATTGTTGTTTATAAAGTGATCTATGCGATGTTTTATGATTCTTTAACTGACTTGCCTAATCGCACTAGATTCATCGAAAAAATGAACGAATTAAAGCTTAAAAGGCTTATAAATCAAGGAAATGGCTCTCTTGCTGTATTTTGTGCCGATATAGACCGATTTAAGTTAATTAATGAAGGTTTGGGGGATGAGACTGGGGATCAGATCTTAAAATATGCAGCTAAGAGTCTGCGAAAGTATTTTAATTCTGAAATTGTAATTGCTAGGGTAGGAGCAGACGAGTTTGCGATCGCTATATTAAATCTTCCCGATGCTCAAGCAGCAGTCACAATTGCGGATAGACTACAACAAGACTTAACTTTACCTTTTATGCTCCAAGGAAGACAAGCCTCCACAACCTTCACAGTGGGAGTTGCTTTTAATTCTGTAGCAAGAGATTTTCAAGGCGAAAATATGCTTCGGGCTGCTCAAACTGCCATGTATCAAGCTAAAGCAGAAGGCAAAACCCATTCTGAAGTTTTTACCATCACCATGCACAAAGAGGCTTTAAGCCGTCTGCAACTAGAAGCTGACTTATACGAAGCTATTGAAAATCAGGAATTTGAGTTATATTATCAGCCGATTATTTCCTTAAAAACAGGGAAATTAGCAGGGTTTGAAGCATTGGTGCGGTGGCAATCTCCCAAAAGAGGCTTTGTGTCTCCTGGTGCTTTTATTCCCATTGCAGAAGCAACATCCGCCATTATTCCTTTGGGGGAATGGATAATGCAAGAAGCTTGTGAACAGATGTATCAATGGCAGCAAGAATTTAGTGATTGTGCTTCTTTATTTATCAGTGTAAATCTTTCAGGAAGACAATTCGGGCAAAAGGATTTAGTAGAGACAATTTCTAACATCCTAGAAGCAACTAATTTAGCCCCTCAAAGTTTGAAATTAGAAATTACCGAAAGCATGGTGATGGACAATATAGAGTCGGCGATCTCTATGTTAGAAAATCTGAAACTTTTGGGAATGAAGTTGAGTATGGATGATTTTGGCACAGGATTTTCTTCTTTTAGTTATTTACATCGTTTTCCTATGGACACACTTAAAGTAGATCGCTCTTTCGTCAGCAACATGAGTCAATCATCTAAAAACATAGAAATTGTGAGTACCATAGTGATGTTGGCTCATAAATTAAGTATGGATGTAGTAGCAGAAGGTATTGAAACCTCAGAAGAAAGGGATATACTTAAGGCTTTAAATTGTGAATATGGACAAGGTTATTTATTCTCTAAGCCCATTGCGAAAGAAGCAGTCAGCCAATTATTAAGGGAATCTCCTCAATGGTGATTCTGGAGTAGCTGAATAATATTTGATCTGAGGGGATGACAACAAGGTAAAAAAAGGGTGTGGGGTGTGGGGTGTGGGGTGTCGTGATAATAGACTGAGATTTTAGTCTAACCTATTGTCTATTGCAAGAAAAGCCTATTGCCTCTTACTTATTACTTATTACTTATTACTTATTACTTATTGTGTATCATCGTCTTAAACATAAATTTCTCTCTCTTGCCCTAGTTGGGTTATTATCTAGTTTTTTATTTACTTCTTTTGATGCTAGTGCGGTTAATCCCAAACCTGAGAGCTTGGCTAGTCGCCATCTAGAAATTTCTACCAGTGGCTTACATCTGGAAGAAAGGGGTCAACAGTTTTACCTTTTAGGGGATTTTTATCAAGCAATTACCCTTTGGCAACAAGCTGTTATTGCTTACAGCAAGAATCAGGAACTACTGAGTCAGGTTAGAGTAATGAGTAATCTAGCTCTGGCTTATCATCAACTAGGAGATCAAGCACAAGCTAACGAAATTATAGTATCGAGTAGGAATCTGCTAGAGCAAGAAAATAGCTCAGGAATTGAACACAAAAAAACTCAGGCTCAGGTAATAAATAATCAGGGAATTCTTCAGTTAGCTCAAGGTAGAATTGAGTCTGCGATCGCAAATTGGCAAGAAGCTAAAGATATTTATCAAACCATAGAAGACGAGTCGGGAATAATTCGAGCTTCAATTAATCTCGCTAGTGCTTTTAAAAATTTAGGGTTATATCGTCGCGCTTTTAAAACCTTAAAGGAAATAGAGCCAATTCTCTTGGCACAACCTGATTCTAGTTTGAAAGCTGCTGGCTTGAGAAGTTACGGGGATATTCTACGTCTGGTAGGAAATACAGCACAAGCAGAAACAATTTTAACAGAGAGTTTAGCAGTGGCGACTAAACTAAATCAGACTCAAGACCGAGTTAAGACTCTATTAACCTTGGGAAATACTTTATCAGTAGCTTCAGATGAATTGGAAAGTGAAAAATATCAACAGGCATTAAAATTTTATCAGCAAGCTTTAGTCATCTGTGGCAATTCTACTAATTGTCAAGCTACCAGTTTACCGCTACAGATTAATTTAGCTCAGTTAAATTTATTGCTGAAAACTGATTCTTGGTGGAAGGGAGAAAAACTTATTCCCCAAATTAGTTCTGATATAAAACATCTTCGGTATAATCAAACCCATCTTTATCAACAAATTAATTTCGCTCACAGTTTGATTGAATTCAAACAAAAAGCCATTTTGGAACATCGAAAACTCAACAATACCCCTTCTTGGTCAGAAATTGAGCAGCTTGTCACTGAGATCTCCCTTCTTGCTCGTCAAATCCAATCTCCTAGAGCAGAATCTTATGGTTTAGGCTTACAAGGTAAAATTGCCCAACAACAACAAGAATGGTCAATTGCCAAAAAACTAACTCAACAAGCTTTAACCATAGCTCGTAGTATTAATGCACAGGAAATTAGTTATCTTTGGGAATGGCAACTGGGTAGAATTAACTCTGCTCAAGGGGATCGAGAATCAGCTATTAGCAATTACTCTCAAGCTGTAGCAATCCTGAAAAACTTGAGTCAAGATTTAGTGGCGATCGATTCTAATATTCAATATTCTTTTCGTCAAAGCGTTGAACCAGTTTATCGTGAGCTAGTTGATTTACTTCTGCAACCCAATTCTGAGTCTATTGCTAGTCCAGAAAATATCAAACAAGCTAGAGATGTTATTGAATCATTACAGTTAGCAGAATTGCATAACTTTTTTCGTGAGGCTTGTTTAGATGCTAAACCCGTACAAATAGACCAAATCGATCAGCAAGCAGCAGCAATTTATCCTATTATTCTTTCAGACCGCTTAGAAGTTATCTTAAGCCTTCCTAATCAACCTTTAAAACACTATTCTGTCCCCATCACCAAAACCGCATTAGAGCAGGAAATTGAGCAGTTTCGTCAAACTGTGGTGATTCGTAGTCGTAGGGCTTTTTATGAACCAGCCAAAAAACTTTACGATTGGTTAATTGCTCCTGAAATAGAAGCCTTAGAAGCTAATAATATTAAAACTATTGTCTTGGTTCCAGATGGTTTGTTGCGTAATATTCCTTTATCAGCTTTATACGATGGAGAACATTATCTAATTGAAAACTATAGTGTAGTACTTACTTCTGGACTACAGTTACTAGCTCCCCGTCCTCTGACCGATGTGAAGTTAAGAACTTTAGCAGTAGGATTAACCCAAGAAAGACAAGGCTTTTCCTCTTTAGATTTTGTGAATCAAGAATTAGAACAAATCCAAACTCAGATAAATAGTTTGCTTTTAGTAGATCAAGAATTTACTACCCAAGCTTTTGAGCAAGAAATCAAATTGTCTGATTACCCTATTGTTCATATTGCTACTCATGGTCAGTTTGGTTCTTCTTTAGATAATACTTTTCTTCTCGCCTGGGATGATAAGATTAATATTAATCAGCTAGATCATATTCTTCAAGGAAGGACTCCTACTCAAGAACAGGCGATCCAGCTTTTAGTACTTAGTGCTTGTGAGACTGCTGCTGGTGATAAATGGGCAGCTTTGGGTTTAGCGGGAATAGCAGTAAGGGCTGGTGCTAGAAGTACCTTGGCTACTCTCTGGTCAGTGAATGATGAAGCTACAGCGCAAATGATGAGTTACTTCTATCAACAACTGGCTAAAAAGCAATTGGCTAAAGTAGAAGCAGTACGTAAAGCACAATTAAATTTATTAAATAGTCCTTACTACAATCATCCTTTTTACTGGTCGCCCTATGTTTTATTGGGTAATTGGTTATAAAAAAAATATAAAAGTTATTTCAAGAAAGTGACAACTCAATTTTTCAGGCTTAATGGAAAGTTGTGCTTAATTTAATTTAATTTAGCTATTATTTACTAACTAGGATTTGCTATTTTTTAGATAGGGTTTAAAAATCTCTTTAAGAAACTTGATAATTATTCATGAAATTTTTACAGCCATCGTTTCGAGAAAATCAATATTGGCAAATTATCAAAAGACATCGAATCCTAGGAACGACAGCATTGATGTTAGTCAGTATATTAGGCATTATCTTCACTACCCAGAGAAATCCTGTCTATGAAGCTCAAGCTAAACTCCAGTTTAAATCAAGCAGTTGGAATAGCTCCTTAAAAGATAACAATCAATTAATTGGCAATTTGTACAGACTAATAAATAAAAATGATTTGATTAATACGGAAATTGAAATAATTAATTCTCGTCCCCTAATTGAAAAAACAATTAGTTCTTTAAATTGGGAAAATGAAAATTCTGCTCCTATAGATGTAGCAATATTTAGACAAAATCTTCGGCTTAACAAATTGGGTGATACTAATATCTTGCAAATCAAATATAAAGATACTAATCCAGTCAAAGCTAAAGAAGCAGTTAACCAATTAATTTTCAATTATTTAGAAAATAGTACCACAAACCAAGAAGAAGGCAATAGCAAAAAGGAAGAGGTTGAAGAGCATCTATCTCAGGTAGAAAAGCAACTGCAACAAACCGAAGAGGCGATTCGTAAGATTCAAGAAGAGACTAAAATCCTTGAACCTCAAGAAGAAGCGATGATTGTGGTCAAAAATCTGGCTCTATTACAAAGAAGAATTGGGGAGTTACAAGGAGAAATTGCTAATGTTAATGCTCAATCTGCCTATATCAGAAGTCAACTGGGTATGGACTCCCGACAGGCACTCGCAGCCACCACAATTAGTCAATCCTCAGATATCCAGCAAGCATTTAGCCAACTACGAATACTAGAATCTGAATTAGCCCAAAAAAAGCGTCATTTTATTGAAACCAGTCCAATAATTACTGATTTAGAAGATAGAATCGCAGGACAAAAGCAACTCATACAACAGAAAATCAAAAATATTCCAGGTTCTGAAGCCATCAACTTGAGTCAAGCTCCGGAATTTAGCAGTATTAAGCAAAACTTGACCACAGAACTCGTTAAACTAGAAGCTAGCAACCAGGGTTTAAGAGAACAAATTACCTATTTTTCGGCACTGGAAAAAGCCCAAGAAGAAAAAGTGAATCTCATACCCCAAGTCTTACAACAAATACAAAGGTTAAAGCGGGAACTAGCAGCATCTCAAGCTGATTATGAATCTTTACGCCAGCAAATCAGAAATATTGCAATAAGCAGAAATTTCAGCCCAAGTAATATTCGAGTTATTTCCTATGCAACAGTTCCGAAAAAGCCCATTAGACCTCAGTATGTTGGTTATTTAGCATCTGTTGGTTTAGGTTGTTTAGGAGCAACTCTAATGATTGCTTTAGCAGAAATTACAGATTATTCTCTCAAAAATATTGAAGAAGCCAAACAAATCTTTGGTTACACTTGGTTAGGTATTATTCCTGATAATGAGAGAGTGCCTATTCTCCAGACAACACAATTAAACTCGGAGAGTTCATTACCAAGAATCATTGTTCGAGATTATCCTGCTGGTGCTGCTAGTGAATCTTATAGGATGTTACAGTCTAACATTAAATTTTTAAGTACTTACAAAGAACTGAAAACCATCGTAGTTACTAGTTCTGTATCTCAAGAAGGAAAATCAACCGTAGCAGCTAATTTAGCTTGTGGGATGGCTCAAGCAGGACATAAGGTCTTATTAATAGACGGTAATTTGCATAATCCCCTACAGCATCAGATTTGGAAAACAACTAGCGAGCGCGGTTTAAGTAATGTTATTACCGAAAAAATAGACGCGAAACTAGTAACTCAAGAAGTTTTCCCCAGACTTTATTTAATCTCATCAGGAATGATTCCCTCTTCTCCTGCTACCTTACTAGATTCTTCTCGAATGAAAGAAGTGGTGGATAATTGGCGCAAAAGTTACGACTTTGTGATTATTGATACCCCTGCTTTAGATTTAGCTGCGGATGCGCCAATCTTGGGTAGAATTGCAGATGGAGTTTTGCTGGTAGTCAGACCTGATAGGGTTCATCCCTTGAAAGCTAGTTTTGCTAAAGAACTTCTCCAGAAATCAGGACAAAATGTTTTGGGAATCGTATTTAACAAAATTAATCCCCAAGCTGAATCAAAAAACTATTTTTATCATGCTTTAGAAGAAAGACCAGAAGATGCTTCTCAACCTAGACTAATTGAACAGTCTCAGGAAGAATTGTGGCTTGCTATTTCTCGGATGTCACAAAAGTCGAAAAAACCCAAACTCGCTCGGACATCACAAGAGATACTTGCTACTCCTGTAAAACAACTTCAGGAAATTATCACCTGTTTGCAGCAAGATTTAAAAGAACTAACAAAACTGGTAAAAGAACAGGAAGAAGAACTGTTTATGCAAAGTCAAATGGTGAAAAAATTGCAAAAAAGTGTCAATCTCTCTAAAAATAGCGATCGCTATTTCTTAGAACAAAAGTTGTTACAGGAACAAGAGCGTAAAAATATGTTGAACGCAACCCTAATTGGTCAAATACGCAATTTGAAGAGAAAACAACAAATGTTACTAAAATATCATCAAGTGTTAAGTGCGAAGCAAACCGAGAGTTCATTGAACATTGACCATTGATCCTAAAAACCAGATAGGGTGTGGGATGTGTGGGGAAAATCAATCCCGACACCCTATACAACTGTTAACTTGTTTTTAAATCAAAGATTTTTTTGATAATATCCGCTACTACCTTATCAGGAGTAGATGCACCAGAAGTTACTCCCACAGTAATAGCACCTTCTGGTAGCCAATTTTCCTGAATCTGGATATCTTGACCCAAGGGTTTATGTTCAATAGCATTGGCATCTATGATTCTATCTACACTGTCAATATGATAAGAATCAAAACCTCTTTCGATCGCGATTTCTTGTAGATGAGTGGTATTAGAAGAATTAAAGCCCCCAATAACTACCATTAAAGATAAATCTTCTTCTACCAGATTTAACATGGCATCTTGTCTTTCTTGAGTTGCATCACAAATGGTATTAAAGCTCATAAAGTGGTTGTTAAACTCCACTGGACCATACTTTTTCAGGAGAGTTTGCTCAAATAATTTACCAATTTGTTCTGTTTCACTTTTGAGCATAGTAGTTTGATTGGCAATACCAATTCTCTCTAGGTCTTTATCTGGGTCAAAGCCTTCAGAATAAGCATTGTGAAACTTGCTTAAAAATTCCGCCCTATCTCCACCATTCAACATATAGTTACTCACATATTGAGCTTGTGCCATATTCAGCACGATGAGATATTTGTCAGCAAAAGAACTAGTAGCAATGGTTTCTTCATGATTATATTTACCGTGAATAATAGAGGTATAATCTCGTTTTTTGTGTTTTTCTACAGAATTCCAGACTTTAGACACCCAGGGACAAGTAGTATCTACAATAGTGCATCCTCGATCGTTGAGTAGTTGCATTTCTTGGACACTAGCACCAAAAGCAGGTAAGATCACCACATCACCAGTATTAACTACAGAAAAGTCCTTCTTCTCGTCAATAACTTCGATAAAACCTACATTCATGTCCCGCAGATGTTGATTGACTGAAGGGTTATGGATAATTTCATTAGTAATCCAAATTTTTTCTGTAGGAAAATGCTGACGGGTTTCATAAGCCATTGCTACTGCTCTTTCTACACCCCAACAAAAGCCGAAGGCTTCTGCTAGTCTAATTGTGACTTCTCCTTTTTGGAGGATATAATTATTATTGCGAATAGTCTGAATCAGGTCGCTTTGATACTCGTTATTCAGCACTCCTGCAACTTCTGCATCATGACCAAAGCCTTTACGATGATAGTTTTCTGATTTTTGTAGAGAGCGTTTAAAAGCTTTTGTATCCATACTATTTTATTTATGATTGATATGGTTTGAAAAGGGCTGTCTTAGTTGACCCAACTCCCAGGACTAAAGCCACTGGGAATCAGGGCTAACCTGTTACCAGGCTAACCATACATTCTGTAACTCTAAGGTTCAGAAGTTTCCTACGCTGACTGAGCAACCCCAGTCATATCTCGTCAAGATTGTTTTAGGCGTGACTTTCCTGGTGACTCCAGGTAGGTGTTTAACCCCATACAAGGCGGACATCTCAAGCATTTGAGCTTTTCTCAAATGACGTGTCCTTGTTTTTGTATCAAAAAAATGTTACTCACTTGCTTGACCGCACAAAGTTTTACCTTTCCAACGGCTGCTTAAAGACTTTTGGATTGAACCATATACTTTGTATTGCTTTTTCAAGGTTCTAATGTCCAACGGTCGTGAAACATCAAGATTAATTATACAATGCCTGAAACTCTTGGTATATAAAGATATGTAGTCGAAATTGTATCACTGCGCCCTAAAGGACGCTCCGCTACATCCAACAATTAAAAGATGTTGGTTTTGCCTCTATTTTCTATAATTTTAGGATTAATTGTTGCTTATTGCTGAAAAATTGCCATACTGCGCGATCGCGATGTAAGATTGTAAAACTAGTTTGCATCTCCTTGCTGTTGGTAACATAAGGTGTCAAAATTAAAGTGATTATTAAAAGAAAATAATAAAAGTAGATTAAAATTTCTACCTATAGCTTGTATTCATAAGCTTGATTCAGACTTTTGCTCAAGTCAAGGAGACTAAACTAAATGACTGTAGAAAACCTTGAGGCTAACGGCACTCAAACTCAAGAAGAAAATAAGGAAGAAAATAAAGCTGATAACCAAGAACAAAAAACCTTAGCTTTATCTGTTCACCAAAAAACTCTTCTACCAAACAATAGACCTGTTGAACCAAGTCACTTACAAATTGTAAGTACCTATTCTTCCGTGGGTTCAGCCCGCCCTGTAACCAAAGGTGACATTAAAATAAGTAATACTATGGTTATCTCAGGGAATCGTCCTATTGCTTTGAGTAACTTACAAATTAGTGAAACCTATGTTGTAATGGGAAATCGTCCTGTTGCTTCTAATGAAATCGACGACCCATCTACTTTAATGGGCTATCTCGACTAAATATCTCGCAACAATTTCCAACTGAGAATTCTAGAATTTTTGTGGTGGGTAATATACTCACCATAGTTTTTTTGTGATAATTTGGGGCTAATTAGCAGAGTCACCTTCAATGGGCTGACTCGATTGTATGGTT
>JAAUYJ010128414.1_pt1 | contig 13394 bp, 14 predicted proteins | sample 7278031 | NCBI WGS metagenome assembly JAAUYJ01 (sample SAMN14350222, study PRJNA611818) | marine sediment metagenome | isolation source: surface marine sediment (1.8m) | place: French Polynesia: Moorea | collected 2018-08 | reverse complement strand
TTCCTCTCCCGGGAGATTTTTTAGAGGGGAACTGCATGATGCGCACGAAAAAAAGGGAAATATTTTTTGAGCTTTTCTCATTCTCCGATCGTCCATTAGAAGAGCGGTTTTCCAACCCTCCGCTTTGGCTAAAAAAAAAGCTGCCATTAAGAAGCATCCCCTCATTTCTCGGGGAAAAACGAAACAAGACAACTTTGCAAATGGCTGTTTTCATGTTCAGCCCCTAATCAATTTCTAATGCACGCAAAATATTATGTCGCACTTGAAAAGAAACAACATTGACGACAAGAATAAGTTTCTAAGGCCTTTTCAAGATTCACTGGCGCAAAAATGAGACGCAGGTTGGAGAGACGGGCGGGCAAAAAACCCTTTAAGCACCTCCTTCCCCCACACAACCAACTGATAACAATCATCAAAAGGCGGCGGAAAAAGAAAAGAAAGAGGAGAAGAGAGGAAGAGGAGGGCCAAGCCTGTTTAAAAAACCATTTCGCCCAATAGTCAGGTGAGGAGGAGGAAGAAGAAGGTGCCAGTTTTTAAAAACGATCGTAGCCGCGTTTTAATTGACAAAAAATGCGAGGGAAAGCATAGTGAGAGAGTTTTACTATTATCCTAAGAAGTTTTGTTCAATTAGTTTTCTTGGATACTAGGTACGCGAAAAAACCAACTAGAATTCGTAACTTTCCCCAACATCAACCAAAAAATACTACTTTTTTTACCCAAACCCATTATCCTCTCCTCCTCCACCCTGGAATCTCCCACTTTTGGCGACAGATTTTTACTGCTCCTCTTCCACTTTCATTTTATGAGGGAAAACGGAAAATTGTGAAACTGGCGCCCACCACTTTCGGTCCCCCTCCCCCTTTTGCCGTAATGAGGAGGGGGGAGGTCCCCTTTGTCTCTTCAGCCGCCTTGGATTCCAAACAGACAGACACACACGCAGGATTCCCAAATAAACAGAGCGAGTTAAGGGAAAGGCCGTTTAAAAGGGCCTCCCCCTCTTCTACTATGTAGTCCTAAGTGGGTCAATTCCGACTCCTCCCATCTTCCAAATTGCACTTAAGGGGGGCCGCCGTCGCCGCATACCGCCGAACCCACCCACCCCCTTTTTTTCGCAACAACAACGAGGAGGAGGGCGTACCACCTCAAGATGGGGCCACCATTGTTGGAGAAAAATAACCCCCCCTTCCCCCTTTTCTAGCAGAAGCACCCCTTAAAGACGGGTCAATCTTCTCAATTCCGAACTCGAAATGGCTTTTCCGGCGCCTAGGACATCCGAACGACTAAAGATGGCAAAATATGTCAATGTTCTTCTTGGACAATTTTTTTTAAAAAAAACCTTGAAAGAAGAACAAGGAGCGCAGATTTTAATTCATGCAGTTCAAATTATTTTTTACTATCTTGTTTCATTGGCGAAGAGGGGGGAACGTATTGTGTGTGTTATGACGTGGGCTGAGATTGACTGTCAAGCACCCAACCAACCCAACACACACTCTTTTTTCCTCCTCCTCTTCCCCAACCCATGGTTACGCCGTCACTCCCCATAACTGACCCAAATCTGTCTCGGGCGAGGAAGAAGAAGAGAGCGGCCAAAATGAAAGGGGCAAGCTAACAAAAAGCAACAACAATTGCTTTCCCGACATTGAATACAAAACCTCATTTAATTACTCCTCCGTCTCTAGCTGTACCTTCTGCATCACAATTGCAATGAATGCCCCGAGTATTCAGGAAAGTACCCAAATAAGAGGCTAAAAATAGTAGACCCCGTCAAGGATCCCCAAATTCGATGCTCGCTCAGATCACCTTGTAGCCTTTTCTTTTTTTTTGGCCGCCTCCCTCGTTCGTCTGATATCGGCATCCCTTCTCCTTCTTCTAACCTACCATTTGGTGTATTCTCTCTCCTCCTTTGGTATAGGTAGATAAAGTCAGCTTTTTTCCTTCCTTCTCTCAGGCTGGCAAACTAATCACCTTGCCAGCCAGTGGATCTGGTGGCAGCCCTATTTGTAACCCCTCTCCACTCCTATACTCCGACATCTATTCTTTTTTTAGCTCTCTCTTCTTTCTTCCATTTTCTGATGCCAACAGCAACAGGAAAGGAAATAGGTATACCCGCAGCCCAAACAAAAAGGGCGACGACGGAGACACACTGTTGAAAGAAACGAAATGAAACCGGCTTCCGAATACTTTAGAAAATCACCCATTGTTTTCAATGAAAATTTTCCCCAGAGAGCGAAGACTTAATGCATTTATTTCAGCATCAATTATTGCCCCTACTTGATGTTTCGAAACTGGAATTTCGATCGCGAGATTTCTAGTATAGAGGAGAGGAAACCTTCAAAAAAATCGCACCGGATGGTGAATGTCACGCCTTGGGATGGATTCTGCCTCCTCCTCCGCCGTTTCTTGGTCTCCTTTTATAATGGGATCTCCCCTTTCTCCAAGAAGGAGAAGTCGTGACGGGTCACGGGACCCTCCTCCCTCTTCCCCCCCTCCTATGGCATGGAGTGAAATGTCAACAATGGCGCGATGGAAAAAAGACCGTTCTTACACCTACTTGAACGGGGGGAGGAAAGAAGGCGAAAAAAGAGTTTCAACACACATCTTGGAAGCGCCGAATGCTCATCCCGCCATGCCTGGAAATGCATAAAAAAGGGAAAGGAGCTCTTGCGTGCAAGGGCTCCATTCGGTTGGAGAGTCAGCGGAAAGGAGAGGGAAAATAGAAAAAGTGGACCACACAGAATTCGAAAAAAAGGAGAAATGTGGGGGGAGTGGAAAGGGTTAGATGGTAGTGGCAGTAGGTGGGCTCTTGGATGCTACTGCTCCTCTCTCCTTTTCAGACTCACGACGACGACGGTCTCCCAACCCTTTCTTTTCTTTCTCTTTTCCCCTCCTCGTGAGCGGAGGAAAAGCCCATTTCACTGCAATTAAGAGATGCAAGTTTGAGAAAGAGCGGAGGAGAGGGGAAAGAGCAGTTTTGTGGAGAGAGTGGGAAAAAAGAGTTGTGCAACGATTGCTACTTTTCAAGGGGCTTGCACAAAAGTTCCAATTGGAGTATTTTTTACGAAGGTTACGGCTATGTGCTTTTAAAATTGATCCTCCCTCCCGAAAAAAGGTAAACTATGTCCTATGTCGGTTTCGCAAATGTTGAATTGTCTTGTACACAAAAGGGTTCCAATGAAGACAATTGACGTAAGCTCGTGTGGCATTTCTTCGAAAATATCCATTTTTTTTGTCACGTGCAGGTTTTTCCCGAGTTAGCCCGGACCGAAAATGCCTTTTCTCAATTTGTAAATTACTGGGGTCCACGGAAGGTTAAGAAAGAAGCGAACGGACATCGAATTCCAATATTCGAAAAAAAGGCTTCGGAGAGAAACCGAAAAACTCTTACACAAGGAAAAGAGGCGCCAGTGAAAGTTTCTTTCTTTTGCATGGTCTGGCTAGCTGGCCCGTGGGTGGCTTGGGTCGAATGTATTCCACATACTTGTCATTGCGGGTCTTTGAATGGTGTAAAGTTCAGTTTGTGCGTTTTGTCTATGACTAGCTAATTTGCTACATTTTTGTTGACAAATAGCTTGTCATCATATCAAAACTGCGAAATTTCCATTGCTTTAGTAGTTCTTGTTTCCCTCCGTCCTCTTCTCTCTTCCACCCTCCTTTTTTGACGTGGACACAATGGAACATCAGGTGAGAGGAAGAGGAGGAGGATGCCTTTGACACACTTCTCCTTCACCTCTCTCCCTCTCCTATGCATGCAGATCTGTGGCCCTCATATGGGCATGAGAAACCAAAGGGGGAAAATCGCCAAAGAGTTGGCGAAAAATGAGACTGAAACTCATTTCCTCCTTCCTTTGAATAATGCGAGGGAAATTTTCTTTCAAATTTAGATAACCACCTGGCAGTGCATGGGCGATTTCCAAACTGTTCCGCTTGCATCTGTATCTGTATCTCTCCCGTAGTACAGGATAGTGTGGCATCACTACATCACACAAGAGCGAGGGAGAGACCTCCAAGGCAGTGACAGCTTGGAGAAAAAAAGGACGAAAGACTACATAACATTCCCACACAAAAAAAGGGAAAAAAAGAAAAACCTCCTTCTTACATCACAAGGAATTTTGCAAAGGAATTATCGGGATTTTCCATTTGCAGAAGGCCCGTTTTTCTCAACTTTGTCCTCGGATTACAAAACGCAGCATTTCCCTCTTTCCTCCGAAGAGAGCAAAAAGTCATCATAGGCCGTAAATTGGGATGTGTCTTCCTCCCTCTTCTCGTCTGATTCGGGAAAGTCGGTTATATTATGCATCTGATTTCCGTTGGCGGCCGAGCAGATAAAAGCCCGTTGGTCACTCCTCCTCCTCCTCTTCCAAGAGAAAGAAAGAAAGAGTTAGGAGACAATATCAAGGCAGGGGATCTTGTAGTACCTGAGACCAAAGAGAAGAAAAAGAGAATCTTGTGATCACACCGTCTGTCTGCCCCGTACGTGACCTACCGTCGGGAAAAAATGGATTTCTTCTTTGTATTCCACTTTAATGAAAAAAAGGGATGGGGGATGCCGTGTTCTTTTAATATCTCAACTTTCTTTATTATTGCGAGTAGCTCTTAACGTGGTGACGACATTGACTCGATTTCAGCTTTTCGCTTTAACTTGGACAACACTCAATAGTACGTACGACGAAGCATCAATGAGCTCTTCTTTTTTCTTTTACTATTTTTCGCGTATCACAGAAAGAAACGAAAACGGGGGATCGGGAAATGAAAAAGTAGCATAACAAGCTCGCTCCGATTCAATAAAGGTAATGCTCATCATCATTGTCCCCCCCTTTCTTCTTTTTTTGGAACCTCAGCACAAAAAAGCAAGACTTCGAAGCAGCAGCATGTATCATATTTCAACCGACTTGAAGTTCTTTTTTTTGCTTCTTTTCTCCTCTCTTTCCTGTGCCATCTATCAACCCCAGAAGACCCCACGACCGTAAAAAAGGGGTCTCTCCTTCCCTCCCTGTCTGGGCTGCGCCGGATCCAACCGTTGTCTTTTCTTTGCCTCCTCGGAGGTCTAGGAATGGGAAATGTTGCCCTTGCTGCTCTTCTCATTTGAGGCCTTCTTTTTCGAAGCTGAAGAGGTCGCACTGTCTTCCTCCCAGCTTTTCGGAACTTTTTCCCGACTTGTGTTCCCCATTGTCTTCAAATGAAAATAAGGGTTGACACGACCAAGAGGGAGGAAGGGGAGGGTTCCTTGGGCAGCACACCTGTGCCTTTTTCTATGTTCCATGTGCTCATGGGTTTGGTTCTCCTCGCATTTCCCAAGCAAGCAGCTCCGGACGGTCGAGTGTTGAGGCGTGAAGTCGGGATTAAGTTCCTTTTTAGCGCCCTCTTCCCTTCTCCCCATTTCTCTCCTTCCTCTTTCGGTTTTTTTCTTCTTCCATGTGTGAGAAGGGGTCTTTCCCCATCGCTCACCCCCCACTCACATACTGGTCTGAAACGAGGAGGAAGGAGCCTCCTCCCACACTCTTCCTCCCTCCTCCGCCGGTTGATTAATCAGCCCTGGAAATTGGCCTCAGTGATTTGACAAGCTCTCCTCTTCCCCCTCCTCTTCTCCTTGCGAGGAGGAGCGGGGGGCCGTACCGGGTATTTTCTCCTCCTCCTCTGACGTTTGCTCCCCCCCCCTCGCGCTCTCTGGTGGAAAGTTTTGAGGGGGGGAAAGGGTCTTCTGTTCCCCCTTGGCATATCTCTCCGCACATTGTCGGCTGCCAACGAGCCAAGCACCCCCGCCTAACCCTTTTCTCATCCTCTTCTCAGAATTTGTCAAAACATATGTCGGGAAGAAGAGGCTTTTTTTCGGCTTAACGGTACGGAAAACCACCTTCTCATCATCACCATTCAGGCGCGCCTCCTCCTCATCTTCCCTTTTAATTTTTTTGCGGCCTCCTCCCTCCTTCCCGCCCAGGCTTGTCCAAGCAAAAGGAGGATTCTTGAATTGGGGGATGATGCATCACTCTCTCTCTCTCTTCCTCTTTTCTCCTCCGCTGCCCACTTGAGCACATGTTGCTTTTCAACACTTTTCCTTTTTTTCCCTTCTTTTTTTCGAGTTTCACTTCGCGAAATGTTCTTGTTCCTACTTCTGTCTTTCTGGGAAATGTGGGACACTGTGGAAATGCACCCGGGAGATATCTAGTTTCTCTCTTGGACAGGCATTAACTGCCTCCGCTTCTGTCTTCCGTTTTATTTCTGCCTCTGTGTCACTGTGGGTCAAACTGTTTTTCTTTTTTTTATGTCCAACCTCCGTGTAACAGGACCAGATTCAAGCATTCAAGTTGCAAGAGAACAGACCCAACGGTAGCTTGATTGCCAGGTAGGATTAGTAGTCAGAGATGCAGCAGACCGGGCATTTTCTTGTTGATGATGATCCTTCTGCGGATGTTGTGCGGTCTTTGCCAACTATTGTTGGGGAAAATGCCTTTTCCCTCACGTACACACGCAGGTCGGTGGTGGATAGCACTTTTGGATCGTTATCATCGCCCTCTTCCTCCTCCTTCTTCAGAAATTATTGCAACCCCTCCTCCTCCTCCTCATACGTGCGTGGCTAACGAACTGCCCCCTTCTCCTCCTCCGTTCTTGCCGCCGGAGGATGTAGAAGACGAGTTCGGGTGGTGATGCACCGAGGGGACCACGACCTCGTGGTGGAAGTGGGGGGGGGAGAGCGGGCCGCCGTTGACGTACACGGCGTAGTTGTCGCTGTTGCTGTTGCCGCTGCTGTTGCCGTAGGCGCTGGCGGGGACGTAGTCGAAGCTGCTGTTGATGTTGCTGTGGACGCCGCCGCCCGCGCCGTAGAAGCCCTTGGAGGGGAGGGTGGCGGAGGAGGGGGCGCCGCCGACGCCGCTGAGGCCGCTACTAGCAGGGCTGCTGACCGCAGAAGCGTCCTGGGAAAAGGTTCGGCCCAACATTATTCACTATAAAAAATGGAGTGGGGGATTTCGTCAAATTACCTGTTGTGTGCTTCTGACGTGCACGCTGTACCTCCCGGCGGTCCCGTCGTATAGAGACTCGATCAAAGCCCCGCTCGCCTTGTTCGGCAGATAGGGGTTCACGTTGACTGGCTGCATGGGAGGGGGAGGGGGAGGCGGAGGGTTGGAGGCTGACCCGCCGCTGCTGTGGTAGCCCAGGTTGAAGTTCCCCCCACCGTAGCCGGAGGAGGAGGAGGCTTGCCCGCCTCCGCCGAAGTAGGAGGAGTAGGGCTGAGGCTGCAAAAAGAAGAGGGAAAAGAAAATTTTATTGCCGTTCGCTGGTGTTGGACCACAAATCTTTTCCCAGAGTTGGTTGGGTTTTCGGCATAGCCGCCAATTTGCAAGCGTAATGAACCAACCACCACTTCAACGGCAAAACGTTGGAAGCTATTTCAAAACCATCCTGGGAATGCTAATTCACTTGTTTTCCCCATCTTCCCCCCCCCTCCTCGAAAAAAGGGCGGTTTTCTCCCTCTCATTTTCGTGTCTCGTGTCTCGTAATGATGGCATTAGCATAAACGGAGAAGGGAAGAGGGAAAAGGAGGGAGATGTTTCTATTTCCTATACTATGATGATGATGCTTGCTGCCTCGGGCGGGGAAACTTCGAAAGTTTGAAATCGCATCTACAGATTGCTCTGGTTTTTTTTAAAGTAAATCATCTCTTTGAGTTTTCCCCCCATCATTCCCGCTTTCCATCAACCTAATATTGTACGTTCAAGTACGGAAAAAGTCTGCCGTCAAATTATGTAAGGAGAACTTTGCACCTGTACGTGGAACTGGAAAGACCCCCCGCCGGCCGAATCGGACCATCGGACCATGCATGAGACTACTGAACTTTCTGTCGATAAAAACTGCGTCGCAGAAAGAGAGCCCAGGTAGCAAGGTGCGTACGTCTTTGATCCAAATTTTTGCGCCTATACCTAGTATATCGCACAGGAAACAGGCCTTTCATTCTGGCCGGGTCTTTCATCCACACATCAATTATTCACTGTTGCATGGGAACAAAGGTTTGATGATAAATGCCAAACGCTGGAAAAGTTTTTTGCTTGAACACCCGAACGATTCGGCGCGACCTGCCGCAAGAACTATTTGGCAAAATTTGGCATAAAATTTGCAAAACGTCATTTCTTCCCCCGCCAGGGAACGAACTACTTTTCTTGAACGTGAGCCCCAAGTTCTGTAGTACGTATCGAATTGCGCAGCGGCGGGGACTGAATTCGGACTCTTCGTTCGTTTTCCCTCCCTCCTCTTTAAGACACGTGGTACAACGGTCCATCATTGGTGTACAAAGTCCGATATATCGAAAAGATAATTGGCACGCGAGCAAAATAAGAAGGAGAGGCCTTATTTCCCTCCCTCGCGAAAAAAGAGCGTTTTGTGCAGAGGTGAATTACATTTCTGCCATAATTTTGCTGGCTTCAAATTTGCCCATTGATTTTGATGCCGAATTGGAAGGCGCGCCTCCTCCTCGACCACGCTTTGTAAAAAAACCGATAAAACCATCACATGTGGCCAGCTATTTTAGCCGCAACCATATGCGTGTTCGCCAAGCCAATTGTACGCGGTATTTCAAAACCAGTTTCTTTGTACCTCAGCAAAAAGGGTCACTCGTGAGTTTCGATTTTCTAAGAGAAATCCACCTACCTCAAAGGCCCTGGGGAGATCCCCGTTGACCAGCAGCCCGTGGTGGTGGGCGGAGGAGGGGCTCTGGTGGTGGTGGTGGTGACCCGTGGTGGCTGCTGCCGCCGCCGCCGCCGCCGCGGCCTCCGAGAGCGAGGACGATGCCCTGACCTCCACCTTGAGGTCCGCGGCGGAGTCGTCGGAGGCGCCGTCGGAGGCGGAGGCCGAGGTGGTGGAGGAGGAGCCCTTCTCGTCGGCGGAGGCGGCGGAGCCGGTGCCAGAGTCACCGCAGTTCCCATGCAGGGAGTGGGCTTTGGTGCGGTGGATGGTCAACATGCCGTTCTAGAATTTTTTTTTAAATAAGTTGAATAGTTTTTTCAGGTAATTGCGTTTGTTTCTCACCTGGTGCCTTCCCTCATGCTGCTGCTGTATGTGCATGTGCTTTGAAGAGTGTAGTCCGTTCCCGTTGGCGTCCCCCTCCTCCTTCTTGACCTCGCACGAGGCCTCGCAGCAGCAGCAGTCTGCGCATGCGCCGCTCCTCCTGCAGAGGAGGACGGTGAGGACGGCCGCCACCGTCAGGATCACCCCGCCAAGGGCGCCCGAGGCCACTACCACCAGGGGCATAGGGACTGTGGAAAAAATGAAAGAGTGCTTATATTAAAATACTGTATATTTTCACGAAACAGTACTGTTTATAGAAAAAAATAAAAAAAGTCAGTTCAGTCAAATCGTCATATTTCAATGAGAAAAGTGTGGGGCACCAAGGTCGATTTCGACACTTTTTTGCTGTCCATCTTGGGAAAACGAATAAAAGAGAACATGAAACGGGGGCAAAGCGAAGGCTGAGTGGATAGTAAAAGGTTACTCTACCACCCCCGATTTTCCCTCTACTAATCTGCATTGCGTCAAAGAAAAGGGGGGAAAGTGAAGAAAACGCGGAACGAATTCGGGAAATTGGTATAGGCGGATACATGAAGGTGGCGGAAGGGTAAGGGGCGGGGTTCCTGTTTACAGGAGGAAAAGGAAAATAAAATTTGCAACCAACCAACCTCTCTTCTCCGCCAAAAATAGGAGGAGGAGGCCCACCAGAGGGCAATACCATGGAGGAGGGAGCAAAAACAACCTTTTATAGCTTTTTCCGGCAAAAGAGAGAGGGAAAAAGAGAAGACTCAGCACCGGCTGCAAGGCCGCGAAACACGAAAAATTCTTCTTGATCGTCCCTCCCTTTTTTCCCCTCGACGAAAATTTTTTGTCCAAGGGCGCTGGGAGGGAAATTTGCAGTGCATGCAAAGCAGGTTCCTGTTTGGCATATGAATACGCAAGCAAGGGGAGCAACAACAACAAGGCTACATGACGAGAGGGGGTCACGTCGTCTTGGAGCAAGGGCCAATCTTGAGGAGGAGGGAAGGGCGGCCTTTTAAGACTGTAGTGGCTCATCAGCTTGGCTGCCAAGAAAGGAAACCCTCCTCTCCACCAGCAATGACGGAACAAGGTTAATTAGTCCACCTTCTTCTTCTTCTTTCCCTTCGTCCTCCTCCTACCTGCTGTTATCTCCCTCCTCCTCTCCTCTTTGCCATGTGGAGAAATTGAGTCAAGTGCAGGGGGAGGGAGGGAGGTTTAGAGCCACCAAAACCACGGCGGAGGAGGGAAACAAGTGTAGGAAAAAAAGCCTGCATATTTTGCTTTTTTTCCTGAAAAAGGACTTCTTTCGAAAAGATGGAGATAAATGCAAACAGAAACAGGGATAAGAACAAGACGCTTTCCATGACCGCGGAACTCAGGCGGAAAAAAGTCGGAGGTTGGTGGTATCCCTAGGTCTCATGCCTGGGGATCGTAAACCTAAATAAGCCCTTCTTCTTCTTCTTGCCAGGTTGGCTGGGTTGAAGAGAGGATAATAGTAGCAGTGGAATGGACTGGAATGGACTCTCCTGGGGTTGGGAGGGGGAGGGGGAAGTCAGGAAATGCCCAGAAGTGCTCTAAAATTAGCAGGAGGGGCAGGGTTAGGCACTAAGGGGGGAGGGTTATGACCAGGGCGCGGGCACTTTTTGGACCTGCTAGTGCGCAATCACTGACTCTGCTGCTCACTTGAAAAAAAGGAAAGAAATTTCCTAGGGGATACGTATACACCACTCCCACCCACCCCAAAAAAATTATTCCGATTTTTCGTCAGGCAGAGTTTTACAAGAACTGGATTACTTCTTGCAGCTACCGCTTTTACTTCGCCGATGCGCACTCTCATACGAGTTGTGAAGGGGAAATGAATTCCGAGTTTCTCCCTAGGCCATTAATTTGGCCCTCTCCCCCCTCTTCTCCTCCTCCTCCTTCCTACTTTCTCGTGACTGGCTAATGGGCCAAGGGAGAGAGAGAGGAGCTCCACATCAGATGATGAACTAGGGAGGGGGCGAGGGGGAGCAAAACAAGCTCGGAAAAATAAGATCAGTTTCTGTGTGAAGAAATGTTTTTCTCCTCTTCAGTGTAATACACTTGGGGGAAAACATGTTGGGCCTTTCTTTGGATTACGATTCAATGCGGCAAATAAATAATAACTCTGCTCGGCCCGAATTAAGACCGCGCTCCACCGATTTTGGTTGGCGCAAAAATAAACTTGCTCAGCAGGGCGAAAAGGGGGAGGAAGGAGGAGGTGAGATTGGGAAGGAGGAGAAAATCTCTTCCTCGTTCGTCGGGCGGAGGAGGAAATCCGCAACCAATTAATCCAGTCTTCCCTTTTCCACGTCAGTCCCTTCATTTCCCACAAAAAAGCAACCAGAACATCAGGCACGAAAAGAAACCGGGGGGCCCATATTTCTCTTCAGGTTCAGTTATTCCGGGCAGAAAAAGCGTTGTTACGCTAGTTTTCCCCCTCCAAGAAAAGCAAGAAAGATTGTCCAGCATGCAAAAATACTAGCGCAGTGATTACTCTCCTCCCTCTCCCCCCCGACCGACGTGGGACCAGATTGCTTTCACGACGAAAAAAAGGAGGAAATCTTGTATTTTTTCCGCAACGTATTTGCATGACCCCTCCCGGAGACCAACCTCTGCTGGCTGGGTGAACGCACTAATTCGCCGACTCTTGTCGCTGTCGGAGCCGACCTCTGCCCTACCGGACAATTTCGGTTTTAACAGCTTTGGGGCACCGTTATAAAATGGCTTTGTTTAAAAAACAAATTTAATTTTATGAAAACTGTTTTCGATTTTTTGTGACATTTCTATGTGGGGAATAGAGAAATGCGGAAGGAAAAGCCAGGAAAAAAGAGGGGGAGGGACGAATGAAAGGGGGAAAAGAGGGCGAAAGGTCCAATTATGTTCTGCGGACCTGGAAAAGAAACAGAAAGAGGAAAAAGGCAAGGCCTCTCCTTCCTTCCTTGCACGCGAGGAAAAGCGAAATAACAACTTTTTCCTCAGTCATCCTTAGGAGGGAGGGGGGGGGGGGGGGTTGTCTCCTAACTTTCCTGTCTTGTGCAAGACAAAAATTCCTTTTTGACCCTCCCTTGGTCGGTGGAGGGGGAGGCCCGTCGCTGGTCTGTTAAGTGCCTCCTGGCACGATGGCTGGCCGAAGGGAGAGAGAGAAATTGGATCCAGGCATGACCCGAGTCTGAAAAAGATGGCCAAGCAACCAATCTCGCCCTACGGAGACGATGACGGAATTTCCATCATCATAGTGTACGAAATGAACTATAGGGATAGTGCCAGGACAGGAAAAATGTTTTCGAGATTGAGTAGGAGCGTCTCTTTGAACCTGCCGTTTCATGTAAAGCACTACATGTGGAGCTTTGAAAAGAGAAAAGCTCATTGTTCCTAACTCCGTCCCTTTTCGATTGTACGTCGGGCACTAAAAATTCTAAATTAATGCCCTCCTCGTCTCTTTTCATGCATGCTCTCGTTTTGTTTTTTCTCCCCTCCCCATGACCCATGCACCATGTATGTGATCTCTTTCCTTTTTCTGAATATGGCAAGATGAGCACTTCGCACGTAAGGCCTCCCATAGACTCCATACATAAGCAAAAGGTATGCGTCAGTGAAAATACATTCAAGTGTAAAATTAACGTACCAATTGCACAATGATGTTTTTAGGATGGTTTGTAACCAACTTTTGGGTAAGCCCACTTATGGGCACTTCTTTGCGTTTCTTTTTTCGGGCGGGGGGAGGTGAAAGTCTGGCGGGGAAGAAGAATCCTTTTATGAACTTATTGATATTGCATGAGGGAAAGAAGAAGAGGAGGAGGAGCCTTCCCCTCTTCCCCTTGCCATAAAGGGAGATCCCTCCCCTTCTTCCTTTTCCTTCTCCTCCATAAACATGCTCCCATGTCTCGGAAAATTGAAACCATTCTTTTCCCAGGTGGAGAGGAGAGGAAAAATGAGGGGACCGCGGCGGCGGCGGTTGAATCATGAGGGATTCTTTTCATGGCATCAACACTCAACCACAAGTCGACGCCGACTCCCAAGCAGCAAAAGCCAGCTACGGCTCAAAAGGGAAACAAGTACCGACTATGATTTCCCATTCGGGACTGCAAGTGAAAAATAGACTTTCGGAGCAGTCGGTAGAGAAACATTAGGTGAAAAAAAACCAACTTTTCCACAATCAAAGACCCTCGTGTCTCTCCTCCGACAAAAGGCAGCAGAGATTCTCTTCTTCCTTCTTTTTTTCTGCGGCTCCGTCTCCAGCCCATCATTCCAATTTTTCCTCCTCTTCCTCCTCCTTGTGGATCCACCTTTTTGAGGGGGGATGGGAATGACACGCAATTTCGGGAGCCTTCAATCAGCTCCCCCTACTCCCCCGAAAG
>JAAUYJ010126445.1_pt1 | contig 13394 bp, 12 predicted proteins | sample 7278031 | NCBI WGS metagenome assembly JAAUYJ01 (sample SAMN14350222, study PRJNA611818) | marine sediment metagenome | isolation source: surface marine sediment (1.8m) | place: French Polynesia: Moorea | collected 2018-08 | reverse complement strand
GCTCTAGGGGATAGTAACCTAGTCACAGAAGATAGTCAGCCTAACCCAGTGACGGGCAATGTCTTAGATAACGATTTTGATGTGGAAGGAGATTCCTTATCCGTAGTCGCCATCAATGGAGAGGAAACCTCAGTCGGCAATGAGATTCAAGGGCTTTATGGCTCTCTAATTTTAAATGAAGATGGAAGCTACAGTTATAGCCTCGATAATAGTTATCCTTTAGTAGATAGTTTAGACGATGGGGAAAGCTTAGAAGAGGTATTTAACTACACTACTAGTGATTGAGATTTAACAGCTTCGGCTTCTTGAACCATTACCATTGAAGGGGTTAATGATATTATAGACGATGATCCAGGCACAAACCCTGATGGTGGTCTTTTATCCGCTAGAACCCCTGGATTTTGGTCTAATCATACCGAATTATGGGACGGAGATGTGACCAATGATGCCAAGGGAGGTGCAGGAAAAGAGGAGTTTCCCCTAGCAGATATTCTCTATGATAGTGTTGATCCAATTACTGGGGAAACAAAAAAAGGGCTCTTAATTGGTGATTTTAATCATGATGGCATTACGAATAACAATGAACGCACCCTTTTCTATAGTTATGAGGAAGCATTCAAGATTGTCGATGCTTCTAAAAAAGCTAGTAAACACGATGCACGTTATATTTTAGGTCGTTCTTTAGTAGCTGCGTGGTTAAATGATCTTGCTGGTGTGTCTTCTCCAATGCAAGATATTCAAGATGGTATCGATTGGTTACAATCTCATACCGCCGACGAAAATAATGATGGACTCGGTGATGGTAATCTCATTTTAGGATCTACAATTTACGCAATTAAGTCGAATTCTGCGGATTGGTCAAATTCTGATGATAGTGATTCAATCCTAACAACAGGAGAGGCAATTCATACAGCCCTAGACCATTATAATAACTTTGGCCTTGAGGTTATTTAGGAATCTTGATTCCCTTGAACATACTTCCCCCAAATACGATTTGGGGTATTTCTAGCGACAAGCGACAAAGGATAATTCTGGAGTTTTTATCATTCAAGAAATGGAGATTTTAGCTGGGAACTTCTACAAAGATTCTGTCAATAAGTTTGATTGAGGGGTATCCTCTGAGTCTAAACTTCAAATAGAGACTCAAATTCACTTCGTAAGACTTCAATTTTTCCCACTCTACCAACAATTACCCTTTCTGGGTCCCCAGAATTGACATTTCCTTGCCAATAGCGAACTTTATCTTCATTCTTAAGCCAAAATTTAACAATACTGCCTACAACATCATCCCAGTCCCAATTGGGTTTTTTGGGTATAGTATTCAATGACTCAATGAAACCATCTAGACTACATTCATAGCTGCCTAAATAAGCTTTGCCTCGATTTTTATTTTGTTCTAATTTCTGTTGATAATTAAAAAAGGTTAACACCGAAGTCGTACCGATAATGTCAAAGCAATAGTTCATAAGCTGTTTTCCTCTCTTTGTTATTGATAATGTTTTCAAATTTGTTTTTATCCTTAAACAGAATAACAACAGATATTTTATTAGCACTTAAACCCTATGAGTGCTAAAAAGTTAAATGTAAATTTAGAAGCTATCATAACTAATATTTCTCACAAAAATTGTTATTAATAAACTTTTTATAATATTTTTTAACAATTCTTAAAGAAACCTCAGAATAAGTAGCCATAGGGAAAAATAATAAAATTATAAGTTTTCTAAGTTAATTGAGTTTAATTATCCATAATTAAGTTATGAAGTGTCTTTCAAAGAAAAATTTTATTAATAATGCCAATTAGTTTAGCAGAACAAACCTGGTTTCGTTGGGCAGTTTTACTGATTTTAGGTTTTCCCTTGATGATGATTATCTTAAATGAAATCATCGTTCGATTTCGTCAACATGATAAACCTTTAGTAACAACAGTTATTATTCTCCGTAATTTAGTTTTCCCCTTAGTTGCCTTATTATTATTTTTAACCAGAGTGTTAGAAATTCCAGAAAATACAACAGTCATTCGTTTAGTCAAGACTCTGGTTTGGGTGGGCATGATTCATGCCATACTTTCAGCCTTTAAAGTATTATTTTTTGATCAAGCGATCGCCGGAAGTTGGCAAGCTAGGGTTCCTGATTTACTATTAGATTTAAGTCGCTTTTTTCTCGTAGCTTGTATCACTGCTTTTATTCTTTCCACAGTCTGGAATATAGATTTAGGCGCACTTTTAACGGCTTTTGGGGTAGGTTCATTGGTCATTGGTTTAGCTTTACAAGATACCTTAAAAAACTTATTTTCTGGAATTTTATTACTCTTTGAAAGACCCTTTACTTTAGGAGACTGGTTACAAGTTGGGGATATCGTTGGTCAGGTAATTAAAGTCAATTGGCGCTCGGTATATTTACAAACCCGTGATCAAGATAGTGTGGTTATTCCTAATTCAATTTTAGCCCAAGGAAATTTTACGAATTATAATCGTCCAACAACCTTACACGTTGAACGATTTTTATTTGATTTTTCCTATGACGATCCTCCTAATAAAGTGATTCGAGTTCTCAAAGAAACCGCCATGTCAACCCCAGGTATTTTAAGTCACCCGAAACCTTGGGTGAGGATAGAAGAGTATGCTGATTTTTCAATTACTTATCAGATTGGTTTATCTGTGGAAAATTATGAAGCAATGTTGAATATTCGCAACGATTTTGTCATTCGCATTTGGTATGCCGCCAAAAGATACCATTTAACCATTCCCTATCCCATTCAAACAGAATATCAAATGAATCTTGCCGAAATGACCAAACACAACCCTGTCGAACAAGTAACCAATATGATGCGATCGCTGCCTAACTTTGGCAATGTAGCGGCTGAACGTTTCATTGAAGAAGAAGATGCGAGTAATATTCGCCATTATGCCCAAGGAGAATGGGTATTTCAAGAAGGAGAAAGAATTTTAGGATTATATTTAATTTTAAGTGGTCATGTTAAGATTTTAGTCAGGGACAATCGAGGAGAAGAACAAGAAATAGCTCGTTTAGGAAAAGGAGAGTTTTTTGGGGAAAAAATCTTATTAACAGGGGAATGTAGTGATGTTTCCGTTAAGGCTTTAGACGACTTAGAAGTAGCTGTTTTATCCCCTGAAGTAGTAGCTACCTTATTAGAACAAATGCCCCGACTTTCTCAAGAGTTTAGTGAGTTATTAGAAACCAGACGCAAGGATGTTATTAAAGCGAAAAATAACACTCACGACTGGTAAAAATGATAAATTTAGCTTAATAATGGTAACAACAAAGTAACAAAATAATAAACCAAAGGGGCTGTAAAAACGTAACTATCTGTCCTATCTAAGATACCACCATGACCGGGAATTAATTGACCTGAATCTTTAACCCCTGCATCTCGTTTCATCATGGACTCAGTTAAATCGCCTAATAAACTAACAATACCAATTAACAAACCTAACACCATACCAGTTAAAAACCAATAAGGCCATTCTAAATACCAAGCCCCGATCTCTCCAACCAGAATACTACCCAATAGGCCAAAAATTGCCCCTTCTACGGTCTTTTTAGGACTAATATCAGATAACCTTGTTTTGCCTAACCATTTACCCATAATATAAGCCCCAATATCCGCCGCCCAAATACAACCAAAAGCCAAACAAGTCACAGTTAAAGCAGGGGGAAATAATTTTGGTTCGGTCCAAGATTCAGGCCAGTAGCCCATAAAGGGTAAATTACTGCTCGCTACATTGACAGTGGGAACCGCATGGGCGAAACCTACCCGCAATCTTACCCAATAACTGGGCAAATATCCCCCATAGAATAAACCGAGAACAGAAGTAGAAATATCGGCAATACTAGCTAACTTGGGCTGGAATAAGAGATAAAAACAGATTAACGCCCCTGTCAAGGGAAACAACGCATCCGTAATAGGTGGAGCAATAGCTGAACTGATGAGCAGTATTTGAGAAACTACGAGGGTTGTTTTCGCAGCCGGGGCGATCCCTTTTGCCCGAACCAATTGGAAATACTCCAATTGTCCCAAGAAGACAATAACACACAGTCCAAGGGTAAAGTACCATCCTCCAACAATTAACATTCCCAAGGCAAGGAAAATGGCAACGACAGCCGTGATAATTCGAGTCCAAGGCATAAGATTAGAAAAGGATTAAGGTGAGGAGTCGGGAGGCAAAAACATTAAGGATTCCTTATGAAAGGTTAACAAATTTTCTCCCCTTCATTCTACAAATTTAGTACAAGTCTTAGTAATTGCCTCTTTTCCTATGGTACAAAAGGTTAAAATTTTTCACCACTGAGAATAAAAATAGGGTCCACAGCAGCTAAGGTTTGAGATATTCCTCTCCTTTCTAAGCGGTTCATTCCCCCCTGAACCACCTCTATATTCCTGGCTTGCACTGCGGCTAAGCCCTCTGAAATGAGGTACAGGTTTTCTAAGTTAGAAGCAGTGGCTACGAGCCTTCCTTCGGGCTTTAATCGTTGCCAAACCTCTGTTAAAATCTCCTTGATAGGTCGTCCTCCTTCGAGACAAACTCGATCAGGTAACGGTTTGAGTTCGTTGAGACAGTTGGGGACTTGCCCTTCAAAAATCTTGACATTTTGTACCTCAAAGCGATCGCAGTTGCGACGAATGAGATTAACCACATCTTCATCTCTTTCAACGGCAATAATCTGACTTTCAGGACACAATAAGCCTACTTCTACGGGTATGGTTCCCGTTCCTGCACCAATATCCCACACCACTGAGTCTTTTTTCAATCTTAAGGCAGAAATGAGCAGTAAACGCACTTCTCGTTTACTTAGGGGAATACCTGGTAAGCGTTCAAAGAGATCATCAGGAATACCAGGGGTTTTATAAGGCCAAAGCATGATTGTACAACCTTTTGGTAGTTAGATAGGGTAACAATTTGTAGCAGTGTTGGGAATTTTCTTTTTGGGCTGTTTAATATTGTAGAACGTGGATTGTCAGAAATTACAAAAATAACGTTGCTCAAAGTAAATAACTTATCATTTTTAAAGCTAACATATCCCTTTATCTAATCATTCTTAACCCGTTCTCGCAATTTTAATCAATATGACTACATATACTTTAATAAAATGGACAGTAGAAGATTATCATCGCATGATTGAAACAGGAATTCTCGATAATCGTCATGTAGAATTAATTGCAGGAGAAATTATCGAAATGAGTCCAGAAGTAACCTTTCATCGTTTTCTCAATCATCGAGGGGTCAAATATTTACGATCAATTCTAGGAAATGAAGCGGAAATTATGGAAGCTCATCCGATTACATTACTAGATTCAGAACCGGAACCTGATGTTACAATTGTTCGCACTCCTGATACTTTATATCTTAATCGTCATCCCTATCCTAAAGATATTTATTGGCTTATCGAAATAGCAGGCAGTACCCTTAATAAAGATTTAATCGACAAAAAGAGTTTATATGCTAAGTTTAATATTCCTGAATATTGGGTGATTGATATTAACAATAAAATGTTATATGTTTTCCAAAATCCTCAAGCAAATGATTATAAAATAACTAAAACGTATCAAGAAGGGATAATTTATCCCCTCGCTTTCCCGAAAGCAGAAATTGATGTCAAAAAATTGATAGATTTAGAATAATTAATTATCTAAAATTAGCTTGATCTAACCAAATATTTTTTAACTCAGTTCCAGCAATTCTCATCATAAACTTTTCCATTAATCTTTGTTTTTGTTCAGATGATAAATGATTTTTCCAGTCACCTATTTCTCCTTTACGAACAAATTGAGGCATATTTTCAGGGCGTTTACTTGACCAACGCTGTTGATCTTTTTTCATATTTTCTAGAGAACTATTGATGATAATTTTATTGAAAATTTCTTCATTATTTAGACATTTTAAATAATCAGATTCTAGAAAATTAGCTATTTTTATAATAATTGCTTTCAGATCATTTTTCATACTTTCATAGGTAATAAACAAAACATTTTCATCCTCTTTATGGTGATACCAAGCAACTAAATGATCAAAATAGTCTCCAAAGTCAATTTCTCCTTTTATAAAGCATTCAAAAAAATCATCAAATGTTCCTTCTGCAAAATCATAATGTTTAATAAAACCTCTAGTATGATGATAAAAGGAAACCACACAATCAAAAGGATTTCTGGCCACATAAATATATTTTGCTTGTGGATGATATGGGGTTAAATCATAAGGTAAATGGGTTTTAATGACTCTTGGTTTAGGTAACTTGTCAATTTTATCTTTTCCTACTTCTTCCAAATGAGGGATATAATCTTCTAGCTTTTCTGACGGGGATAAAGGTTCCCCTTGATGTTGCATTAACCAGAGAATATATTGTGTCCAAGTTGTGCCACATTTAGGATAAGTTACTAGAAAAATATCTGAAGGTTGTGCCTGATATTTAAGTGCAGAGGTAAACCCTTCAATGGGGAATCCTATAGGCATAAGAAAACCATTATGATTATAGTAACTGGGTTTTTTGGTCATGATTTATTTTGCTTTGACTAATAAAGTATTAACTTCAAGTTTAGGGGCTGGAAATGATAAAGGAGAAATGAAACCACACTCTTATTGTGATCTTAACAGATTCTTTTCAAATAAAAACAGACAACAATATCCACCTCCATAGCTAAACTGTACCCATTATTTGATAAGCTGTGAGTAAAGAGAATTAAAAGAGAAAATATTATGATGGCAAACCAGGAACATTTAACAGTCTTAGAAAACCAAAAAAAATTGCTAATTTTGCAAAACAGAAATCTTCAAAATAATGCAGATTTACTCACAATTGATTTAAGGGAAAAAAATCTCAGTCAATCGAATTTAGAAAAAGTTAACTTAAGCCAAGCCAACTTACAAAAAGCTGATCTAAATCAAGCAAATTTAATGGGCGCAAACTTGAGTTATGCACAACTACAACAAGCCAACTTAATGGGGGCAAATCTACGTCAAACGAATCTCATTCAAGCCAACTTAGTAGAAGCCAATTTAATTGGAACATCCTTAAGAAATAGTCAGATAAAAGAAGCTGATTTCAGTCGTTCTCAACTTAATCGTACCAATTTAAGTGAAGCTTGTGGACAAGGAACTAACTTTTGCGAAGCCAATCTTTCTCAAGCGAGCTTATACGAAGCAGAACTACAAGAGGCCTATTTTTATCGAGTTACTTTATATAAAGCCCAACTGATTCAAGCCCATTTATCTCATAGTTATCTTTGTCATGCTAACCTACAAGAAATTCAAGGCCATCACCTGGATTTAAGATGGTGCAACTTAACTCAAGCTAACCTACAAGGAGCTAATTTACAAAGAGCCAACCTTAGTTATGCCAACCTTAGCTATGCCAACCTACAAGGAGCCAATCTCACTGGCGCAGACTTGAGAGGGGCAAATTTAGTGGGGACTAATCTAGAACAGACTAACTTAACTGAGGCCAAGTTATCAGATACTATCAGGGCTTAATAAATTGTTAGATATAAGGGGAAAAAATCGCAGTATTCTAATAAAGACAAACAGATAATCATGGTTAATAATTGAGTTTCAATCCATGCTAGAAAAAATCTTATACGCTGATTCAGGAACCGAGACAACTCAAGAAATGCTCAAGGTTTTGATGGATCTTCCCGCAATTAAAAAAGCATCCCTTAATATTCTCCACGTTGTTCCTCCTCAAATTACCACCGATGCGATCGCTGCCAAATGGGAAGAAGGGGGAAAGTTAATCGCAAGTATCTTAGATAACCTTAAACTAGATCCGGCCAGTGTTTCCACCATGCTACGTCAAGGCGATCCTAAGGATACAGTTTGTCAAGTAGCTGATGAGATTGACGCAGATTTAATTATTATGGGTTCGAGAGGACTTAAACGCCTAGAGGCCATTCTCGAAAAATCCGTTAGTCAATACGTTTTCCAACTCACTAACCATCCCATGTTGTTAGTAAAGGATGATGTTTATGTCAAAAAGATTAAGCGGGTTATGGTTGCTCTCGATAAATCTCCTGCAGCCCAATATGCTCTGGACTTAGCTTTGTATTTGTTACGGGACTACACAGAGGCCGAACTGATTTTAGCACGGGTCAACCCTGATATTAAATCGGAACTTTTGCCCCTCTCGAAAGCGGAAATGGAGAATAACCCTGTAGTGGCAGAGGCTGCAACCAAAGTAAAACGGATGGGGGTTTCCTATCGTTGTGCAGTTACAGGAGGTCGTCCTGGGGAACAACTGTGCCAGTTAGCTGAGGAGTACAACGTTGACTTGTTACTGTTAGGATCACCTGATCGCCGTCCTTCTGTAGCCAAAGCCTTACCCGACTTAGATCGCCTTTTGGGCACATCTTTATCTGATTATGTTCGGGTCAATGCTAACTGTCCAATTCTCCTCGCCCGAAAAGAAGGCCTTTAGGTGCCATTGAGAGGAACAAAACTTAAAGCTTTGTAACAAGATGTTTCACAAAAGGTCGCTTATGACGCAAAGTAATGATTGAATCCGTTGCATTTTAGGAGTTTGCGACTCATGTTATCTGAAACTCAGGTTATCGTTGCTTTAATTATTGCCTTATTTCCAGGTTTTCTTGCTTTTCGCTTGGCCACGGAACTTTATAAGTAACGACTTCGTTTAATAAAACAGATACCTATTCATCCCAACAAAAGCCCATTAAGATAATATTTCTTCGGGGTGTTGTTTGGGATGAGTAGCCTATCATAGATGAGTTATCTGTTTAATCTATGTCCATGTCTAGTCAGCGTCGTTCTCGCCGTCAAACCTCTTCCAAGTACCATCCTGATCATCAATGGGTTGCCACAGAAATTACCATCAAATTAGCCATTAACGGTATTTTATCAGCCGTTGCAGTAACCAGTTTATTTCAATTAATTCCCCATCACTGGTCTCAAAAAGCACAATTAAAGGAAATTAGAGTCGAAGTAGAAGAAACAGAAAAGCGGGTTTCCCAGTTGAGAGATAGCTTTCGCCATAATTTTGATCCCCATAAAATTAATAAAGTGATGGAAGAACAAAGTCCACGTTTACAACCCACCCAAAGACGAATCTTTTGGCTGAAAGAATCTATATAAAAGTATTTACAAATAAGTTTGTAATTTTTTAGCTAAACTAATGATATAGGGCTCTTTAAACAAACTACTATGATACCCAGGTATTTCGTTAATTTCTACTCCTTCTGTTACTAGACTCGCTATTTTAGAAGGGTAGAATAAACTATATTGTTTGGATAAAAATAAAGTAACTTTACCTTCATAGCGTTGAGGAGAATATTCTTCTCTCGCTTGTTCAAAGGCTTTTAAGAGACGAACATCTTCTAGAGTACGGGATAAGGTAATTTTGTTGTTCATCAATAATTTTCCCTGTAATTGTTGTAGATTTATTCTTAGTTTTTCCTGAGTGTAAAAAAGTTTATTTTTCAGGCTTTCTCTCAGATAATCAAGACCAAACTGCTGCCAATTATACCAATACCAATATAAATCGAACTGTTCCGTTTTCCAAATACTATCAATAAAGACTAATAAAGCTATTTCTTTTCCCTTAGCTTTTAGTTGTTGTGCAATCTCAAATGTCAAAAATGAATCGGCACAGTAGGTTACTAAATAATATGGTCCTGTTGGTTGAACATTTTCTATATCTTCAATAAATTTAGTAGCAATTTTCTCTAAACTTAAAGAGGATATTTGCGGTTTGAGAAATTCTGTAATACCAAAAACATTAAGAACATAAAAGGGCTGATTTATATCTAAGTAATCTCCTAGTTTTCTAGCTTGACTGATAGAGTTAATAAAAAATAATGGGGGCTTACTACCTTGACTTTTAATAGGAACTAAGGAAGATTCTGATGTGATATTTTTTCCTTCTCGAATTAAAACCGTCATGTATTGTATAGTAGGATTTTGTAAAAAGGTAGATAGATTAATATTAATTTTGAATTCTTGTTGGATTTTGGATAATAATCTCATGGCTACAAGAGAGCTTCCGCCTATATCAAAGAAATTATCCTCTAAATTAACAAAACTAATTCTTAAAGTTTGTTTCCAGATAGTTATTAATCGTGACTCTATTTGGCCTTCAGGCTTTTGATGGAGTTTTGTATTAGGAGAAGCCTTAAAATTAGGTAAAGGTAAAGATTGATAATCTATTTTTTTATTTCTTGTTAGGGGGAAATTATCAAGAAAAATAAAAGCCGAAGGTATCATATAAATCGGTAATTTTCTTTTTAAATATTCTTGGATTTTAATTTTATTTAATTCTCTGTTTTCAGTAATTATATAAGCGGTTAATAATTTATCTTGGTCAGATAGTCTATGAGTCATAACAACCGCATCACGAATATCAGAATATTCCCTTAAAGCTGTTTCAATTTCGCCTAATTCAACACGAAATCCTCTAATTTTAACTTGTTTATCTATTCGTCCTAAAAATTCAATGTTCTTATCTGGTAAATATCGGGCATAGTCACCAGTTTTATATAATCTCTCTTGACTATCAAAGGGACTAGCAATAAATCTTTTAGCGGTTAATTCAGGACGGTTTAAATACTCTCTAGCCAATCCATCTCCTCCGATATAGAGTTCCCCGCGAACCCCTATAGGAACTGGATTCAAATAAGTATCTAAAATATAGACTTTGGTATTAGCAATAGGACGACCAATGGGAATTGATTTAGTGGACTTAGTAACTTCTTGAATAGTATGACAACAGGTAAATGTTGTATTTTCTGTTGGGCCATATCCGTTAATTAACTGACAATTTACATTACTTTCTATAAACTTTTTAACATGATAAACAGATAAAGTATCCCCTCCAGTCAAGAGATAACGTACAGCTTGTAAAGCTTCTAATTTTTCATCTACAATCAGATTAAATAGCCCAGAAGTCAACCACAAAACTGAAATATTATTCTCTTTTATCATCTTTTCTATTTTATCTAAAGTAGGTAATAATAAGGGAAAAATAATTAATTTTGCACCATTAAGTAAGCAGCCCCAAATTTCAAAAGTAGCAGCATCAAATGAAAGTGAGGCAAGTTGTAAAAAGATGTCTTGAGAATTAATAGTAATATAGTTTGTATTCTTCACTAGACGAACAACACCTTGATGCAGAATAGAAACCCCTTTCGGTTGCCCAGTAGAACCAGATGTATAGATAAGATAAGCTAAATTTTTACCTGTGATATTATTCTCAAGATTATTCATAGATTCTCTCTCAATATCCTCCCAAGTTGTATCCAAATTGATAATTTTTAAGGATTCGAGTGATAGATTAGAGGATAAAGATTGTTCGCTTAAAAGTATAGAAATTCCTGAATCTTCTATCATAAACTTCACTCGTTCTTGAGGATAAGCCGGATCTAAGGGCACATAAACAGCACCAGCTTTAAGAATTGCTAATAATGTAACAATTCTTATCAAAGAAGGGGGGAGATATAATCCAATATATTGCTCTATCTTAACTCCCAATTTTCGTAAATAATGAGCTAATTGATTCGCTTTATTATTCAATTCTTGATAGGTAATTTTTTGTTCTTCAAAAACCAGTGCAATAGCATTAGGATTGTTATTTACCTGTTCTTCAAATAACCGATGAATTGATTTAGTCTGCGGATAATTACTTTCTGTGTGATTCCATTTTTTTAATAGTTGATGCTCTTCTGGCTCTGTCAATAATGGTAATTGCCAAATCGTTTGTTCAATGTTACTTGATATTCCTGATAATAACATCTGAAAATGACCTATCATTCTCTTTATGGTAGCAGACTTAAATAAATTCGTCTTATATTCCCATTCACCGATTAATTGCCCATTCTCTTCTTTTATAAATAGAGTTAGATCAAATTTAGAAGTTGTGAGAGATTGTTTAACGGGGGTAAGTGTTAACCCTGGTAATTGTTGCTCTTCTAGCGGTGCATTTTGTAAGACAAACATGACCTGAAATAACGGGGTATAAATCAAATTTCGTTGTGGGTTTAAGACTTCAACTAATCGTTCAAAAGGAACATCTTGATTGCTATAAGCTTCTAAACAAATCTGTTTCACACGCTTTAGTAATTCTCGAAAACTAGGATTATTACTTAAATCAGTTCTGATCACCAATGTATTAACAAACATACCAATCAGACTTTCAAATTCTTGATATTTTCTACCAGCAATAGGGGTCCCAACTATAACATCTTCTTGCCCTGTATAGCGACACAATAAAACTTGGAAAACTGCTAATAAAAGCATAAACAAACTTACCCCTTCTTGTTGAGCAAGTAAGCTTAATTTTTTAGTTAATTGTGGTGATAAAACAAACGATTCTGTTGCTCCTTCGTAAGTTGTAGATTTAGGGCGAGGATAGTCTTGTGGTAGTTCTAAAATGGGTAAAATTCCATCTAATTGTTGTTTCCAATAATTAAATTGAGGTTCTAGAATTTTATTCTCTAAACATTTTTTTTGCCATAACGAAAAGTCTGAATATTGAATTGATAATGTGGGTAGTGAGTAACTGAGATTACTCATATAGGCTGTATATAGTGCTTTTAATTCAGTGAAAAATAAATTAAACGACCAGCCATCAAAAATAATATGATGAATATTAAATAATAAAATATATGAGTCTGATTTTAAATGTAATGCTTGTATACGAAATAAAGGATATTTTTCTAGATTAAAAGGTTTGTTTATTAATTTATCTGTTATTTTAATAATTTCTATATCTTGTTCTTGTTCAGTTAAATAATCTAAATCAAGGATAGGTAAATTAAAGTCTAAACTATCATTAATAATTTGTCTGGTTTGTCCATCTTTTATGATAAAACTAGCTCTAAGAATTTGATGACGTTCTACAATTTTACTGATGCTTTTTTCTAGAGCAACTATATCTAATAATCCTTGAATTTTAAAAATAAAGGGCATATGATAAGCGGCACTATTAGGATCTGTCTGCGTTAAAAACCAAAGCCCCTCTTGAGCAAAAGAAAGAGGTAAATATTTGGAAATAGGTTTAGATTTAATTACAGTAAGCAATTGAGAATTTTTAAGATTTTTGCTAAGCTTAATATGCTCAGCAAATTGAGCAATTGTAGGACATTCAAATAGTAAATATAAAGGAATCTCTAAGTTAAGCTGATCTCGAATTCTAGATATGATTTGTGTACCTAATAAAGAATGACCTCCTAATTCAAAGAAATTATCATATATACTAATATTATTAATAGTAAGAACTTCACTCCAAATCATAGTTAAGATTTCTTCTATTTCCGTCCGAGCAGCAATATAATCCCTTTTTAGGGTGGAAAAATCTGGTTCAGGAAAAGCACGATAATCAATTTTTCTGTTAGGGGTTAAGGGGAAACAGTTTAAACCAACAAATAGTGAAGGAAT
>JAAUYJ010049946.1_pt1 | contig 13396 bp, 18 predicted proteins | sample 7278031 | NCBI WGS metagenome assembly JAAUYJ01 (sample SAMN14350222, study PRJNA611818) | marine sediment metagenome | isolation source: surface marine sediment (1.8m) | place: French Polynesia: Moorea | collected 2018-08 | reverse complement strand
CCGGGGCGATGGCGTCGATCGGGGTGGCGCCCTTAGCGTTGCTCGCGCCGATGTTGGCGCCGCAGCGGAGGAGCCTGGGGAAACAACATGAGGGAGGTGAGGAACAGCAGCAACAGAAGATAAATTAAAAAAATTATTTATACCAACAAACGAAGCAGCAGTACATTAAACAACCGCAGAAGTAGCAGAGGTAAAAACAACAGAAATAGCAACTGAAGAAACAGTAGCAGCAGAGACAACAACAGAATGTGCACAGACAGTGACGGCAGCAGCAGCAGCAGCAAACATCCTCACCTCCTGATGGCATCCTCGTTGGAGGTGAAGGCGGCTACGTGCAGCGGGGTGTTCCCCAGCTGGTCCTTCTTGTCAATGGCCGGCTGGATCATCCTGGCCACCGCAGGCTGCCTCGGGTCCAGCAGCAGCGCCAGGCACCGACCGTAGTCCCTTCCGGAGAAGTTTAGGTGCGCCTTGGACTCCGCTTTGAGAGCGCGGTGCAGCACGGTCTCGTCCTTCTCCTCGTCAGAGGCGCCGAAGTCCACGCAGAATCCGTTCTTGGCAGAGTGGTCTCGGAACAGTCTGACCAGCGCGTGGTACCCGTGGTGCCCGGCCAGCACCAGCGGCGGCACCGGCAGGTTGGGGGCGCACGCGTTGGGGTCGGAGCCGGCCTCCGACAAGAGGAACTCAGCCACGGCCTCCATGCCTCTGTCGCAGGCCAGCTGCAGGAAGGTGGTTCGTCCGTCATGGGCGTCCGGGTCAATCTTGGCGTTGTTGTTCCTCTCCGCCTCGCGCCAGGCATCGATGAACGCCTTAGAGCCTTCCGCTTCGTATAGGAGCTGGAAGAGCTTGCTCTCGGCCGTGTCCCTGTTCTTGCGGTTGGAGGAGAGGTCCCTCTTGGCCAGGAGATCAGGCATCTTGTCATCTAGCATCTCTTCCGTCTCAGAATCAACATAGGCTCCGCGGTCGAGGAGGAACGTAACGAGTTCCTGCGGAACGGAAAAAATGTTCGAATGGGCTTTTTCGAATCATTACTACTGGTAGAGTACAAGAACCCAAAAACTACACAGCAGCAGCAGCATAAACGAGAGTGAGAGAAACAGCAACACCAACAAAAGCAGCAACAGCAGCAACAGACACAAAAACAGCAACACCAGCAATGGGAGCTCCAACAAAAACACGATAATCTTAAGAACCAAGAGTCACAGTACAGAAAATAAAAAGTGCACAGAATATTTTTGATTTTCTTCCTCCTTTCACATTCACCTGGCTGCCCTTCTCGGCCGCCATAGCCACAGGCGTTACCCCGATGCTGTTTGTCGCGTCAATGTTTGCCCCGGGCCTAACCGCCTCCAGCAGCATCCTGGCGCACTCCACAAACTCCCTCCTGACGGTGGGCCTCAACCCCTCGTCCTGCACCCACCTGGCAGCGGACCTGGCCGCCAGGACGTGCAGCGCGGAGGAGCCGTTCTCCATGCGGGCGTCGGGGTCGGCGCCCGAGCGTAGCAGAGGCAGCACCAGGCGCGCCTGGCCCTTCTCGGCAGCAACGTGGAGGGGGAACCTCTTCCCGGTGCGGTTGGGGCGGTTGGGGTCGATCTTGGGGTGGCGGAGCAGGACGGAGACAAAGTCCTCTCGGCCGGAAGCGACTGCCAGGTGCAGGGGGGTGGAGAAGTCCCGCTCGGGCAGCTCCTCGTTCACGTCAAAGTCCACACCGCCGTAGCCCTCGCTTTGAAAATTGTAAAAAACCGAATGAAACAGGGACCACGCCCACACCAGTTTTCCCTCTCTAATTAATTAAGCAGAAGAATATTTTTCAACATAAACAAGAGCAACGACAACATACCTGCTGACGATTTCCGTGAAGAGGTGGAGGTTCCCCCTGTCCAATGCTTGAGCCAGGGCTTCCCCCGAGGCCTCCTCCCCTAGCAGACAGCTGTCCATCCTCATGGCCATTTTCAAGTTCGGCTTGGACGACATGGCCATCAACTCCTCCTCCTCCTCGTCCTTCTTCTTGCTGTTGTTGCCGTTGCCCCTCCAAGGCATATCTTCCGAACAAAAATAGGCCTCTCAGTCCAACCTGGCAGCGTCGGCTGAGGTCATGCTTTGGTGATCAGAAGCGATTCCTCTTCCAAAGTTGTAGCGCACTGAATGGAAGTCTCGTCTCCTCTTTCTTCCCTCTGCTGGCTTGCTGGGAGCTCCAGCACTTTACAGTCGCTCCCGTCTCCTTTCTTCCTCCCTGACTCACTGTAGGACGTCTGTCTCCCCCCCTCCCCATCCACCCATTCGCCCTTGAGTTTCCTGGAAAGCTGGGCGATGGGGCAAGACTGCGGGAGCGAGAACAAATGGGGTGTGTGCTCCAGACGCACTCCAGGCGGCGGCGGCACATACTTTCACTACTTTCAGCGATGCCTATTTCATTCTCTCCCTTTCTCAAATTTTGTCCACCTGGCGCGCGACATGCATTTGTTGGCTAATTTTCGGCCCTTCAGTGTGATGACGGTGGAAAAAAGAGGCCATCAGAGAAAAAGTTCGAAATACTGTACCTAACGTATAGAAACTTACTAAGTTTATCACCTGAACGTGAAAATACAGCTTAGCGGAAAGACTTTCGGACTTTGATAATTGTTTTAAATATATTTTAGTGGTCTCTATTGGTTTTTCTTTGTAAACAAAAAAACTATTTCCCTCCGTTTCGCCCTAATATCCTTCCCTTCCACGGAATCCGCCACCACCTCCGCCCCTGCCGGGGAATCCTCCTCCTCTATCACCTCCTCCTCGCGAGAATCCTCCTCGTCCACCACCTCCTCCTCGTCCACCAAAGCCACGACCACCTCCACCACCACGGAATCCTCCTCCACGTCCGCCGCCCCTCATGCCACCGCCGCGCCCTCCTCTCCTGCCCCTGCCACTTGTCTGTCCGCCGGGGAGGAAACGTTGCAGGGGGAGCAGCTTGGCAGGGTCTCAATGTACAACACCTGGTCTTTGTTGAAGGACTTTTGCCTTGATGTCGTCCAGCAGTTTGACTGACACAAAGTAGGAGCGCAGGGTGCCAAAGATCTCATCAATCTTGCCGACCTACAGGAGAAGGAAGTGATCAACTATGAAAAATCAAAAAAGAAATAGGACAACAGCAACAGTGTTAACAAAACCTTGGGGTCCAATAGAATTGATGCACTCCTAAATCATCCAAAATATGTTCAACAATTATTATTTGGAACATTTTGATAATTTTTGGATTTTTCGAAAAAAAATCATCTAAAAAAGGTGGTTATTTTGGAAGCCTACTCCTTCCAAACCAGAAGGAATTTTGAGCTCCCATATTGTTTGAATTTTTGTCAAAGGACATGTCTGAAATTTTAATAATATGGGTTTCCTAAAGTCTTTTTTCTTTGGAGGAGTACGTGTGTCAATTCATGTCGATCACCGTGTGTACTACGACAGTCGGAATACCAATAAGAGAAATTGTTGCTACGACCGCAGCAACTAAACCAGCAGCAACAACAACAGCAACAGCCACAACTCCAGTAATTATAACGACAGCAACAGCAGCAGCAACAACGACAACGACAACAGGAGCCGCAACAACAACAAACCAACACAACAGGAGCTTACAATTATATCTTGTCTGTTACCTGCTGCTTGTTTTCCAGGAAGATTGGCGCGTTTAAGTAAGGCACGTCCGTCTGTGTCACCTTGAGGACCAGGTCGTTCTGGCAGGTGTGCGCCATATTGCCCAGGGGAATAACGCTCTCGGGAGGTCCCTGGTCCTGCCACCTGCCGCCACCTCCACCGTGCCCTTCCCTTAATCCGCCGCGCCCGCCGCCGCGTCGCGCCCTCCTCTGTCCCCTCCGTATTCTCCCCCGCCGCCGCCGCCGCCGCGTCCTCCATAGCCGCCGCCCCCTCGTCCTCCGCGTCCGCGGAAACTCATGTCTTGCTTCTGTTCACAATACTGCTGCTGCTGCCGACGATGCTGTTTTGGTTGCCGCCGTTGTCCTTGTCCCCGTTGCCGTAGTGGTACTCGTCAAGATTGGTCCAGTGGCGACAGACAGGGGACTGGGAGTGGACTCAGTGGAGTCAGTGCCGTCACCCGTCAGTCAGTGGACAGTGGAGAGTGGCCTCCCTCCCTCACTCTCTCCCGAGGTTTGTTTTTTCGTAGTCCAGGAAAAATCGATCGCCTGCTGGGGCTGGGTTTCGCCGCCTCGATCGGCGATCGCCTTTGTTGGCCTTTGGTCATGGACTGTGGCCTTTGGCCTTGGTGCTGGTGACCTCTTCATCTTGAGCAGCAAGTCTTCCTCGTTGGTCATCATGTTTCCCAGGACCGTGGCCACCTCGCTGAGGTGCCGGAGAAAGACCCTGCCCCCCTCCATCCTAAGATCAAACACTGCCAGGCTGTCAGATCCAATGCAAGCGGGACAACAGGTTTGTTCCTAATAATCAGGCAGCCTCCCTGTAGCTCATTGCACCTGGGCTCTTTTCCAGATCTTGGTCTTCCGCCTCTTCTCGGAGGACTCCTCGTCCGGGCCTCCTACTACTAGAGATGCTGCCCCCAAGCCTCCTTCGGGGAAGGATCCCGTCAAGGAGGGCGGTTTCGACCGTGATGCAGCCATCAAGGCCATCTCGGAGTTCGCCTCCTCCGCCGGCGCCAAGATCCGAGACGCCGGACAGAGATTCATGCCGGCATCGGCATCCTCCAGTGCAACAATGGCCTCACAGCCCGGTGCCAAGAAGGCGGAGGCCTCCCCCGCCGTCTCTCCTCAACATGGAGAAGTCGCCAAGAACGGAGAGGAGGCGGTGGAGGGGGAAGAATGGTACTTATGTACCTGTCATTTGAAGGACAAGATCATCACGGACACTCTGTTCTATTCAGGTACTCTAAGCGCGTTAGCTTCTGGATGGGCCGCTACGAGGACTTTGTGGGTTTGACGGAGGTGAAGGCGGCGCAGGAGAAGGTGGTGAGGGCGGAGAGGGAGTTCTCCAGGGAGCAGGAGAAGAGGAGGGAGGCGCAGCTACAGATCAGGGAGGTGCAGGAGAAGGTCAAAGAGATCCACGCAGAGCTGGAGAAGACATACCGAGGGGAGGACAAGTACCTCACTCTCATCACTCAGGTATTTCAAAATGTCAAATTTTATTTTAGTGGGAAAAATATTAAGAGGAAAATTAATATTGCCTTTCAATTTCAATTTTTCCTTTTTGCAATTTTAGGAGCACCAGATCCTGAAGGACGAGCAGCGCCTGATGCAAGAGTTCAAGGAGCACGAGAAGCGAGAGCGGGAGAAGTTCTCCCTGCTCTCCGCCGCCGTCCGGGACTCTCACGAGAAGGAGCGGGCGCAGGCCGAGAAGACAAAGTACTGGTCGGTCATCGGATCGGTGGTTGGGACCTGCCTCGGGATCCTGGGGACCACCATTAACAACCGGCTGAGGATGAGGGAGCTGCGGGAGCTCGTGTCGCGTTCGGCCTCGGGGGAGAGGCTCATGGACGTCAGCGAGAGGCTAGACAAGGACCTGCAGAGCCACGAGGAGAAGCTGTCGGGGCTGATCGTCCAGGTCCAGGGCGCCCTGTCGGATTCCAAGCTGGGCCTGGGGAGGGTGACCGAGCTGCAGGAGGCCTCGCAGAAGCTGGAGGCCGTGGGGGTGAAGCTCCTGTCGGGAGGAGAGGACAAGAAAGCTGCCAGCGCCGCTATAGCCTCCCTAGTCAAGAAGACGGACGACCTGCACCGATTGGTCGCAGCCTATCAGAAAAACCTCCAGGTTTGGAAAGTTTCTAGTTTTTTACGGAGGAGAAAGTTTACAATTCATGCTTTATCATTTTCACTTCCAGACTCTCCTGCTGGAAGTGAGGCGGGAGCTGAACAGTCAGACCCAAGGCGTGCAGTCGATCCTAGCGGAGAGGCAGAAGCATTTGGACCTTCTGGCCAAGTTAGTGCTTGAAGACAGGAAGTTATTGGTCTTTTCCCCTTACGTCCCTTTTTTTCCTTCTCAGGAGCGGCGAGGATAGGGACCGTATGCTGAAAGAGAGCTTCGGCGCCCTGTACAAGAACCAGCTGACCCTGGGCGAGGTCTTTGGAGACCGCACTCAGGCGTTGGAGTCCTCAGTCAAGGAGGTGCTCTCCCTGATCAAGACGGCGCAGACTACTGCCGTCAGCCGGAGGGACCGCGAGCAGAGGGCTCTGGCCAGCATGGACGCCTCCCTGGTGGACAAGATCGAGGACGCGCTGGAGGACCACGAGGCCAGGATAAGGTCTTCCTCTTTGGCTGTGGCCCTGTTCGTCGCCGCCGTCACCCCGCTGGCCGTCGTCGCCATCAACAAGCTTTTCTGAACTCATCTTCTCATCGGAGTTTCCCCCCTTTTCTAATTCATGCAGAGATCTTGACAACATGTTTACTGGTAGCATGGTGATTTATGTTATTCCGTGCTGTGTCATTGTATTTCGTAAGTAGGTTCATGAACTTTTGCAAGCATTACTGCATTACATCATTGCAAAATTCGAATGAGATCAGTCAGATCACGAGTTAAGGTTGCTCCACTTGACCACGGAACTTGCGCACAAGTTGGCAAAAAGCAAAAAGAAAAGAAAACAGCTGCTGCTGCTGAGTGCGGCGTCTTTTCCGTTGCAATTGCAAATGCAAAGAGGGTTTCAAGACGCGAATTTGCCGCACAAAGAGATTGTCCACTTGAGCAAGATCTGCTTCGAGTGCCACCTCAAGACTTCGGAGGTCTTCCTGGAGGCGAAATCGACTAGACGTCGCGTAAGAGGGATCCCCACGTGGTCACGTAATACCAAGGAAACCCCCCTAGTCCTACACCATGGACGAGGTGGTGCCGGTGACGACGGAGGCCACCCCGGAGGCTCTGGCTGCGGCCGCGGCGGGGGCCTCGCTCAAGACGGAGTCGGCCGACGAAGTCAGCGCGGGGGAGAGGCTCAACGCACTCATCAACATGGTGAGTAGTGCCCTGCTCACATACCTTTATGTGCGGGCCTCCGGGCGAGGTCGGCGAGGTCATGGCATCATTGTTCAACACTCTGTGTTGATTCTTGTCATTGAATTTGAATATCTGTCGTACTTATGTCTAATATGTCATTTTTGGTGCCAGAGGGTCATACCATGGTTATACCCATGGACCTAGAGACGGCAACTTTTCAAGGGCGGGTTTCCGACTTGGGCACTTGCGCCTAAATTTTCTCTGTAAGGCTTGGCACTGGAGCAATGCGTTGACAAAAATTTAGAAACCTACCAGTATATTTTATCAAGAGTTCCTTATTTTGCAGGTCTCTGAGATCGACGCGGAGACTCTGCTGCATGTGGTGTCCCCCAAGCTGCTGGACCACTACACCATCTGGGACCTGATGCTGCAGAAGGGAAAGATCAATGCCGCCGTCGGCACAGGGGTCATGGAGACAGTGCTCAATGATATCAACGCCGTCCTAGGGGAGATGAAGCTTCTTGTTGACTCCTGTCTCAAGCCCATCAGGCTGGGGAAGGCGCAGATTGAGCTCAAGAAGAAGCGCAGGGTAGTTTTGAAAAATAAGATATTATGTCTGTTTCTATAAAATGTGAAACTTTCAAGTGCAAATATTACGGTTCGGTCATTTGAAACAGTACTGCATTTTGTCCCCTTTTTCTTCCAGGTCTTTGGCAACTTTGTCAAGATTGACCCCATGCTGTCCCTGGCCATCTGCATTGACTCAGACACTAATGTCATGTGGAAGAAACGCGACCCAGAGGACATCATGTACAACAACCCACTGCTCGACACAGACATGCTCTTCCCTGAACACCTGGATCCAATGGACGAGCAGTGGTCAGAGAGGTTCAAGCAGGAGATGGACGAAGGCAGGAATAGCGATGATGACGACTATGGCGGCGGCGGAGACGATGACCTGGATGACGGCGCCATCATGGACCGTGATGAGGATCCCGACTACAAGCCCATGAAGAGGCAGCGCAAGATTAAGATGGACCCCGACTCTGAATACTCCCCACTGGCGCCGACCGGGAAACGCAGGGGCCGCCCACCCAAGTCCGGCGGCGCCGGCACCTCAAACACCTTCAAGTCTGTGCGTGGCGGCCGCATCAAGAAGGAGGGCCAGTTTGAGTGCGGCAAGTGCGGGCGCAAGTACATCAGCGCCACCTCGCTCTACTCACACATGGAGAAGAAGTGTAAGGCTCTGAAGGAAATAAACTCCGAGTTTGCCGAGACGGATGAGGGCAAGTTTCTCTGCCGATTCGCCGACTGCGTGCAGGGCGATGACCCCTTTGGTACCAAGGAGGAGCTGGACGTACACTGGGCGGACGAGCACGTGGCAGAGGAGGAGAAGTTCATCCCATGTGTCCTGTGCGAGAGGCGATTCGCCACCCCAGCAGCCAAGAAGAACCACCTCAAGACGTCCCACGTCAAACCGTACAAGTGCGACCAGTGTGACAGGTCTTTCTCCGTCAAGGAGAACCTGCAGTACCACATGGCCAATCACGCCGAGATTGGCCTGCCCGGTACCGTGGCCGCTGGCACTGAAAAGAAAAAGATTAAGCTGGAGGACCCGTCCAAGGAGCGCTACCTGTGCCTCAAGTGTGGGCAGACTGTGGCCCAGTCCCATGGCAAGAAGCATGAGGCGCGCTGCACTGGGATGCATGTGCGCCACCCTGAGTACAAGATGGTGGGGGAAGAGTTCTGGTGCACTGTGGACGGGTGCAACATCGGTTATGGCTTCAACTCAGTGTACGGACTTAGGAAGCACTTCCATGGCGTGCACGTCCGGGATGAGGAGAAGTACTTTGCCTGCGACTACTGTGATGAAAGGTTCTCCTTCCTCACCACCAAGAACAAGCACATGACGATGAAGCACATCAAGCCACACATCTGCGACATCTGTGGGAAGGGATTTGGGTTCAAGAACAAGCTCCACGATCACAGGCTCATCCACACTGGTGAGAAACCCTACCAGTGTGACAAGTGTGACTACCGTGCATCCAAGAAGGGCAACTTGGACGCACACAAGATTGACAAGCACGGAGACTTTGGTGGCAACAAGAACTACATCTGCGCCATGTGCAACAAGCAGTTCACAACCATGGGGCGAGTGAGAAGGCACATGGAGATCATGCATGCTGAGGGCAAGGAGGAGTCCGCCAGGGTGCGCCGCCAGCGCCAGAAACTGGCCCAGGCCACGGCAGCGCAGGGCATCGGACTCCCTGGTGCCATGGCTGCTGCAGGACACTCGCAGCACCGCTTCAAGAGGCAGCGTGAGGTGGAGGAGGCAGCTCGTCCAGCTGTTGTGCACATGGTGCCGGTGGTGCAGCAGCAGGTAGTGGCAGGTGGGCAGGCTGTTCACCATGCAGTGCAACAGGATGAGCAGGACGCTGCTGTACAGTTTCTTGAGTCAGACCTCTACCACTGAGAAGTTTCGGATACGGGCCCGAGATCGCGGAGCTTGCTCCCGAATCTTCTGTATTAAAGCCACCGAAAGGTGTATGTGTATCAAGACCTGTACTTAGTTGTGAGGAAGACAAAAAGAGTAAGGACAGCAAATGAGTGTGTGAGTGTTAAATTTTGCAGACCTGAGCAAAAGTATCGTCAGTTGTTACTTGTTCGATGCTCTTATTTTTTGTCATATTCACCAAAGGTCGAGAATAAATTTTTGTACAAAATTCAGGACGTTTTGTTGCATACAAGTGACAAACCACATTTGTTCTTGTCCGACCTGTAGGCGGAGGCGGCCGACAGTCAAACCATCCCTGGTCTCTTCCTTGGCCTCTTGACGCATGGAGCAAGAGCAGCATTGCGAGGAGGAGGAGGAGGTGGATCCTTTCGCCCAGCTCGCCGGTGTTGTCGATCAGGACGAAGAAGAAGGCGAGGAGAAGGATTCCCGCCGTCGCCGCTCGAATTGCGTTGACTGCGAGCGCCCGTCCTCCGTGTGCTGGTGCCCCTTCCTGCCCGACCCGCCGCCCCAGGTCCGTTCCAGGGTCCTCATCCTGCAGCACCCGGGAGAGGCCAAGAGGGGCGTGAGAACGGCGCTCATGGCAGCGAGGGGGATCGCTGATAGCAGATGCACCGTCAGGATCGGGAAGAAGTTCCCCGGACAGGATCAGGAGCTTGGCGAGGCTCTCAGTTCCCCCGGCACTAGGCTGCTATATCCTGGAGAGCAGGCAAAAGAACTTAGCCGAGAGGATACTGAGGTAGAGACTCTGGTGGTGTTGGACGGGACTTGGGACGAAGCCAGGTGAAGCAAAATATAATATTCGTTCTCATTAAACAAGTTCCCGCGTAATATCAAAATCATTTTTCCAGGAAGCTTCTTTCTCGCAATCCCGCCCTGTCTGCGCTTCCCCGGGTGACCCTGCCCCCGTCCGAAGGCAAAAGCGAGTACGTGGTCCGGACGCAGCCCCTGGACTGCTGCGTCTCCACCGTTGAGGCTGTTGGCCGCGCGCTCTCCGCCCTGGAGGGGAGGCCGGACGTGGCAGAGGCCCTGGTCCGTCCCCTGAGGGCAATGTGCAACTTCCAGATCAACCACGGGGCGGTCACCCACGACAGTAGGGAGTTCAGGGAGCAGAACGCCAGGTTCGTCAAGAAGAACCAATTCAAGAGGAAGAACAAAAACAAGGCCGCGATCCCGAGTTAGGGAAAAGACAGAAATGCATTTCCTTGGACACGAGTTGAATCTTCTGTGGCTGACCCTGCTGGGGATGACGGTGGCAGTCACCCTGGGGGGAATCTTCGTAAACTACCTGGAGACCTTCGTGCCCTCGGAGCTGAACGAGCTATTCCGTTTCGGCAAGACGAGAAGAGGAGGAGAGAAGAACAGACTCTTAAAAGTGCTGGAGGTGCCCAAGGACTGGTTCTCCCACTTTTACGTCTTCTCCGTGGCCCACGCTTCCCTCTGGTGGTGCCTGTGCGCCAGAGTCTTCCTGTTAGGCCTCCCGGCTCCGGACTGGGTAGTGGAGGCGTTGGACTTTGCGGCATCTTCCGACCGTCGGCCGGCCGCGCGATCCGAGGGGGTCATCCTGGCGGTGACGCTATTCCTGCTGCAGTCCCTGAGGAGGCTATACGAGTGCAGAAACGTTCACGTCAGTTGTCCTTCTTCCAGGTAAATACACATTGTTTACAACATTTTAAACGTGGCAAATATTCTTGCACGTAGGGAACTGTTATGTACAGAATTGCATAAGATTTCCAGATGTAAATTATCATTGCTCCCTTCTCAGGATGAACGTCCTCCACTACCTGATGGGCCTCTTGCACTACTTGATCGTCCCCCTGGCCTTCCTCTCAGAGTCCCCCGGCTTCACCCGCTCCTTCAGCGTCCACGAGGGGGACCTGGCCGGAGGGGTGCAATGGCTACACCTGAAGATGGACTGGAGGGGGCTGTCCCCTCTCGATGCAGCTATGGTAGGGGTGTTCGTATGGGCGTCCCTCGTGCAGCATAGATCCTTCAGGTGAGGCTAGAAGTTTAACGTTTGCCGTAAAACGCGGCCAATTAATTCGTATGATGAGAGAGAATCGAGTTTAAGGAAACTTGGCTGTGTTTAAAAACTCTTTCTTGTTTTGCTAGGACCCTGGCTGACCTGAGAAAGTCTCCGCAAGTCAAGTACGCCCTCCCCCGCGGCGGCTGGTTCGAGGTGGTGTCCTGCCCGCACTACTCCGCCGAGATTCTCATCTACGCCAGCCTGGCAGGACTGCTGGGCCTCTCTCACCGCTCTGGGCTGCTGGTGCTCTCCTGGGTGGCGGCAAATCAAACGGTGGCGGCCCTGTTGAGCCACTTCTGGTATCAAGACACATTCCCCAACTACCCCAAGAGAAGGAAGGCGCTCATTCCATACCTGCTTTAGTCAAGGTCAAGCGGAATAAATTCTGATCTCATTTTGTTGGAAACTGCGTGCCCATAGCACGAATATCCGAACGAAGTTCAAATTTACTTTATTTCACTTTTAAGTCGCTTTTTTCTCATTAATAATATTTACACTACTGTTGTTGCCCTGACACTATTTATCCCCGAGAGTGTTCATGAGAGATTGTACTCCAACTCCTTCTTCCCCTCCTGCTTCCTTGCGTGGAACTCCTCGAACCTGGCCTCCAGCTCAGGGCGGAAGTGGCGGATCAGGCCCTGTACAGGCCAGGCAGCACCGTCAGCCAGGGCGCAGATGGTGTGGCCCTCGATCTGAAGGAAAAAAAATCAAATATTTAAATTATTGCAAATTTGAACATTCCGTTGGGGAAGTGGATAGTTGCATTGCTGCAAATTATTCGTTGCGTACCTGCTTGGTGAGCTCCCACAGAAGGTCGATCTCCTCTGGCCGGGCGTTTCCCTCGGCTGCGGAAGGGAAATGACATTTAAACATCATTTTTAAGGAAATTTGTGTATGTCTTTCTCTTACTGAATCTCCACATCATCTGGTACATCCAGTTGCACCCCTCCCTGCATGGCGTGCACTGCCCGCAGCTCTCGTGCTTGTAGAAAGTGGCGAGGCGGGCGATCGCCTTAACGACGTCAGTCTGCTTGTTCATCACGATGACGGCGGCGGTTCCCAGGCCGGTCTGAGCGGCCACCAGGGCGTCAAAGTCCATCATGACGTCGTCGCACACCCTGGGTTGGAACAAAATAAATTGAAACTTGAATTACATTTGAATATAAAATGATATACTTTTTGGGAATGAGCGGGGTGGACGATCCGCCGGGGATGACGCAGAGCAGGTTGTCCCACCCTCCGATGACGTCCCCCGCGTGCAGCTGGATGAGCTCCTTGAGGGGGATGCTCATCTCCTCCTCCACCGTGCAGGGGTTGTTGACGTGCCCGGAGATGTTGAAGAGCTTCGTCCCTGAGTTCCTGGGGCGCCCGAAGGATGCGAACCATGCGCCTCCCCTCCTGCATATGGCTGGCGCCACCGCCACCGTCTCCACGTTGGTCACCGTGGTGGGGCAGCCGAAGACGCCAACGTCGGCAGGGAAGGGAGGCTTCAGCCTGGGCTTGCCCTGCTTGCCCTCCAGAGACTCTATGAGCGCCGTCTCCTCCCCGCAGATGTAGGCGCCGGCGCCGCGGTGGACGAACACGTCAAAGTCGTACCCTGACCCGCAGGCGTTCTTCCCCAGGAAGCCCTTCGCGTATGCCTCCCTGATGGCCACCTGCAGGTTGGTCGTCTCGTTGTAGAACTCTCCCCTGACGTAGATGTATGCTGCCCTGGCTCCCATGGCCCTCCCTGCCACCAGACATCCCTCCACCAGCTTGTGCGGGTCGTGCCGCATGATCTCCCTGTCCTTGCACGTCCCGGGCTCGCCCTCGTCAGCGTTCACCACGAGGTACTTTGGCCGCCCGTCGTCGGGCTTCTTCATGAAGCTCCACTTCATCCCGGAGGGGAAGCCGGCGCCGCCGCGACCGCGGAGGCCTGGGGTTCCATAGAAATGAACTGCTT
>JAAUYJ010003686.1_pt1 | contig 13397 bp, 12 predicted proteins | sample 7278031 | NCBI WGS metagenome assembly JAAUYJ01 (sample SAMN14350222, study PRJNA611818) | marine sediment metagenome | isolation source: surface marine sediment (1.8m) | place: French Polynesia: Moorea | collected 2018-08 | reverse complement strand
GGGCCACGCCGACGTGGTCAGGATCCTGGTGACCGAGGGGAGGGCGGAACCTAACGACGAGCTATTAACAGCGCCGACTGCAGAGATGGCAAGGATTCTCCTTGACGAGGGAAAGGCGGACCCAAACCACAGAGACGGGTCGAACCTCACCGCACTCCACAACGCCGTCAGCAAAGACAGGCCTGAAGTGGCCAGGGTATTGCTGGCCAGGGGCGCCGATCCCAACGCGCGGGCCCCTCCCCTCAGCGGCGCCACCCCGTTGATGCTGGCTGCCACGGGTGGGCGCGACGGCGTCGTCAAGGCACTGCTTGAGAGCAACAGGACAGAGGTGGAAGCGAGACAAGACGACAACGAGAGTGCGCTGTACAGTGTACAAGGCAGCCTCCAGCGGAAGGGTCGAAACGGTGAGACTCCTGGTTGCGGAGGGCGGCGCGGACGCAGCCTCAAAGAACCTCTACCTCACCGAGAGCACTCCTCTCCATATATCGAGCAGCAATGGTCACCTGGGCGTCGTCCGCTACCTCCTCTCCCTCGAGGACAGGGTGGAAGCCGATGGGAAGAACGCACTGGGAAAGACTGCGCTCTACTACGCGGCCTTGGCGGGCAGGGTCGACGTGGCGAGGGCGCTGCTGGAGAGCGGCAGGGTGGACGTCAACGGGGAGAATGGGGCCCACAGGAGGTCGGCGCTGCAGCAGGCCAGCTACTGGGGGCGATACGGCTACGACGATACAATTCCGCTGTACGGAGAGGGAGGGGAGAGAGACCTGGACCTCTACTTTGCTGAGTACTCCAACGGGACAGTCACAGTCAGGGTGCTGCTGGAGTCGGGGGCGGATGTGCACCAGAGGGACGCCAACAACTTCACCGCCCTATACCTGGCGGCCTACGTCAACGGCACGAAGACAGTCAGGCTGCTACTGAATGCGGGGGCGGACCCCAATGTCCGCTGCGGGCGGCAGCTCTGGTCCCCCCTCTTTGTGGCCAGCTTTAGGGGAAGTGTCGACGCGGTCAGGGTCCTGCTCGACTTTCCCGGCACCGAGATCGACCTGCCCAGCCTGGGCGGCTACACCCCGCTGGAAGCGGCGAGGCTGGAGGGGTACAAGGACATAGTGAAGCTGCTGCTAGAGAGGGGAGCAACCGACACGGAACGCAACTTGGGGGATTCCCCGAGGCCGCCTCTTGAGACAAACCTAGACAAGGAAATCAACAGAGAACAGGCTGATCTGGACTATCTTGAAATTCACTGCACACCACAGCAGCGGGAGGAGTAGGAGTATGCGAAGAGGGGCTTGGAACAACTGCAAGAACTACCAATCGCCTTCAGATGTCTAACATGTTTGATGAATAAAACACAGGGGTAGGGAATGAACAGCACCTTGTCCGATCCGATGAAACCGGCAATTACGATCTCGAAAGAGTTTCCTTATTCCCATTGCAACGGAGTTGCCATGCCAACAACAAGGACTTCTTCGAACCTTTCTTTTGCTTGGTCTTTGGCCCCGGCAGAGGCGCCTGCTGAGCGGCGGCCCCTCCCCCTCCTCCGGCGGCGAAGAGCGCTGTGAACGCTGCCCCGCGAACCCGGTGCAGGTCGGTCAGGTGGTGGAGATGCACGTCAGAGACGAGGTCGCAGGACACCACCAGCACGCGGGGGGACACGAGTCTGGAAAAATATACTTGTTGAATCTGACGCAATCGATGATGGGTATTGTCCTTCGTACTTGTCGTGGACGAGCCTGAGCGCATCTGCGGTGCCATGGTCCTCGTGGGCGTCGGGCCCGCCTCCCCCTCCCGTGCCGCCGCCGCCACCGCCACCGCCACCCGCCGCGGCCGGGGGACAGACCACGTCCAGTCTGAGGTCCAGCCCGAGGCGGCGGGGGAGGGACGACACCTCGGAGCGACAACTCTCAGGGGCAACCACGATCACATCTGGAAAATCAAGAGAAGCCAAGGGTCATGTCATGCGTATTTTACGTCTTTTTAACCGCTCACCCTGGAACCCCGCCCTTTGCAGCATGTTTAGCGGGTACCACACCATGGGGAGGTTCCCGATGGGCAGGAGGCACTTGGCCTTGTGGCGGGTGATCTCGTTGAACCTGCTCCCCCTCCCGGCCGCCATCAGCACGGCCTGGAACTCTGGGAGGCCCAGGGAGGAGGAGGAGTCCTCCGTGGCGGGGGGCACCGAACCGGTCATGGTGGACGAGATCTCCGACGACAACTCCGGCTCCTCCGACGATGACGTCACTTTTCGCCCGATTTCATGCCTTTTCTGCGTTTGTTTTGTTATTTTCCCCTTCTCTTTCCTTCCATCGCCGAAACATTTTTTCCCCCTTTTCGCAACCTCGAGATTTTCTTTCCCAAGGGGGAAGAGCGAAGGGGAGGAGGGAAATGGAATGGGGCTCCCGGCGGGAGGGCTCAACTCAAGGCAGGTAGATATTTGAAAGGCGGGGCTCTCCGCGGTAGGGCAACTATACAAGACCTCATTTCCCACACACGCAAGCATACAGTGGGAGAAGAAAAAAACACTCGCCCGTTGGAAGCAGAAGCAGTGGCAGGAGGAGGAACAAGGGATCTTTCTCAACGGCTGGAAAAGGAGGGTCGGAAAAGGAAACTGAAAGAGGAAATAGCACTCTCCAGAGACCAAAATCGGATAAAATGTACTACTGCCGCTAGCAGGTCACTTCTGCAAAACCCTTTGTCTTCCTAAGATTATGCGAAGAAGCAGAATGGCTTCGCCGCAACATCCGCTGCTGCTGACGGCGGCGACCGTCTTCCTCCTCGTCTTTCAAACCAACGGTAAAATTGAAATCATCGCTCATATTTTAGCGACTTACATGAAAATGTATAACACGTTTTTTTTTTCAGCCCTGGACCTCGATCTGGCTAGGAAGCACGAGGGCTGCTTCCTCTCCTTCCCCGGCGACGGAGAAAAACCCGCAGAGATGTCCGCCAATCTTGATACGGAGGAGTGCCTTCAGGCGTGCACGGAGAAGCATTTCATGTGAGAAGAAAGAAATTTCTTCTTTCGAACAAACAAATGATAAAATGAGAATTTTCTGTCCAGGTACGCCAGCACCAAGTCTGACGGTCGCTGCCTGTGCGGTCCCACCCTGTCGGGCGAGCCCCTCTCCTCCAACATGTGCGGCGGGGATGACGTGTTCGTGGTCTACAAGACGGAAGTGTCGGTCCCCGGTCCGCCCGACGATCTCGCCCTGGTGTCCAAGGGGGAGACGAGCCTATCCCTGTCGTGGGGGAAGCCGAGGGGATTCTCCAGCGAAGACATCTTGGACTATCACGTCAGGGCTGAGTTCCTATGGTCCTTTGACAAGAGGGTGAGACGGAGATTTTCTTCCTCGAAAAATTTACTGATGGTTATTGCTCATCAGAAAAGGGCGGTGCTGCCAAAGGTGCTCCAGGTGTCTGGTCTTTCCACCAGGATCTTCGGCCTCCTGCCGGGATCCAAGTACAACGTCTCCGTGACGGCAGCTTCCGAAAAGGGCCACGGGGTGATTAGCAGCCAAATTTTCTGGACTGAAGTTGGGCGTAAGTTTTACTCTCCGATTGGGTTTTTAAATTTCTTTCAGATTCTTCTATTGATCCTTCCTTCTGTTGTTGTCCTGCTACTGCTGCTGCTGTTGCTGTTGTTTCAGTTGCTGCTTCAGTGCTACTGCTTCCTTTTTTCCTGTCGTTGTTGCTGCTGCTGTTCTTGTTTCTGTTCGAGTTGCTGCTGTTGTTGCTTCAGTGCTTCTTCCTTCTTGGCTGTTGCATTGTTGCTTCTGCTACATTTGGTGCTGCTGTTGTTAGTGAAAAAGTGTTGTTACTGCCGCTACTGCCGCTCCCGTTGCTTGAGTAAACTGCTTCTTTCGTTGCCAGCTCCTGCTGTTGTTATTTCAGTTGCTGCTGCTGTTGTTGTTGCTGCTTTGACTACTGTAACTGCTGCTGCTGCTGCTGTTGCTTTCTTTTATTTCATGCTGCTGTTGGTTTCAAAGCTGTGGCTGCTTCTGCTTCCTTTCCAGAGCCCCTCTCCCCTCCGGCCCCTCAGCTCATCCAGCACGGGCACGGCCACGACGGCGAGATTCACCTCAAGCTCTCCCCCCTGTCCAACAACCCCTCGGGCCCTGTCTCCTCCTACCGCGTGGTGGTCATGAACGAGAGCGACCGGTCCCCATTCGACCCGGAATCGACCGGGGTCTGGCGCGAGGGCGCGGCGCACTGGGTGGCAGCAGAGATAGACCCGGCCTGGTTCCGGCTGCACGACGAGTTCGTCGTGGGGGACGGAAGAAGGTATGGAAAAACGTGCTCCCCACATTTGTAGCAAAAAAATCATTTACCAAGGTACGGAGAATACCTGAACTACGGCCCGCTCGACACTGACAAATACGACTTTCACGTCACCGTCGGGGCCGTTTCAACGCTTAATGGAACGACCAAAGGTAACAACACTGGAAAGCACTTCAAGGATGAATAATTGAAAAGGAAAAGGGATCGACAGGATCAAGTTGCCGTTTCCCCTCTTTTCGCTTTTCAGTTTCTTACGCTACCGTGAGCCACGACCAGCACGCCATGGAGAACATCATCGTCTTTCGCTTCCACGACCACGGCAAAGGTTCGTAGCTGTTACTGAGTAGTTTAATTAACTATCATTTTTTTCTGGTGCTCCTTCTATGTTGTCTGTTGCTGCTGGTTCTGCTTCAGTATTTTTTCTGCAGTTGTTGTTGAGGTTGTTACCGCTTCTGTTGCTTTACAAGAAAATCGCGTCATATAAGATAAATAAATCCTCTTCCTAGATTCGCATCACCACGGCGACGGCGGCGACCACTTCCACCCCCTCGTCCACTACGATCGAGTCGGAAAGAGGGACAAGGACAAGGAGCACCGCCACCGGAACGACCACGATGACCGCCACGATGAAAGCGAAAGTGATCCCCTGACCATCGTGCTGGCGGTGGCGGTGGCGCTCTTCGGGGTGCTGCTGGGGGCCGCCCTCGCATTCTACGTCTACCTGCGATTCTTCCACGAGCGGCTGCGAAAAATGAGGAGGAGGGGCGGGGCGGGGGGCGTCGGCATCGGGGAGGCCAACGGGTGGAGGCAGCAGGAGGCGCAGGAGCTCACGCTGCACCAGACGCAGCCGCCGCAGGACGTGGAGTCACAGGGAAGCAGCGATAGGGACAGCCGGCAGCCATCCCCTGCGCTTGACTCACTAAGGGAGAGGGTGTGGCAGATCCCCAGAAACTTCCTCCAGCTCTCGGGCGAGGTGGTCGGAAGAGGCTCCTTCGGCTCGGTCATCCGCGGGACGGTGAACCTCCGCGGCCGCCGCCGCGCGGCCATCGTGCAGGTGGCCGCCGCCGCCGCGGAGCAGCCGTCGTCCGCCGCCGCCGACCTTGCCAAGAGCATCTCCCTGGTGGCGGACTGCTCAGACCACCCCAACGTGCTCGGCCTGATCGGGCTGTGCGGACTGGGGGAGGACTCGTCTACGCTGTACGTGGTGCTGGAGGACGGGTCGGTGTCGCTCAAGCAGGCGCTGCTCGATGCTAGGATGGCTCAGCACGACCCTGACCGTGCCAGGAGGACGGGGAGTGGGTCGGCCATCAAGGAGGAGCAACTCCTAGGATACGCAAGGGGAATCGCGGCGGCGCTGGAGTACTTATCTTCCAAGCAGGTGGATAATTTTTTCTTTTCACTTTTTTTAAACTTCTCATTCGTTTTAAACTGTTTAAAATCCTTGCCCCAGATCATCCACCGCAAAGTCTGCGCCCGCAACGTCTCTCTCCATCCCCTCCCCGGGGATCCGCCAGAGGGAGAGGAGGAGGCAAATCACTCTCCATCCGCCTCCGACCTCCCTGTCGCCAAGCTTGGCGGATTCGGCATTGTGGACTTTTCCCGCGGCCAGCCCGGTTCTGAGGCCGACCACGTCCGGTGGCACTCGCACGAGAGGCTTTACGGGGGGGAGGCGAATACTAAAAGCGACGTTTGGGCCTTCGGGGTCCTCATGTGGGAGATATTCACGCTGGGTAAGGCATGAGAGAGCTGAGCTGCTGCTGTTGTTGCTGCTGTTTTTATTGATTCTGATCCTGTTGTTGCCTTGCTGTTGTTGTATGTACTATGTGTCTCCTGTTTTTGTTATTGATTCTGCTTCTGTTATTGTTGTATTGCTGCTGCTGTTGTTATTGCTGCTGCTGTTGTCGTCGTCATTGCTGCTGCCGTTGTAGTAACACAGCCTCGATTTCTCCTGCCTTTCTCCAGGCGCGACCCCCTACTCCGACGTCCCCAGCTCCGAAGTTGCCTCCCAGGTGTGCCGCGGCCTCCGCCTCCCCAACGCCTCCCCTCAGTTCAGCGACTCCCTCCACGCCCTGATGCTGGACTGCTGGCAGATAGACGCGGACGAGAGGCCCTCGTTCGCGGAGGTGGCGGCAAACCTGGACCACCTCATGGACGAGGCAAGGCAGCACAAAATGGTTAGTTTCGATTTGACAAATTTTTTTCTGCAGAAAAATATAAATCATTTTTTTTGTTCCAGCCCTTGCTGGATCACACTTTGACGCCTGGCTACGACTACCTTCCCTTCGCGCAAGAGCTTGAGATGAGGCGCTTCCAATGATATTTGTCCACTTACTTTAAACGGCCTTACGTACGTCTATACCGGTAGACATTTGGGCACTATTGTTCCAAGACATTTCCTAATGATATAATGTTTTTATTTGACGAAGCTGCAAAAGAGTGTAATTAATTAGTCCGCCAGCCAATTAAGATGCACTGTACAAAGATTTTCTAAAAGAAAAATATATGAAGTCAGCCATGCAGATACTGTACGAATAAGCGGACAAATTATCCGACGACGCTTTCTTCCCGATCCCATAATTGAGCTTTAGACTCTGGCGTTCTTCTCTAGGAACCTCTGCATGTCCCTCAGCATCTCCCTCTTGACCCTGTCAGGAACCATCCCGGTGGCCCTGGATAACAAAAAAAAAGATTATTTAAGAATCGGGAAAATGTTAAATTGTGTGGTGGCATACTTGGGCGCCATCTCCTGCACCAGGTCCTCCCTGGTGACCTTGTCGTACCCCCTCTCGTTGACCGTCTCCCGCACCTGCAGCTTGACCTGCTCGCGCCACCCTGCCTCCTCCAGGAGCTGGTTCAGCTTGTGGCGGAGCCTAAGCAGTTACGAACATTGTGGGAAATGGTCGTATCTTGTGGCATCTCAATCCATTCCATACTTGTCCCTCTCTCCCGACTCGACCATGGCCTTGTTGAGCGAGTCCTCGGCCTCTCCGTCTCCCATCTGCTGCCGATTGCGACCGCGGGCCATCGTGCTGGAACTGCCAGTAATGGGTTTTCTCACGGAAGCAAGCAATATCCACGACGAGGAGGAACTAGTGACGAATGTCCAGCTTCGAATGAAGAAAAAAATCAATATGTGACCGCACGGGGACAGAGTATTTGTCGGAACCCATGAGGTAGCCAGGGTGACCTTATCGATTTTTATTTTTTCTTAAGACAGGTTTGCCGCCAAGAACTTTACGAATACTTAACTTTAAAAATCATCGTTTTTATTATCATAACAGTTGACATCGCATGTACAGACGAGACAAAATGCCTTATTTCTTTTGGTGCGTTTTATACAGACACTGGGCTGCTGCAGGGTAACTTGGTCATCAATTTTTTCAGGTCTAGTACTTCAGACTAGAAACTCCGACGGACGATTCCTCACATTCTCCAACGGACGGGCGGGCGGTTTTTTTTGACTTCGTGTCATTTTTTTACTCCCTAAAAGTGCAAAAGTGTCGTTCAAAGAGTGCCAAAAGTGCTTGCTGATATGATCCGTCTTTTAAAAATATGTCTAATGGGGGAATATAGGGACACACAGCCTTTAAAAAACGAAAAAAGGAGGGGAAATCATCATGGTGGTGGCTTGGCCCAAAACGAGTTTTGTGCACAAAAAGGGGGGCTCCTTTTCACTATGGGATATGCTTGCAATTTACAGGCTTCGCGTGCGGGGATATTTACGCTGCTTTGCAACGGGAGAGTCACCAAGGACTTCTACACATAAAGATATTTCTCTTCTCGCAACTTTTTTTCAGTGCTGTCCTCTCATGGGATGATTCAGATCGACACGCACCGACGAAACGAGCTGTACAGTATGCGTGCGTAACTCCTTTTTTCCAGTCCCCCGTCCGGGATGAGAGAGAATGTTTATCACATTTTGGAATCCCCCACAAGTCTTGCTGGGGCAGCCATAACTTTTTTTCTTGTTTTTTTGGGGGGAACCTGTCTGGGTCAAGATTCTTTTCCTATAGTTGTTGCTACGGTATTAACGACTTTGGGAAATTCAGTCGAGGACTCTCTTCGCTTTCATGCGCTCCAGGCACTGACGGAGAGAGCCTGAAACGATGCTCCTACAGTTATTGTCCGTGCATACCGCAAGGTCGGCGGCAAATCCCTCTTCGCTTCACCATCACAGCCGCCGGAGCGAGTTTTCTATTTCCTCACACTCCTTTTTTTTCTACGTGGCGATGTTGGTCATCTCGGCTCCCCCTGCGGCCGCCTTGTAGTCCCCGTTGCGCAGTGCCGCGCCGCCCCTTGAGGCGTCGCGCCGCCGCCACGCGGCGTAACCGAGCGCCGCCAGCAGCAGCGCGCCGCCCACCGCGAAGCAGAAGACGCCGCCGGACAGCGGCAGCTTCTTTGGCGCGGCCAGCCCGAACTCGATGTCCGCCGCCATCTTCTCGGTGGGCTCGTCGAACCCGTCCTGCGCCCAGAGGAAGGGCATGACGATCTCCTCAGGCATGCCGGCGATGACGGACCAGTCCGGGTCGACCGAGCTGCCCATCAGCACGTTCAGCTGGAAGCGAGGCCGCATGGCAAGGGGGAAACCGAACTCGGGGACTACGTCGATGAAGAACTCGTGCTCTTCCTTGTTCGGGCTAAGACCCTCAACAGCGTCCACGAAGGAAGGATCAGCCTGCAATGTTTCAAAATTTTGAATGTTGACTTTTTAAGGAGTATTTTTTGCGAGTTATTACCTGGTAGAAGTGAGGCATGGAAAGCGCTAGGGGCGCCTTGAGCTCTCTCTTGCACGGCTCCATGTTGAGCACGCCCGACTTGAAGCACTTGAAGTTCTCCTCCTTGAGGCAGTAGCACTCGTTGTCCGGGTTGCGCCTGGCCGGGTCAGGGTCGTCGTGGGCACCGAGGGCGTTCACAGGGGGGATGAAGCGGAGGGTCTTAATGCCCGCGTGCTCCGTTTCCTGCATGAGAGAGAAAATTCATCACTCATGGGAATAGTTTTTTCCCACCCACGAGTTTTTCATTTGAGAACCCATCAATACACATCTTTCATCTCGCACTTCAATCAAGCAAGCACGAAAATTGCTATCCCTCGGGAGAGGCTAAAATGCTGGCTTGCCATTGACACAATATCCGAAGGAAAGATGATGTTGCTCCCCTCGCTTTCCCATAAGACATCAAAGACGAGTCAGCAAGTCACATGGTGCATGAAAGGGTGTTCAGTACGTCCCGAAACGGGAATTGTTGATGCTGCACCCTCTCGGATGATGCATTAGACTAAAGTTTTCTAGGAAGCCATTAGTCACATATTTAAGAGTAAACAGGAAATCGCGAGAAGATAAGAGCTTTCCCGTGTTCCATGCAACCACCGATGGTGCACGAAAAATCCGACACCTTTGCAAAGAACGTTCCTCCCCCAAAAAAAACCAGGAAAAAAACGCGAGAATTTTTTACCCCCGCTCACCTTTTCGAACTCCATGGGCAGTCCCCTGCACATTAGCGAGATGAATATGTTTGGCCTGCTCTCCTTGGTGAGCCCTGGCGGGAGCGTGGAGCTGTCCTGGCCGCCCACGGCGTCGCACTGAGACCCCTCCTTCCACCATCCCAGAGTCTTGGCCCCGTCGAACTCCTCCACCACGCCCTTCAGACCCAGGTCCGCCACTCCAGTGTGGATCCTGATTGGCTTGCGCATGGTGACGTTGCGGTCGCGGAAGAGACCCCAGTTGCACTTGCAGTCAACGAACTCTGCCTTGGGCTTGGCCTGGCCGTAGTACTCCGACTCTTTGTCCTGGTCCGGGTTGCTCCACCTCGATTCAAAGTCCTCCTTGCTGACGGACCTCTTCCTCCTCTTCTTCCACTCGTCGTCCCCCCACGCGTCCCCGCCGTCGTCTCCGAATGGGTCGTCCTCGCCGCCGCAGCCGGACGGACGGTCCATCTTGAGGCAGGGCAGCTCGTCCTCGTACCCCCAGAGGAGGCCGTCGAAGGTGACCTCGATGAAGGGAGTGCCCCGACCGTTGCCCGTCACCATGTCGCGGCCGATGTTCTTGGCCACGCCGGACTCGCTTCGGATGGCGTTGAGGCCGGTCCACAGCGGGATGTTGGGCACGGTGATGACGTCCGTCTTGGGGTCGAGCCCGGGGCCGGACAGGCTCGGCTCGAAAGAGTAGAACTTCCTCGGCCTGTAGGTAAGCTTCTCCTCGCCGTCGCTCCAGTACATGTTGTTGTCCGTGTCCTTGACAGTCACCGACTTGTAGACGTAGGGCCCCCTCTCCTCCAATACGGGCTTGGCGCCGTTGAGCACCTCGTTGGGGTTGGCCACGTGGAAGGCGTAGCCGCTGAGGTGCGGGGTGACGGGCGGCTCCAGCCAGGAGGCGGTCACATCTCCGCCAGGAGTCAGCGCCATCGACTTCAGGATGAATCCCCGCAGCATGCCCTCGCCGGCGAAGAGGGCGACGAGGCCGAACATGACGAAGAGGAGGCCGAAGATGCCGGTGACGACGGCGCAGGCCAGGCACCCCTTGGAACGAAGGCATCCTCCCCTTCCCCCGCCCTTGGTGGGCTTCCCTCCTCCTCCGCCCAAGAAGGCGTCGTTCTCACCCCCAGTCACCATCGTCTTAATTCTCCTTCACTCCTGCTCGAAAAGAATGAAGGAAAGTAATTATGGATGTTGAGTCGATAGTAAGAGTATAAGAGTAGTAGTAGTAGCACCTGCTGCTATGAAAGCTACCTCCCTCTTGCCGCCTCCGCTCCGTTCCCTTGCTGGCCTATAATATTGTCTGCTCCTTTCCAGAAAGAAGTTCCTCCCACGATAAGGAAGGAGGGACTCTGGATCGGGAAAAGGAGCGTCGTCGGACTCGGACTACGGACGGACGGAGGAGCGTGCTGAGACGACGACACGACGGGAAGCGAGAAAACTGTTATGGACAAGTGTCTTCCTCCTCTTCCTCGGTCCTAAAACTCTACAGCACTCTCTTCGTGCCAAGCAAAAGACTCTCACTCCGATCAGGATTTCTTTTCCGTTATTATTACAGCGAGGTCCAATGTCCGTCCTCCAAGAGGCACTGGGCGGCCGCGAAATGTAAATATTGTAAGCGAAATGATGTCCGGTCCTCTCCAGACGGACAGTGTTTGTCGTAACTAAGGGAGTCCTCCCAATTCCAGTTTCGTTCGGGTTAAAAGAATGTGCTGGGCGAAGAGTCATGGTGAGTGCACTGCTATTAGCCCAGCAACTGTACAGTGCATGTGCCGACGACGACAATCGGCGACCCCGTTCCCCTTTCCCTACAGTGCTCCCGTTTCTGCATTTCCACTGATGTGGGGAAAAGGGGGGAGTTTTTTTCTCCCTCTCGTTCCTCCTTCATCTCCCCCCGCATTGTAATGTAAAGTTCTTCATATAATGGTGGCGGAAACAAAGCTTCAGCTCGGATATTTAAAATTCAAAACTACTGGAATTTATTTTCAATCGGAGGGAGGGAAAATAGTAATTCGCGTCGTCTTCACTTCGTGCAAAGAGCTGAAAGCGATGCTCAAATATCCCGTTCATTGCGTGTTTGCTTGCTGGCTCCGTCTGTTGTTGCCCTCCATAAAGAAGTGACCCTAAACGACGATGAGGCTGTCAAGAGGAAGGGTTTGGATGGAAGAGGAGTGTGAAAGAGGGGGGAGGGAGAAACTCGCAATCCTTCAACAATGGGTTCTCTCACAGAGCTGCGTGTAAAGAGGGACGCCGCATCGGGAATTGGACCCAAAAAACGAAAGGGGGAAAGAAGAGCGACAACACAGCAGACGGATCGTGTCATTTTTTTTCGAGCAAACAAGGAGTTTCGGTTCGGACTTTGTCGCCGGATGTGAAACTCGAGCCGACTTTGGAAGAGGGGGAGCCCAATGAGAGACGTAGTATTCCGTAGTATATGGTAGTACGTAGTGACCCTTTAACTCGCTCTGTAGTGTGTACTCTTCCTAAGAAATGCGGCAAGCCTCCGAAAGGGAGCTACAAAATTCACACCTTTTGATTTGGATTTTCAAGTGTTCAGGGGGAAATCGCTCGTAGGGAACTCTACCTAACCAATTAGTTGTAATAGGTGTGAAATTTAGCAGAAACCTACAAGCAACGTGGAAAACATTCAAAGAAAGCGACCTGCTCGAAAGTGCGTTTTCCCTGCAGGTGGGGAAAGGTGGGTCAAGGGAGGAAAATTTGCAGTCTCGGCTCAGGAGAGCTAGAGGAAAAGGAGAGAGAATGAAACACGCCTCACGGGGGAGGAGGGGGCGAAACTGTCCACTTGGACAGACGCCCTGAAAAACTACGTCAAGGCTGCGGGGAAAGGAAGTCATGTGTGTTGGAGAAACAACATGAATGGAGCGCGGCGCAACCTGAGGGAATCGTTCCGAGACGCGGAAAATTCTTTCCTACGGCTGTACCTTACTGAGTTACAGTACAGCACCCTTTCCTTTCCCTTCCCTTCCCTAGCTTTGAGCCGGCTTTCTGATAATCGATCGAGGGGAAGGTTTCAGCCCGGGAGAGTAAGACGCAGATGGATATAGTACTACTACGCCGAAAGAGAGGCAAGCGTGCCACCACCGCGGTTGCATGGTCGGGAATTCGGAACAGATGACCCAAATTGGTCTACTGATACCGCGCCGAATGAAGGTACACAGCTGAAATAACTCCAAGCGAATCTGGGGCGAATGTTGAGCGGCAATTTTGCGGCAGGGGAGGGATGGAAAAGGCGGAAGCGGGATGTTGTTGTTGCAGATGTAGGAAAAGGAGGGATCGTCGTCAATGGGGAGGAAAAAAACCGCTTACGCGACTCTACAGAACAACAAATGCATCGTATTCGCAGCGTCTGCTCGTGCAGCGGAAAAATCGTCTGCATACAAACATTTGCATGCTATGTCGTATACCATTTCCCGTAAAGTGAAGTTTCTAAGAACATATTCTTAATGGTTCCACAAAAAGACACGGATGCTAATGTTTGCCAAGTATTTCAGTTGCGTGAAGTCAATCAGCGGGGTGGTTTAATTGTGTGCAATAGCCAATCTTGAATGTAATAATATTCCACCTCTTCACTTGCTTACGCAACAAAGCTCACCGGTAAAAGAAAAAAAACTTGATATCTTTCTCACCT
>JAAUYJ010018411.1_pt1 | contig 13401 bp, 9 predicted proteins | sample 7278031 | NCBI WGS metagenome assembly JAAUYJ01 (sample SAMN14350222, study PRJNA611818) | marine sediment metagenome | isolation source: surface marine sediment (1.8m) | place: French Polynesia: Moorea | collected 2018-08 | reverse complement strand
CTTAAAAAATATATCTTCATCCTCAAAATAATTAGATTTCACATAGTAGACAGTCATTTCAGTTATCAATTATTAATTAACATGATCTCCCGGAATAAGCTAATACCCATTGAAAATGCCTATTAACAAGTCAGAAGGCGCAAACTCAGAAGACTTAACACTTAACAGGGATAAATAATTGATAATTTCTGGATAATAATTGATTTAATTTTTGATTGTTGGAGATATCTAAGAGACAAATTGAAAAGTATCTCAGACAAAACAAGAAGAGAATATCCTGATGACTTAAACTTTAAGACTTAAAAAATATATCTTCATCCTCAAAATAATTAGATTTCACATAGTAGACAGTCATTTCAGTTATCAATTATTAATTAACATGATCTCCCAGAATAAGCTAATACCCATTGAAAATGCCTATTAACAAGTCAGAAGACTTAACACTTAACAGGGAGAAATAATTGATAATTTCTGGATAATAATTGATTTAATTTTTGATTGTTAGAGATGTCTAATAGACAAATTGAAAAATATCTCAAACCAAACAAGAAGAGAATATCCTAATGACTTAAACTTTAAGACTTAAAAAATATATCTTCATCCTCAAAAGAATTATCTTTCACATAGTAAACAGTCATTTCAGTTATCAATTATTAATTAACAGTATCTCCCCGAATAAGCTAATACCCATTGAAAATGCCTATGAAAAAGTCAGAAGGCGCAAACTCAGAAGTCAGATTAATATAGGGGTTCTCCCTTAAACGAGACACACAAAAATAAGTCATAATAAATGCACAACAGCTTTAGGGAAATTTGAAATACTGAATTTTATTTTTTTTGATTCCCTTTTTAAGGGAGGCTTGAGACCTGATTTTTTGGTCAAAAGCTTGATAATATTGAGTATAAACTTTAATATAGAAAAAAATTCTTAAAATTTTGGGGAAAAACCTGACAAATACAACAATAGTTACCTATACTCAAAAAAATTGACTTGAACTTAGCCTGAGTTGCCATGATTAAATCTAGCAATATTTCCCAAACAGCCACAACTTTATTATCCCTAAATATCGCCCCAGCCCAAATTATTCGAGGGAAAAATGCTCTGGCTGAATCAGGAGAGGCGATCGCCCGTCTTGGCAATAATCCCCTGATAGTTGGAGGCGATCGCTCCCTGAGTACCATTCAACCCTACCTCAATCCCTTACTAGAAAGTCATAATTTAAAATTTACCCAGGCTAACTACGGCTTAGACTGTAGTGAAACTAGCTTGGCCAATCTCCGTCAGGCTGTGGCCACTAAAAAATCAGACCTAATAATTGGTATTGGTGGTGGTAAAGCTCTCGATACAGCCAAACTCCTAGCTCACCAATGTAATTTACCCATAATTACCATTCCCACCTCAGCAGCTACTTGTGCAGCTTGGACAGCATTATCAAATATCTATTCAGACCAAGGCGCTTTCTTATATGATGTAAGTTTAGCTAGATGTCCAGAATTGCTAATTCTAGATTATGGGATTATTAAAACCAGCCCTCCCCGGAGTTTAATAGCTGGTATTGGAGATGCGATCGCCAAATGGTACGAAGCTTCAGTCAGTAGTGGCCATTCAGAGCAAACAATGATTATTGCTGCTGTCCAACAAGCTAGAGTATTAAGGGATATCCTCTTTCAAAAATCAACTGCTGCCCTAGAACAACCAGGAGGAGAAACCTGGCAAGAAGTTGTGGATGCAACAGTATTATTAGCAGGTTTAATTGGAGGTATTGGCGGGGCACAATGTCGTACTGTAGCTGCCCATGCTGTTCATAATGGCCTAACTCATTTGTCTGCCAGTCATGGCAAATTACATGGAGAAAAAGTTGCTTATGGTATATTAGTTCAGCTAAGGTTAGAAGAAATGGTACAAGGCAATCAACTAGCCGTGACTGCTAGACAACAACTGTTAAAATTCTACGATGAGATAGGTTTACCAAAAAGCTTAAGTGACTTAGGCTTGAAAGAAATCACTTTATCTGAATTATGGCGTGTTGCTGAAGTTGCTTGTAATCCAAATTCTGACATTCATCGATTACCATTTAAAGTAGTTCCTGAGCAATTAGTAGCAGCAATGGTTTCTACAACAGTTCCACTGGAGCTAGAGAAACAAAGTTTGGGTACTAATTTAGATGTTGATACTACCTTAAATAATTAATAATTAATAATTAATAATTATCTCTTTTGATAAATAATAGGATTGGTTAATTAATTGATAATGGATAATGACCTTTCGTTAAAACCGAGAGGATTGAAGATAAGGGAATAACCTGTTCTTTTTTTCTCCTTAAAAGGAGAGGCTTTAAACTGGATTGATTAATTATCAATTATCCATTATCCATTAGTTAAGGATGGAGAGCGATATTTTTTAATGTGAGGGATAAATTAATAATTAATAATCTAGGATTTAAAGCCTCTCCTTTATATTTGTATAGTCAAAAAAAGCAATATAAATTTCGTTTTAGTCAATTTTATTATTTGGGAAAAAAGGTAATTGTTAACTTTTAACCATTGAATATATTTCTCTTCACCTAATAGGGATAAGAGATTCTCAGAATAACTTAATCTGTTTCTTCATTTTCACTTTAAAGATGTCACAAATAGTTTCAAACTTTAGATGTAAAATAATTTCCTGAAATTACTTTAGTATCAAAGTTTTGAGCCTGTGAAATCTTAAATGCCTAAATCCATGAATGCATGACTTTTAACTTTGTGAAACGGTATAACTTCAACCTTTTTGGCACTATATCCAGAGAGGAACGTATTAAACTCAATTTTTTTGTAAGATATATTTGTAAAATAATATATGTATTCGATTAACCCAGCAAACAGGGTACAAGCACTACCACCTTACGTTTTTGCCCGTTTAGATGAACTGAAAGCTCGTGCCCGCGAACAAGGACTAGATTTAATTGATTTGGGAATGGGAAACCCAGATGGGGCGACTCCTCAACCCGTTGTAGAAGCAGCCATTGCTGCTTTACAAGATTCTACTAATCATGGTTATCCACCTTTTGAAGGTAGTGCTAGTTTCCGTAAAGCAATTACTGATTGGTATTTTCGTCGTTATCGTGTAGAGCTTGACCCTGATGGAGAAGCTTTGCCACTTTTGGGTTCCAAAGAGGGTTTAACTCATTTAGCTTTGGCATATATAAATCCAGGAGATTTAGTTTTAGCTCCTAATCCTGCCTATCCCGCACATTTTCGTGGTCCTTTAATTGCTGGTGGTAAGGTTCATAGTATTTTGCTAAAACCGGAAAATGATTGGATTATCGATCTAGGAGATATTCCCGATAGTGTTGCAGAGCAGGCAAAAGTTTTCTATTTTAATTATCCTAGTAATCCTACTGGTGCGACAGCTCCACGAGAATTTTTTGAGGATATTGTTGCTTTTGCGAAAAAGTATGAAATTTTGCTAGTTCATGACTTATGTTATGCTGAGTTGGCTTTTGATGGCTATCAACCTACCAGTTTATTAGAGATTCCTGGAGGAAAAGATATTGGTGTTGAGTTTCACACTATGTCTAAAACTTATAATATGGCTGGTTGGCGAATAGGTTTTGTTGTTGGTAACTCTCATATTATTCAAGGGTTACGGACTTTGAAAACGAATTTAGATTATGGCGTGTTTACTGCTTTGCAGTCAGCAGCTAAGACTGCTTTGCAGTTACCCGATGAATATTTATATCAGGTTCAAGAACGTTATCGCCAACGCCGAGATTTTCTGATTCAAGGTTTAGGGGAGTTAGGTTGGAATGTACGAAAAACTCTGGCAACTATGTATTTATGGGTTCCTTGTCCCCCAGGAATAGGTTCTACTGATTTTGCTTTGTCTGTTTTGCAAAAGACTGGGGTGGTGGTAACTCCTGGAAATGCTTTTGGTAGTGGTGGTGAGGGTTATGTGAGGATTAGTTTAATTGCTGAATGTGAACGTTTGGGTGAAGCATTAAGTCGGTTTGAGCAAGCAGGTATTTGTTATGAATAGGGAGTAGGGAGTAGGGAGTAGGGAGTAGGGGGAAACAAAGGCGTTGGTAATTGGTAAGATGATTTTGCAATAGGGATGATACCCATTACTTACTCTGGTTAGATATTTAGAAGTACTAGAAACAGATTACTCTTAAAGTTTCATCTCTTGATTTACCAACGCCGAAATAATTGATGATTTATGTACGATAATAGGGTGATTTTTGATTATCGGATATGTCTAATGTAGAGACGTTCTATAGAACGTCCCTAGGGTTTTAACATTTCTACCATATATCCAATTTTTGTCAAAGACAACAGGGAATATAAAACCTAAATAGGGTTTGCGCTCAAAAGTCTTATGGGTTCGGGTAGGAGACAGGAGACAGGAGACAGGAGCGTCGAGACAGGAGGAATGGGGAATTATAGAGGAAGTAGGAGTAAGAATTGTCCATCAATTTTTCTATCCTTGTATACTCACTCGTCCTAACTTTTTTAGCTCCTGCTAATGCGAAAACCTTGCACCTTTTTTCAATCTAAAAATGCTATAATATTGACAATTGCTGGCTTTGAAGGTTAATCAGCCAGCCCTAAATAGACATCTCCAAAAATCAAAAATAAAATCAATTCTTATCCATAAATTATCAATTATTTCTTCCTGTTGCCTGTTCCATCTTTATCTGGAGATGTCTAATGATTCTTAGTTTAAATCCCTTTACATTTTACATTGACTACAAGCGCTGAAGGATAATTGATGAGATCTCATTGAAATCTAATCTCGAACAGACAATTAATTTCTAAGCCGACTCATGTTGTTTATGCCATGCAGGATGCCATAATAACTCAGCAGTAGAACGTTTTTCTACCATTTCTTTAGTGATAGTGCAGCGGGTAACATCTTGACGGGATGGTAATTCGTACATAACATCTAACATTAATTCTTCTAAAATACCTCGTAATGCTCTAGCTCCTGTTTTACGTCTATATGCTTCTTTAGCGATCGCTGTTAGAGCTTCTTTTTCAAATTCTAACTTCACATTATCCATCCTCAATAATTTTTGATACTGCTTAACTAAAGCATTCTGTGGTTCGGTTAATATTTTAATTAATGCAGTTTCATCTAATGGGTCAATTACTGTTAAAACTGGCATTCTTCCAATAAACTCTGGAATTAAACCAAACTTTACTAAATCATCTGGTTCCACATTTTTCAGTATATTAATATTCCGTTTTTCTTTTGATGGTAAAGCTATACTACCTTGATTAATATTTTCGCTCTGAATAAAGCCCAATGATTTTTTTCCTTGTCGTTGTTCAACAATTTTTTCCAGACCCACAAAAGCACCACCACAAATAAACAAAATTGAGCTAGTATCAAGCTGAATAAAATCTTGATAGGGATGTTTACGCCCACCTTGTGGGGGAACATTTACTACTGTCCCCTCCAATATTTTTAATAAAGCTTGTTGTACACCTTCTCCAGATACATCTCGCGTGATCGAAGTATTTTCACTTTTACGGGCAATTTTATCTATTTCATCTATGTATATAATTCCTCTTTGAGCAGACTCTATATCCAAATTTGCTACTTGCAGTAATCTTAATAAAATATTTTCTACATCATCTCCTACATAACCAGCTTCGGTAAGGGTAGTTGCATCTGCTACTGCAAATGGTACATCTAGTAACTCTGCTAAAGTTTGAGCTAATAGAGTCTTGCCACAACCTGTCGGACCCATTAAGAGAATATTAGATTTTTGTAATTCCACATCAGAGTCAACACTCTTCTGGGAATTATTTTTTGTTTGGCAACTCAAACGTTTGTAGTGATTGTATACTGCTACTGACAGCACTTTTTTTGCCTGGTGTTGTCCAATTACATGGTCATCTAAATATCGTTTAATTTCCGTAGGTTTGGGAACTTTTTCTAAAGGAATTTTACTCTTACCTGAATGCTTGTGATTTTCTAATTGTGGTTCTATTAGACTAGCTGAAGTGGTATTTTTGCTATATTCAAATAATTCTTCTTCTAGTATTTCGTTACAAAGTTCTACGCATTCATTGCAAATATAAACCCCTGGACCTGCTATTAATTTGCGGACTTGATCCTGCGACTTGCCACAAAATGAACATTTAAGCTGGGAATCGTATTTGGACATATTTGTTTTTGTTCCTTGGTGATGGTGATATTTACTCTATGAAGGGGTTAAATCGTGTTATTTGAGGATAAGTGCTTGAGTTAAACTCCTTACTTTGGTTATATTGAAGTCTGATTTGACAATTTCTACTTCTATTTTAAATTATATTCTATATATTTTTATTTGAGAAATTTTAATGTTACATAATAGCTAAGTAGATTGGTTTAATTATCCGTAAAATAGCGTTTTGAATCTCAAACGCTGAAAACTTTTGAATAACTGACTTCTGGCTTCATTCTCAGATTGATTTATATCTACCTACTTATAGAAATTATTTCTATAAAGATTCATATATCCTAGAATTTTAACTGAGTGGTAAATATAGCCTTGTTTTTTCTACTCCAAATATTAAAAGTAACTTTTTCTAATCCTGAGAAAATATGTTAGGAGGTTCTCTGGAAATTATCAGCAAGAGTTGTATAATAACAGTTTGAAAAAATACTCCTACATTAACTGTTTTTAGTGCTTATAGAATAAGCATTCAGGTATTAGAATTCAAGTTTTTCTAGGTCATAATTTACTAATATAGCAATCAGGAATGATTTTGATAGATATTTAAGAATAATTAAGTTTTATCGCTCAAAATCCTTTTATTTTCTAACTCCTGACTCGGTCTTCCTGACTCCTAATTACTACTAAAATCTTAGAACTCAAATATGATTGCTATAGCTTTTTAATTAATTAGGAAGATGAGCTAATCTGCTTTGAGAGTAACTTTTGATTTTTGGTCAAGATTTTAATTTTACTTCATCTTTTAAAATAATAAATTAATAGCTGACTGCTTAATGCTTGATTATGTCAGAGAAAACCTTAGTTTCGGAATATTAAAGAGTTTTACCACTCCCCTAGTCCTGATTCCCTCTTGCCAAATTATAACTATCTTTTTTGAATTTTGTCTGATTCTCATTTTTGAGAGTAACTTTTAATTTTTGGTCAAGATTTTAATTTTACTTCATCTTTCAAAATAATAAATTAATAGCTGACAGCTGAATGCTTGATTATGTCAGAGAAAACCTTAGTTTCGGAATATTAAAGAGTTTTACCACTCCCCTATTCCTGATTCCCTCTTGCCAAATTATAACTATCTTTTTTGAATTTTGTCTGATTCTTATTAAGATGCTAAATAATATCAATTAGATAAAAGTTTACTTCCCTAACTCTCCTATCATAACAACAATTTTGAAGGCAAATCTCACCTACTTATTCAAAATTAATCTGCTTTTTGGCTAGTTTAGATTTTGTCTGGATAAAATGTTGAAATTTTTGTAAAAATTAAAAGTGATTCGAGTAAGATGAGGAATACTGTGATAGGATTACTAATCTATGTTGGATCTAACGGGGGTCAGTCGTTAGAGGTAAGGGGGAAAGTTTGGTGCAAATCCAACGCTGTCCCGCAACTGTGAAATAATTTTTGATTTTATTTTTTTAAAATCAAAAATTTATTGAAGCCAGAATGCCCGCCAACATTAAAACAAAATCATTAAAACAATACATCTGCGAGGTACGGATGATATATAAACATAGCAAATCTACAAAACTTAGGGCGGGAAACCAGTTTAAGACAATCAGGTCTATTGTAATATTTATCTGTGCAAGTTTAATTTTCTTCAGCACAGTAGAATTAGCAATGGCTCATCATCCAATGGGGGGTACAACACCAGCTAATTTTTGGGAAGGTTTACTTTCTGGTATGGGACATCCCATAATTGGAATCGATCATTTGGCTTTTGTGGTGGCAGTGGGATTAATAGCAGCAATAATCCCTAATTGTATATTAATATTAGCATCTTTTCTCGCTACAGCAATGCTAGGAAAAGGTATTCATCTTCTCAGTATCGATCTTCCTTTAACAGAAATAGCGATCGCTATTTCTGTAGTTGCTTTTGGTGCAATGTTAGCTTTCAAGCAAAAACTAAATACTCTTTTACTAATTATCTTTGGTGGTCTTGCTGGTATATTTCACGGTTATGCTTATGGAGAAGCAATTATTGGTGCATAAATGACTCCATTATTAGCATATTTGATAGGTTTTACTGCCATTCAATTATTCATAGCATTATTGGCAATGAAGTTTGCTCAATTAATAAGTAATTATTGGCAAAATCAATTCTTTTATTTAATCCGTTTTTTCGGTTTAGCCATAAGTGCTATTGGAGTAGTGTTTTTCACAAGCGCTATCTTGAGCTAAGATAATACTTTTTAAGTTAGTAAGGTACATTGGTTTTAACATTGCTGAATGACGGTACAATTTGATAATTCACGAGATAGAAAAAACTATTTTCTTAACCCTTTGGTAGTTACTCTATTTCACTGATTAATTACTCTGAATTTATCAAAATAATTGTCTGGAAAACCACACATTCTAAGGAAAAATATTTTTCTAGGGTTGTTCAAAATCTCTATTATAAAAATAACTTCTGACTGGGTTAATAAACATCTCAGTTATTATTGCTCAAATCAGCAAAGCAGTTATTTTTCTTCTCTTATATTCCTTGTGAATATCTTTAATTGAAGAAACTTTTAGCTTGTATATTTACTTGATTCGCCCTTTCATTGCGAATCAATTTTATAAACTGCAAGTGACTATAAAATTTTTGAATAGATTACTCTGAAATAATATGAGGAAAAATATATTTCCTACACCTAATACCTCAGAAGCTAGGGTTATTAAAAAATCAGACCAGAGTAAAAATAAAAGCTAAAATTTTGTACCTAACTACTTATATGTATGAGAATAGCTGTACCACAATTCAATTAATTCCTACAAATTATCAAAAGAAACAAAATGTCAACGCCACATATTATATTTGTTTGTACTACCTGTGCCAGTGTTTGGCAAGATGGAAAAAGACAGGGTATTAGTGGAGGAGAAAAACTACTACAACAACTTTCCCAACAACATAAAAATTGGCAATTGAGTAATAGCTTTTCCATTAAACCAGTGGAATGTATGAGTGCTTGTAGTCACTTTTGCGCTGTTTCTTTTGCTGCTCCTGGTAAGCATACTTATGTATTTGGAGATATACCTTATCAAACTGAAACTCTCTCTGAAATATCAGCAGCAGTATTAGAATGTGCAAGTCTTTATTATTCTAAACCTGATGGGTTATTGTCTTGGTCAGAACGACCTGAAAAACTAAAAAAAGGTGTTTTGGCAAGAGTTCCACCGTTAACTTTTGCATAGACTTCAGAAATATTTTTTAAATGTTTGTTTTCTTTCTCTTAGAATGAGTTTATATGACTATATTTGAAGAAATTCAGAAGTCAGAAGTTAAATTCAGAAGTTAAATTTAGCAATTCCAAATGGGTTGTGGAAACTTTTATAATACTTGATTTCAACTGAAAGCCTTTGAAATTATGACTCCTGTACGGGTGAATAGCCATTCGCCCCTACTACTCCTGACTCTTAACTACCACCAAAATCTTATACCAAATTCATGCATACTTAGTTACATCTTAATTAGACATCTCCAAAAATTAAAAATAAAATCAATTCTTATGGATAAATTATCAATTATTTCTCCCTGTTACCACTGCGTGTGTTCTCTGTTCCCTCTTTTCTGGAGATATCTATTTGTGATTTATTCTTACAATAAAAACATTCTCAATTCCATAAAGTCTAAAAATTCAACCTTTTTTCCTATTTTTTATCATGTTTGTATTTCCCTGTTATATCAAATCCGTTTAATTGGACATAAAAAAATTCTCCAATCGCCATAACTACGCTCATCTTTCTAATTCTTTCTTCTCCTGACTCGGTCCTCCTGACTCGGTCCTCCTAAACAGTTAACCTATCTATAACTGTTTAACCGGATTTGATATTAAGTGTTAAGTGTTCCCAGTTAAGTGTTTCTTAACTGTAGTAATATTTTATGAAATTGGTATTACAACTAAAATTAGGATTGCTATTGATAGTTGGAGATGTTGACCACCAACTCTAAAAAATTAGGAGGAAGATTAGCTAATATGCAATGAACGTAACTTTTAATTTTCCCTCAATTTTTTATTATGATTTATCTGGCGTTTGTGAATCAAGCTATGAAATAATCGCGAGCGTGTTATTAATAAACCGGGTTTGTTCATGATAGATATTAGTATGGTAAAACATTTAATATTTTCCCCGGTTTGTAGGCTTTAGAAAAATCATAGCCAAAATCACCAATGCCTGATTTATCTTTCTAAGGCAATAAGTTAATGGCTAAGAAGCTTATAGCTGAAAGCTAAATGCTTACTTAATTTATTTATTTTTTTTCTCTCCTTTTTCCTGATTCTCAGTTTTGTCAAAAAACGTTCAATAAATAGTAATAAAATTATGAGTGCTAAAATTCCAGTTACTGTAATTACAGGTTTTCTCGGTAGTGGTAAAACTACGACAATTCGACATTTATTACAAAATAATCAAGGTCGTCGTATTGCTGTTTTAGTTAATGAATTTGGCGAGGTTGGTATAGATGGAGAACTTCTACGTTCCTGTCAAGTTTGTGATGAAGAAGATGTTAATAATAATATTGTTGAACTAACAAATGGTTGTCTTTGCTGCACTGTGCAAGAAGAATTTTTTCCGACTATGCAAGAACTATTAAAACGTCGAGAAAAAATTGATTCTATTTTAATAGAAACTTCTGGGTTGGCATTACCAAAACCTTTGGTACAAGCATTTCGTTGGCCCGAAATTAAGACTTCTGCTACGGTTGATGGAGTTGTTACTGTTGTTGATTGTGAGGCAGTGGCAAATGGTAGTTTGGTTGGAGATATTGATGCTTTGGAAGCTCAACGTCAAGCTGATCCAAATTTAGACCATGAAACACCTATTGAGGAATTATTTGAAGACCAGTTAGCTTGTGCAGATTTGGTTTTATTAACTAAGGTTGATATGGTGGATAAAGTTACTTCTAATAAAGTGCAAAATTGGTTAAGGGAACAGTTGCCTAAAACTGTCAAAATAGTTCCTTGTATTGGAGGAGAAATTAATCCAGATTTATTGTTGGGTTTTAATGCTGCTGTTGAGGATAATTTAGATTCTCGTCCCAGTCACCATGATACAGAGGAAGAACACGAACATGATGATGAAATTAATTCTGTAAATTTAATTTTAGGGGAAGAGTTTGAACCGAAAGAGTTGGTTGAAAGGTTGAAGGGTTTAGTGGCAAATTCTGAGATTTATCGGATTAAAGGTTTTGTGGCAGTGCCAAATAAGTCTATGCGTTTGGTTTTGCAAGGGGTGGGCGATCGCTTTGATTATTTTTATGACCGTCTCTGGCAAAAAGAAGAGATTAGGGAAACTAAGTTGGTGTTAATTGGTCGCTCTCTGGAACTAGAAAAAATTCAGTCTGAGTTGGGTTCTAATTAAGTAAAATATTTTATCCCCTTTTTTCGGGGATATATAGCAATCAGGAATCAGATGTGAGAATTGAGGTGTTCCTTAAAATAGAATATAGCAGTTATCTTATGAAGAAGATACATTTTCTTCTTCCCTGTTAAGTGTTAAGTGTTAAGTGTTCCCTAAAAGTCTCCAATATCTCACAACTCAAATCATATTGCTATATAGTATATAAATCTTTGATTCTCGGCATTTAATTTTAGGGGAAGAGTTTGTACCGAAGGAGTGACTAGAAAAGTTGAAAAATTTTAATGCTAAATTCTCAGATTTATCGGAATTAAAGGTTTTTTCGTGCTGCCAAATAAATCTATGGATTTGGTTGGTTTTCGAGGAGTTAGAGCGCGCTCTGATTATTTTTATGAAAACTGATAACTGATAACTTTTGATTGATATGACAATCTCTGCCAAAAAGTAGAGGTTAGGCAAATTCAATTAGTTTTTATTGGTCGTTGTTTACCCATAGAAAAAATTCAGTCATATTTTTCTTTTTTGTAGATATATAAATGTTTGATTCTCGGCATTTAATTTTAGAGGTCGAAATTTCAACTAAAAGAGTTAAAAGAGTTAGTTGAGCTATCGCGCTTATTTTTTTCTTTCTACTTTCATATTTTTTGCGTTGAATAAAAAGTCTAGTGTATGGGCGAGTATACCCCAATAACATAATAGTATCAGAGTTTATTTGAGCATGCAAGCCGATTTTCCTTTCCACAGGGGCAAATTTTTTTAGAGCTTGAGAAAATGAAAATTTGTGTCTGTCAACGATCGATTTTTCTGTTCTCATCCTATAGAGGTAGAGTCGGCACATTTCTCTGGATTAACTAACAAGAGTGAGTAATTACTATTTGGGTATCTCAGAGGATTTACTTTTCCTTTCTTAAGAGCGATCGCGCTTATTTTTTGACTTTCTACTTTCATATTTTTTGCGTTGAATAAAAAGTCTAGCGTATGGGCGAGTATAACCCAATAACATAATAGTATCAGAGTTTATTTGAGGATGCAACCTAATTTTCCTTTCCACAGGGGCAAATTTTTTTAGAGCTTGAGAAAATGAAATGTTTTGTGATTGTAGTTTAGTAACCTGGGTTTTGCGAGGTAGTGAAGCTTAACCTACTGCTAATTTTTGTCTTGATTTTTTCAGAAATTGAAAAGAATCAGATAACCTTTCGACAAATCTACTAAGTAGAACAAATTTATCCTCAGTTTCATAAATTTCAAATTAGCAGAAATTAAAATTTATTGTTTGATATAAGGTGATAGTTCATCCCACAAATTCGGAAAACTAGCTTTAAAAGAATCAGGTTTAGCTATTTCTATATCTTGATACTCAAAACCTGGAGCAACAGATTCTCCCAGTAAACCAAATTCACCTTCTTCAAGTATTGCTGCTTTCCAACAATCTTTTGGTACTAATAGTTGAGGAGTGTGACCTTTAGCAACATCAAAGCCAAGTTTAAATTTTGACAATTTTCCTTGTGGGTCAACAATTAAATAAGTTATGGGAGAACCAATGTGAAAATAATGAATAACATCTGATTTATTCTTATGGAAGTGGTTTATTGGGTGGTCATCAGTGAGCAGATAATAAATGGAAGTAAGCAACTTTCTTTCACCTCCTTCTCTATCAGTATTTACAGTTAGATCGGAACGGTAGGTTTCTTTAAAATAACCTCCTTCGATATGTTTAACTAGAGATAATTTTTCAATTATATCTTGCTTGTTCATTAATAATTAAACCTCTGTCATTTCAGTTATCAGTTATCAGTTATCAGTTATCAGTACCTCTAGCTGTTTGCGCAGCATGACCTAGGAAAGCTTCGGGATTGAAAT
>JAAUYJ010103710.1_pt1 | contig 13404 bp, 9 predicted proteins | sample 7278031 | NCBI WGS metagenome assembly JAAUYJ01 (sample SAMN14350222, study PRJNA611818) | marine sediment metagenome | isolation source: surface marine sediment (1.8m) | place: French Polynesia: Moorea | collected 2018-08 | reverse complement strand
TGGGCCTTCCGCAGCGCCTCCCTCTCAGCGGAGGCCACGTCGAACTCGGTGAAGACGACGGGGAGGAACAGGAAGATGCTCACCGCGCCCAGAGCAACGCTTACCCAACTGCAAATACATAATGGGAAAATATGCTTGGTAGGGGAAATTGATGGAAGTTGGATATTTTTAGGATATTCTCATATTCTCACCCAGCAACTGTGTACATGTCCAGGGCTATGTATCGGTCTAGGGATGGGTCGTAAGCTTTTTCGGAACATTGAATGGGCGTCAGCATAGTCTGCACGCAAAAATACAGAGCAAAAGTTCAATATTGCGTTTCATAACCTAATTTAAATTGGTTAAATTACCTGTATGATGGGCCCTGCGACGAATCCTAGGCTCTGTGCCCCGGCCGCTATTGACATGTGGAAAGTGCGCTCGCTCTCGTATGTGGCCCCGGCCAGGTAGGCCCTGAGCGGGGCAATGTTGGCGGAGGAGACCCCCACCATGAATCTGGCCACCAGCAGCATCGGGTATCGCGCGTCCTCCAAGAACACGGACAGTATGGAGTAGAGGACGTTTCCGCAGATGTAGAGGGCGCAGCAGAAGAGGTTGACTGCGCGGACTGAGCCCAGCTTGTTGCCGGCCCATCCCAGCACTGGGCCGAACAGCATCTGGCCCAGAGGATTGACCGACACCACCCAGCCGTACTTGAACAGAAGCTCGTCCTCCTTCTCGGGAGCAGCAAGATCCGGCAGAAGCTGCAATTATTTTTCAATGTAAATATATGGGAACCGCAAGAAATGTAATTACTAAAATAGTTGCGCCTTCACCTGCTTCATGTAGGGGTAGACCCCGGTGAGGACAATGGAGAACCCGAGCGAGAATATGCACAAAGCGCCGTGGGCTATCCACAGCGACCTCGTCCTGGCCTTTCGCCGGGAGGGGTCTTCCGACGCCGCCAGCGCCGCCAGAGCAGAGTTGGGCGGAGGGGAGGAGGCTCTTTCATTTTCAGACATTTCACTTTATGTGCCCATCAAAACAGTTCCCAGCAAAGAACAAGTCTCTTGAAAGTAATAAAAAATGATTACTATTTCTAGTATTTGGAGATACACTATCCCAAAATACAACGCGGCACCAGCGTACCCCCCTCTCTCGATGAGAACTGTTTACCGGAGATTTTGAGAAGACGCCGGCTCTCCCATAGTCGGCTCGTGTTCAAGAAGATAAGATTTCAACTTGACCTCCTCGTCCTCCTCGTCTCACGTATCTACGTGCGTTTTTTTCTGGCCGCTTAACAAATGAACTCTTGGGCCGCAATAACAAGGGAAAAGGATTGCGGACTACAATGGGACGTTTTTGTACTGTATTTATTTTGTATTCAGATTGTTCAAGCCAAGCAATACAAAATAATTTATGTATGGTATAAAACTGTCAAATTGGCACGTTTCACAAGCAATCATCTCTTAATCTTATGTCTCGTAAGAAATCTGGGGGAAGGGATGGGGAAGGGGGGGATGGATGTTGTTACTGAATACTCTCATGAAAACTCCAAGCTATGGTAACGCGGCCGCGGGGGAATGTACATCACAGCAGCTGAGGGAGAGAGCGAATCCTTTTTTTCATAAATAGAAGTTTACAACACGACGACGAAGCACGCGGGATGGGATGGCGGTGTTGTTGTCAGGTTGGTAGTTGTTGGTGGGACGGAACCGATCTCACTTATGATAATGAAAAAGATGACTGGGATGTTTGGAAGATCGATTTAGTTTCTTGCATCGGCGTTCCTTCTAGGCTTTCTCTCCTCTCACTCCTCCTTTTTCTCACACAGTTTGCAAACTTGCGTGCGTATTGTCCATTAAGTACCCAAAGTTATTGCTTTCTTTCTTCTTCGATGCTTCTTTCTACTTTTCGCCGATCTCTTCTCCGTCCAGCGAGGATTCGTCCATGCCCATCGTGTCGTCGCCCGCTCCTCCCCCAGGCTGGATGGAACCGGCCCGGCTCTTCATCAGCCGCGAAGATGGAAGTCCTCCGAGCCCGCGTCTGAAAAGAACAGAAGGTAAAAATGCAAATGTGAGAATAAGTCAGAATGACGACATTACTTAAGCTACATGTACAACACCGCAAACCAAAACTGTATAGGATGTAATTTTGTCGACAAGTCTTTCGAGGCTGGTATCGAGGCTGTGCCGTATCGTTGTTGTCGTGAGTTAGTACAGGAAACGGTTTCTTAAAGTATCAATTAGGACGTCTATAGTAGGTATGAGCCTGTGCAGGAGCAGATGTACTGTACTTAATGTACCGTAGGAGAGGACAGCGGAGGAGCAAGATCGTATTCCCATTCTACCGGTATGTCTCTTACTGGAACGGAGGATGCGGAGAGACAGTCAACAAGGAAGGTATGGGCCACAAGTCCACAACAGGTAAGGATACAGAGAGCCAAGAAGAGTAGGTGGTTGTGCACGATTGCTTTGAAAGGACTGAGGGAGAAGGCGATTCCGTCTGACTTGTTCACCTGCTTAAGTTTGGTGGATGATAGTTTTCTTCCTTCCCTCTCCCGTCGAAAAAAGCGGAGTCGTTTTTGTCTATCACATTGCGCCGTTAAAAAAGTCCCCAGTCAAGAAGTTAGGGTTTCCGGCTTAAAAGGCGGGGTTACATTGGCTCCATTTTTGCTGCCCGTTTGCTTGCGTCAGTGTCAATACTTGGAAGATTCTTTTTTGTTGCCTCAGTGGTTACAGTTCGTCATTGTTTCTCATTTTCAATATTGCTTGGCTGAAGAGAATGGAAAAGGTTTGTTTTCGTCGTTCTAGTCGTCGGTAGATGCGGATGCGGTTAGTCCCTGGCGCCGTTGCCGTTCCCGTTTGCGCCGTTTGCGCCAGCGCCGTTCTCCACCAGCGTGGAGTTAAACTTGGGGCTCATACTTCTGGTCGACGACAGGTCCTCCTGGCTCAAGGTTAGCGGGGAGTTAGCTGCGGCGGAGAGGCTGGTCTGGTCGCCGCCGGCGGTGGCCGTGGTGGAGCCGGGCGCGGGGCTGCCCCCGGAGGTCACGTCGGCGCGGGACAGCGAGGACAGATAGTCCCTGGCCCGGCGACCGCCGCCGCCAGTCCTACAGGGGCACGGGACAAGAGCAGGGGAGAGGACGTGACAGGGGGGCTTCTCATAATTTGACTAGGTGGTAAGGTATACAGATTAGCCGAAAAAGAAACACAGAAAAAAAGCACAAATAAAATAAATTACGTTACGAATCAAACCTCAGCTAGGAAAAAAGTCGAGAAGACTTGCACACCGGCGCATTAATTTTTAGGATGAAAAAAGAAGTTAGCGCATGGTTGTAAAACATCTAGGGTTGGTTGCCTTAATTTATCAGCCTACTACGTACAGATGGGGTAAGAAATCGAGCGCTTACAGTTAGTCGCTCTCTCACACTCGCGGGCTTTTTAGAAAGAAAAAAAATCTATAGTAGCAACAGCCACACTTTATACCTCTTCTCTTTACTCATCAAGAGAAACGCGTAATTGACTTCGTCCTCGTATTCCCTACGATCGAGATTCGCTTTCAAGTTGTAATGCACGCACGTTTGATAGGACAGAGACGACGGACGAGCCTTCCCGCAACATCCCTAATTGTATTCCTTACCTCAGCTTGTTCTTGAGGTTAGTGATCTCCCTCTCCTTGGACTCGTTGTCCTGCAGCGTGTCCTCCAGCTCCCGCTGGGTCTTCCTCTTCTGCGCCCGCTCGCGGGAGATCTCCTCCTCGGCCTCATCCAGCTGGCGCTTCAGGGCCTTCACGCGGGAGTTCACCTGAGGAAAAGAAATAAATGCGTCAAAAGGGGGAATGTTTCGTGCGAATCAAATCTTTTTACCTTCTCGGCCTGCTCCTTGTACTGGTCGGCGTGTCTGCGCTCGTCCTCCAGCATGAGCAGGGTCTCCTTCAGCTTCTTCTCCTGCTTGCGGTTCATCTTGGCCTGGGCCATTCTCTCGCTGGAAAGGCAAAAAAGTTGGATTAGGTACACTCTGCTAGAAAAGTACCTATTTCGATTGCAAACTCACCCAGTCTCTGCCGAGAGCTGCTCCTCCAGGTTGGCGATCTTGGACTCTAGTGCCGCAATGGTGGCCTTGGCCTTGGCGCGCTGGCTGGTCTCCAGCTCCTGCAGCTTGGCCTTGAGCTCCTTGTTCTGGCGCTCGAGCAGCATCTTGGAGTTTTCGAGCTTCTGCACCTGGCCGCGCTCCTGGGTCAGCTCCGTGGTCATCTGCTCGATCGATACCTGGGCCTTCTTGGCGCGCTCCATGAGCACCTCAGAGTTGCTCTGCTCCTCCTCAAGCTCCTCCTCGAGCGCGGCGATCCTGGCGTCCAACCTGCGCTTCTCGTCGCTCAGCAGGCTGCCCTTGCTGGCAGAGTTGTTGATCTCCTCCTGCAGGTCGTCCCTCTCGGCCTCGGCCGTCCGCCGCGCGCGCTCGGCAGCGCTCAGGTCCTCCTGAAGCTGGATCATGTCGGCCTCCAGGGACTTGACCTTCTTCTCCAGGTCCTTGTACTGCTGGAGGGCCTCGCTCTTGGCCTGGTGCGCCTCCTCGGAGTCGCGCTGTAGCTCCTTCATGGCGGCCTGGTGCTTCTTGAGCTGCTTGAGGGCGTCCTCCTTCAGCTTGTTGTTCATCTCCATTGTGGACTCGAGGTCCTTGTAGTCAGCCTCCAGCTTCTTCTTGCCGTTGATGGCGATTGTCTTTTGCTTCCTCTCCTCGTCCAGCTCGGCCTCCAGGTCCCGGATCTGCTTGCCCATGCCGCGCCTCTTCTCCTCTCCGGACTCCTCCTTGGCCTGGAGGTCGCGCTCGTACTGCGTCTTGAGCGCCTGCATGTTGACCTCGAGTCTCATCTTCTGGTCCTCGGTGGCCTGGAGCTCATCCTCCAGCTCCTCCATCTGCTGTTTGGCTTCGGCCAGCTCTCCCTCCAGCGCCCTCTTGGCCTTCTCCAGCTCGTGGACGTTCTTATCGGAGTTGCCCTGCGAATTGACCAGCTCGTCCAGCTCGTTCTGCAGCGTCCTCTTGGCACGCTCGGTGTCGTCCAACCGAGAGAGGGCGTCCTCCATGTCCCGGTTCAGGTTGAGCAGCTTGGTCTCTTTCTCGCGGGCGTCTCTTTCGGCGTTGTCGCGCTCGCCGGCGATGCGCTCGGCGTTGATCTTCTCCTCGGACAAGATCTTGTCGAAGTTCCTCTGCTTCTTCTCCAGGTCCAGCACCTTGGCTCTGTGCGTCTCCAGTTCGAGGGTGGCGTCGTCCAGCTCGGCGGCAAGCTTCTTCTTGGACTTGTCTAGCTTCTCGTTGGCCGCCTGAAGCTCCTCCAACTTGTGCAGGAGCTCCTCGATGTCTTTTCCGCTCTTCTTCTTGGCCTCCTCTAGCCTGGCCACGGTCTCGGCCTCCTCCTCCGCCTTCTTGCGGGCCTCGTTGAGCTGAGAGAGGGCGGACTGAAGCTGCTTCTCGAACTGTCTTTTTGCTTCCTCCTCCTCCTCCAGCTGTTCTGACATGGCCTCCTTGGCCTGCTCCAGGGCGCGCAGCTTGGAGTTGAGCGAGAGCTTCTGTCTCGTCTCCTCCTCCAGGAGCTGTGTGGTCTCCCCGAGCTGAGTCTCCAGCACGTTGGCCTGCTTGGAGGCGTGGGAGGCGTTGTTTTCGGCCTGGTTAAGGGCGTTGCTCATCTGTTCCAGCTCGTTCATCACCCTGGACAGCTTGTCGGTGCTCTCCTCCCTCATCTTGTCAGTCTCTGCCAGCTTGAGCGAGAGCTCCTGACACTGGGACTCGAGCTGCTTGCGCCTCCTGTCAGCCTCCTGCCTGTTTCCAGAGACGGCCTTCAGCTCCTGGGCCAGGTCGGCCTGCTCGCTCTCCAGCTGCTGCTTCTGCTTCTCCAGTCCACCCTTGACCTTGCGCAGCTGGTCGAGCTGCTCGTTCAGCACCTGGGTGTCGTGCGAGTGCTTGTGTCTCATCTCAGCCAGCTGGACCTCGTGGTTGGAGGTCTCGTCCTCCAGGCTCTTCTTGAGCGAGGCCAGCTCCTTCTCCCTGGCCGTCCTCAGCTCCTGCTGCGCCGCCGTCGAGTCGAGCGAGTCCAGCAACTCGTTCTTGAGCGCCTCCAGCTCTTCGTTGAGGTCCCTCTTCTGCTTCTCAGCCTTGACGCGGGCGGACTTCTCCGCCTCCAGGTCCTCTCCCACCTCGGTCAGCTGCGCCTCCAGCTCTCGCAGGTTCTTCTGCGCCTTGGCCTTCTGCGCCGCCTCGTCGTCCACCCTCATCATGGCCTGGGCCAGCTCTTCCTCGCGCTTTCCAAGCTGCAGCTGGAAGTCCTCCAGCTGGGTCTTCTTCTCGGCCACCTGTTCCTTGAGGTCGTTGAGCTCTGTCTCGATCTTCCTCTTGGACCGCTCCACCTCTTGTCTCTGCTGGTTGTCTTTGCGCATTTTCTCCTCCAGTTCGCCGATGGTGCTCTCGTGCTTGGCCTTGAGCTTGGCCAGGTGCTTGGCCTTCTCCTCCTCCTCTGCCAGCGTGGCGGTGACGTCGGCCAGGCGCTCCTCCATCATCTTGCGTTCCTTGCTAGACTTCTGGTTGGTGTCTTCGAACATGGCCAGGTCCTCCTCGAACTTCTTGATCTTGGCCTCGGCCTGGACCTTCTCGATCTGCATCTTCTGCCTGGCGGCCTCCTCTTCCTCCAGCTGCTCCTCCAGATCCTGGATGTTGAGCTGGAGCTTCTTCCTCTCCTCGTTCATCTTGAGTGTCTTCTCTTCCTCCTCCTCGATCCTGGCCTCCATGTCGTGCAGGATCTCCTCCAGCTCCTGCTTCCTAGCCGCCAGCCTGGCGCGCATCTCCTCGGCCTCGGCGCACAGCTCGGTCTCAGCCTGCAGCTGCTCCGCCAGGATGTTCTTTTCCTCGAGAGCCTGCTGGTACTGCTTGTCCAGGTCGCCGATGGCCTTCTCGTGGTGCACCAGCTTCTCCTTGACGTCCTTGAGCTCGTTCTCCTTCTGTAGGACCTTCTCGTCGTTCTTGGTGACCTGGAGCAGAGGCTTGACCTTGGTGTAGAGGCGCCACCACTGCCAGTTGCGCAGCTTGAGGTAGGCGGCGCAGTTGCGCTGCAGGATGCGGATGGCGTTCAGCTGTTGGGTGCGCTTCACGTAGTTTCTGCGAGCGATGAGCCCGCGGCAGTAGGCCTGGAACTTGACCACCAGGTCGGTGATCCTCAGGTCCCTCTCCTCTTCCAGGTGGGCGAGCACTCCCGCGCGGAAAAAGATTTTTGACTGCCCGATGCGGAAGAGGTTGGGGTCCAGCTCCAGCGCGGAGATCATCTTCTCGCACGCCTTCTTTCCGTCCATGAATCCCTTGGGAATGACGTTGGGCGTCAGCAGCTCGTAGCGCTGGCGGAACTCCTGGAAGGGGATTCGGTTGGGGAATCCCTGCCTGCAGATGCGGATGCCCTCCAGGACGCCGTTGCACCTCAGCTGGTCGAGGACGAGCGGGGCGTTGATCTTTCCGGCGCGCTTGTCGTGGTTGGGAATGATGCAGCGGACGAAGTTGGGGTTGGTGTTGTGCAGGGTCTCCATCAGCCTGCCCAGCTGCTCCTTGTAGAGCTGGGAGACAGTGCGGAACATTCCCTTGCGGGCACGGGCGCCGAACTGCGTGTCGCTCATCGCCTGCTGTGCCATTCCCACGATCTCGGCGTCCTTCCAGATCCCGGCTACGAACTGGTCCTGAGAGGCCCTCATCTGCTGGACGATGTTTTCGTTGAGCGGGTCCATGTTCTTCATGAGCCACTGGCGCGCGCTGTAGTCCACCTTGCCGGCGTAGTGGATGATAGAGAAGTCGGCCTCTCCGCGGAAGTCGGACTTGACGAACTTGGGGTGGTCGGTGTGGCTGGTCACCAGCTTCTCGACGAAGCTCTTGTCGGTGGCCTTGGGGAACCAGCACTCCTCGTCGACCAGAGCCATGATGCCCATGGGCTTCTCGATGAGGTCAATCGTGGGCTGCAGGTCCAGGCCGAAGTCGATGAACTTCCACTCGATGCCCTCGCGCTGGTACTCCTCTTGCTCCAGGATGAACATCTAAGAATAAGAAAACAGCAACATTGAAAATCAAGACTTAACACTATAACAAATCCCTTTCAACTGCGCCATACCGTGTGATTGAAGAGCTGCTGCAGCTTCTCATTGGTGTAGTTGATGCAGAGCTGCTCGAAGCTGTTGAGGTAGAAGATCTCGAAGCCGGCGATATCGAGGATGCCAATGAAGCTGGCGCCCTGGCGCTTGGTGCGGTCCAGGCTGCGGTTGATGCGGGTGACGATCCACTTGAACAGGCGCTCGTAGGTGGCCTTGGCGATGGCTTCGACGGCAAACTCAACTTGTTCCTATAGAGGAAAACGAAAAATATTCGTATTTCATGTCGTATTTCAAGAGTTATCGTCCCCCAGTTCCACATAAATAATCTTGAGATAATATTTGTAAGGCCTGCACTTGTAGGAAATTTTGAGATGGAAAAAGGAAACGAATGCGGCACATCCCGTCTTCAATCTAATTCCAATTAAATCCCCATCCCCTTTCGAGAGTTCGAGTTCCCGCCGCCGCCGCTAATCATAATCATCATCATTCTCGTAAAGTCAACCCTCCCGCGCTCACACCTCGGAACGAAAATTGCGTCTTGAGCTATGTAGTACTGTACGCAGTGGCAGTAGCTGGTGGCTGGCAGCTCATAAGTGTAATCGCGTCGGCGGCGGCAACCGTCCCTCGCCCGCAGTCTCTGCCTCCAAAGTCAACCCCCCTCCCCATCCGAAGGCCTTCCCTCTTCCCTCCAAAGAGCGATAGGTTGCCTACTTCCCCATCGCTTCCTTCTACTCCCCCCTCCCTCCCTTGGCGGCGGCGGAAGGCAAAGGATCGGGAGGAGGGAGGGAGGTTTACGAGACAACGCACGCACGCACTCACGACCATGCCGACCAAGGTCACATGTGGGGGAGGGGGATACCCATTCTGCCAAAGTTGGCGGCGGCGGCGGCATGGACTCTAGGGCTTGCTTGGTTGCTATAGCTCCCTCCTCGCGGGCGAGGAGGAGGCACTTGTGGGGCGAGGAAGGGGGGACGAAAAAAAGGCCCTTCCTTCCCTCCCCTTCCCATTTTTCCTGCCACCCTCCTCCTTCCCCCTTCCCCAACCGCGGAGGCTTAAATCGTACCCCCTTTTTTCTTATCCCTCCTCCTCGCCTTTCCTTGGAATTCCTTTACGGCCGCTCCGTGCCAAACTTTTTTTTACTTGATTACACCGGTACGCCCGTCTTTTTGGCCTGGAAAGGTACATATTTGTGTGATTGAGGAAATAGATCGCACGAACGTAGGGCAGTAGCGGCAGCCCGTGGGGACCCGCACGAAATTAGACGATTCTAGAGCCGGGCCTGGGGGCAATTGATTTTCGATTGCATTGTACTGTAGAGGGTCTCCTTCCAATTAAATGGCCACGTGCACCAGTCAGAAATGCAGGAGGAAACAAACAAAGTCCCCTCAAAGATCTTCCACTTAAATTCTCCCTGTATGACAGGGAGGGGGAGGGTCGCCGCAGCCGAGGAATTTCGAACATCCCCATTATCCTAATAGCGGTGCAGCCTCAGCTACACAATCCCTCCTCTTGTCGAGAAAAAACTTCCCTTTTTTATCTCTCCTTGAAATTCTATTTTTCAACCCGAGGCAGAAGGAAGGAGAGGGGGGATTTTTGTGTGGATACCACCAAATTCCCATATCGTGGAACTAATCAAGCAGTCCATCTGAATTCCTTCCAGTTTTGACGGTAGGGGCAAAGGGGGGGGAGAAGGGATCTTTTTAAAAAAGCTCGGCGGATTGCTCGCTCGGTTGGACGCGCGTCGTCGTCTGCGGCGACGGTGGCATAATGATCTTTTCCTCCTCTTTTCCACTTAAGCTCCTTCACCGCCGTCGACAGGAACTCAAGTGGCATGGTGATGACCCGTCAAGGTCGGCGGAGGAGCCCCCAATACATTTTTTGTCAATCCCCGACGGAATCACTTCTTTTCTTCCCTTTCTACGAAAAAAAGCTGGCCAATTTTTCTCTTCTTACCTTTGTCTGCGCCTTGGTGACGAAGTCCCTTCCAACCTTGATCCTGGGCCTGAGGAAGGCCTTGGTGAGGTCGTTGACGTTGATCCCGAGGAGGTGGGAGATCTTCTGCGCGACGGTGTCGTCCGGCAGGATGGCCTGGTCAGAGTTGCGCTCCTGGCGGAACTCCATGTTTCCAAAGAGGAGCACGCCGGAGACGATCTTCCAGATGGACTCGAGGTCCTCCTCGGCGATGCCCATGATGCGCATGGCCTCGTTGGTGGCGGCGAACTCCTCCGGCTCGTCCATGGCGGGGACGTTGACCATGCCGTTGCTGAGGAAGGTGTAGTTCTTGGCATCCTCAAGGATGTACTTCCCTGCGGGGGCGAAGAAGAAATAATGTAAAAACCATGAAATATGAGAGTGCTCTGGTATGCGCATTTGAATCGGGACAAGGCGTGTGCAAGGCATTACACGACTAGGCATTAAAGAAGGACAGTAAGAACACCCGCCGCCTCGCCTCGTGACTCATCCGTGTCAGTTCTCCTGACGTTTTTGTCCTCCTGCCCACACCAAAAAAAACTTTTTTGTACTTGCTTCCCCTCCCTTCAGTCAGGTCCCGACCCTCATTGCCATATCGAGGGCGGCTCACACAGAATAGAATGGCATTGTGCCACGGAGGGTAGCGGGCTCGGTATATGGGGCATCACACACGCAGTCAAGTCAACCCCCACCGATGGCATCCCTTGCCCCATCCATCCCCGAAGCAAGCAAGCGACCGAACAGACCGCTTTGCTTCTTTTTTCCCCCTTCCTCCGCCTTTCTTTGCATCTCATTGTGCTCAGGTTCCTCTTTCCTCCTCTCCCCCCCTTCCCCATGCATGAATCCCTCTCTCTCTGCAGTAAACACACGCACCCTCCCTCCCCCCTTCCCTCCGGCCGCCATATGTGCGAGCTTGAGGTGAGTGGCGTGTGTGCCTGTGCCGCATCTTGCGTCTCTGCGTTCCCGCTCCCCCCTCCCATTCCCTTTTAAATCTCCATCCAAGTTGTGTCAAGGTGGCTCGGTCGTCCCACCGAGGAGCGGAGACCCCCTCCCCTTTTCAAGCGGGATCTGAGTCGGGCAGCAGCCAGGCCCACGGGCAAGAGAAGCAAAAGAAGGGGGAATGGGTCCCTTCCCCCCCCTCTTCCTCCTCTTACCTGAGCGAGCCGCCCGCCCCAACATCCTCCTCCCTTCGGGAACCTCGTACGCGAGTGGCAAAGAGGGAAGGGAGGAGAATGTAGCGAAGAAACGAACTGCCAGTTCTCGCCTGCTGCCATAACCCAAAGTCTCCTCTAGGCGGCCCATTCTACGCTTCCTTCCCTTTGCCATCACGGGGCGACGGAGGGAGGGAGAGGGGATCTGAGGCATGCGGATTGGAAGGAGGGGTACGAGGGTAGGGAGCCATAACTAAGGAAGCGGGCCCCAACGAAGCGACGAGGGACCAAGTATGGCTCTTCGCCCCCTCCTCACTTCCTTGTTGCGTGTCGTCGTCGCTGCCTCCGTCGAAGCGGCGACCTTCTAACCTTCTCTTCTCTCCCCCAACCCAGAGCTCACGTTCGCAGACGCCATCGTCAAAAGGGGCAACAACCACTTTCGATGAAGGATATTTCCCTTGCAACAACAACGGCGGCGGAGGCGGCCGACGGGCAATTGCCCGCGGTCTGCGTCTGGCATGTGCACCGTGCACCATTGTCTTACTCTTCTGCTCCTGGTTGGTCCCTGCGATCAGCTGATAGAAGATGTGGAAGCTCCTCTCGTCCGGGGCCTGGCGGATCATGCGGGCCTTCTCCAGGAGATAGGTCTCTGCGGGGGAAACAAGAAATCGATGAGCAAATGCAAAAATGTTAAAGCATTTAGACAATCTCACCAATGTTGGCTCCTGCGATGTAGCCGCTGGTGTCAAAGTTGATGCGAATGAATTTTCCCTGTAACGGAGAGAAACATCCTAGTTGCACTCCCAAACCTTTTCTAATATGCAATGAAACTCACGAATCTGGACGAGTTGTCGTTCTTGACAGTCTTGGCGTTGCCAAAGGCCTCGAGGATGGGGTTGGCCTTCAGGAGTTGCTGCTCCAGCTCACCCTGTACATACCAATTTGGAGTTAGCAATCAAAAAGACATGGTAACAAAGACGTCAGCAAAAAGGAATAAAAAGCAACAGACAAAAAGCTTTACGAAACATGTAACTTGCGTTGGTGGGGAAATTACTATTGAGGAACGGTTCCGAAACACAAAAAATAAGATATTCATCTTTGATTTTTTTGAAATGGCAAATCGTACTATACCTAATTTAATTAATATGTGTGAAAAATGAGTCCCAGAAGAGATGTTATTGCACGTCGATGTGGGTGTATTCAAAAGACACACCCCACAGAAATCTTACGGAGGGGGCTTGGCCGCCGTGAAGGAGGTGGCTGTGGATGGAAGAAGAGTTAGGAAGTCCGCTGAGGGGCCCGGCCTGGGCGGCGGGGAAAAACTCCTGGCATGGTTGATGCGATCGAGAAGTGGGGAGGGATTTGTTAGAGAAGGGAGGGGACGGGGGACAGAAACGAGACAGAACGGGGTTAGTACGAAGTGTGCGTATACAGGAGCAAAACGAGGTACAGTACAAGGCGCACAGAAACCCTTACAGCAAGAACAGCAAGGCCCCTCTCAGACGGGAGAAAAGATACAGATGCCCAAAAACTTTTCCAAGCGACCAGTTTCAAATTTGACCTGGAGCACCTACCGCAAGCAGCAGCTGTTCCTCTTTCTTCGCGTCAGAAAGGAGAAAAAGAGTCGTTCCAGGTATTAAATGCAGTATTGTGAAATGTAGCAGTACCAAGAGAAGAATAATGCAGCAGCAATAATAACTGAAAGATTTCAGCATTCAGGGGTAGTAGTATACTTCCACCAATATAGAGGGAATGTTACAAGTTCACCGTACCCGAAAGAGAGCAGGCAGAGATGGTTTCACGAATTGCCGTACTTAAATGTATGCTAATTTGTACATTACATTTACGGATATCACATCGGTGCTACTATATGTACCAAAAAGTTTCTCGTGCTCATAAGGGAGAGGCTTTTTTTCATACAGCAGCAAATATATGATGTAGTGGCACAACACGGAAGAAACGGAAACGACAGGCGAGGAAATACTTACGAAGCTCGGTCCCTCGGTCTGTGCGGGGGATTGGTGATTTGTTTTTGTAGGAGGCAGCAGTATTGTGGTGGAGGCAGAGGCAGAGCAGAGGACAGCGGTCGGTGGCATTGATGCGAGGCGGCACGGGTGGAGGCAGTGGTGGGGTAGGTCGGAGGATGAGGGGTTTTTTTTCGGGGATTGATGGACAAGTGATTCAGAC
>JAAUYJ010123737.1_pt1 | contig 13416 bp, 13 predicted proteins | sample 7278031 | NCBI WGS metagenome assembly JAAUYJ01 (sample SAMN14350222, study PRJNA611818) | marine sediment metagenome | isolation source: surface marine sediment (1.8m) | place: French Polynesia: Moorea | collected 2018-08 | reverse complement strand
CTGACTATTAAAACCACAGTCATTGGCTATGTCTGCAATGGGAACATCTGCTTTTTTTAATAACTGTTTAGCTAGTTCGATTCTTTGCTGCATTACATACTGATGGGGAGATATTCCTGTAGATTTTTTAAACAGTCTGCTGAAGTGAAATCGACTGATTCCCAGATATGCTGCTAAGTCTTCTAGTTTAATTGATTGGGTGAGATGGTCATTAATATAATCTGTAGCTTGTAAAATTTTGCGATCGCTCAATCCTCCTTGATAAACTGCTACTTGAGGTTTAGTTGCAGAATGCGATCGCAGTAAATTTACCATCAGCGCATTGGCTAAAGACTCTACATAAAATTGTCCTACTCCACTATTACCTTGATACAATTCCCCTCGTAACATCATCGCAAGCTGTTGTATTTGAGGGTTGCGGACGCGAAATTCACTAATTAGTTCGAGGCGAGAGGGGTCAGAATTAATTACTTCTGTAGCGACTTGCTTGAGAAACTGAGGAGCAATTGTTATTTGTAAATAATGATCTTCATTATCAGTGCGATAAGAACAATGGACTTGAGCAGGTGTAATTGTAATATCGCCTTTAGTATATAGTCCGACGTGAGTGCGATCTCCCAAAGTTTGCCAAATGCGATTTGGTCTAGTTGCCAAACACAAACAAATCATATGTTCATTATTAGTTCCAGATTCTACTACTCCTGGTGGTTGCTTAAATTCTTCAACAACGATACTAGATTCCCAACCTAAATCTTGACTGGAAACTATGGGTGATAGAATTTCGACTGGTGGTTTCTGTGATGAACTGACCATAGATAAACTAAGCCTTTTTTATAAATCGCAGCAAGATTTTGATAAACGCGCAAGATTTAGATAGCTCTTAGGGTTGGAGTTACTTATTCTGTAATTGTAACGATTTTACTGACAAAACTTAATAAGGGCAAAGGTTTCTTAAAATATTACTAATTTTAGCCATTGATCACAGCTTGCCAGTATTTTGCAAAAACTTCAGTGCCAGTTGTCAGTACCAGAAATCGCCAATTTATTCAAAATCAGATAGCTAATTTAGAAAGATCATATTATGTCATGAATTCCATCTCAATTCGTTCCAATATTCAAACAGAAATCCGTGAGTTTTTAAAGTTGGCAATTCCCCTTGCTAGCGCGCAGGTTGCTCAAGCCATTACTGGATTTGTCGATACAGTCATGATGGGGTGGTTAGGTCAGGAGGTGCTTGCAGCAGGTGGATTAGCTACAATGATCTTCATGGCATTCATGATGACTGGAGTAGGGATTATCTCTGGTGTAAGTCCATTGGTGTCAGAAGCTTATGGAGCTAGACAAAATCCAAGGGTGGGACAGGTAACTCGCCAGGGTTTTTGGATTGCTTTACTGTTAGCGATTATCGGAATGCAAATCATCGCCAATCTGGATGGTTTAATGCAGCAGTTTGGACAAGCAGAAACCACAGTAATTCTGGCAGATACCTATCTCAATGTGATGGCATGGGGATTATTTCCAGCGATCGCATTTGCGGTACTCAGAGGCTCTATTGTTTCTCTTTCAGAAGCTCGTCCAGTGATGATGATTGTAATTACCGCGACGGGATTTAATATTATTGGCAACTATGTTTTGGCATTTGGGAAATTAGGTTTTCCCGAAATGGGGATTGCTGGTTTAGCAGTTGCCAGTATTTGCGCTCATTGGATTATGTTCTTGTCGTTACTGGGTTATATGCTTTGGCACAAAGCACTAGGCAAGTATTCGCTCTTCCAAAACATACATCGCTTAGAACCTAAAATTCTCCAGAAATTGCTTTGGGTGGGTGTACCTATTGGCATTGCAACTGCACTAGAATATGGACTGTTTACAACCGTTACATTTTTCATGGGAGCTTTAGGAACACCTGTATTGGCAGCGCATCAAATTGTTATGCAAACCATTCTAGTGATTTTCATGGTTCCTTTAGCCATGTCTTATGCAGCAACTGTTAGAGTAGGACAGTGGTTAGGACAACGAAATTGGCAACAGGTTCGACAAGCTGCATTGGTCAGTATTGGATTGACAGTTACGTTTATGCTTGTAACTGGGATTGCTCTTGTTACTCATCCACAACAAATCATCGGACTTTATCTCGATCTTAATGATCCAGCTAACGCCAATGTCTTGAGTATTGGAGTTTCTCTGATGACAGTGGCAGCCTTCGGACAAATTTTAGATGGTGTACAAAGAACGGCTAACGGTGTCCTACAAGGGTTGCAAGACACTCGGATTCCAATGCTGCTAGGGACTGCTGCTTACTGGGGAGTTGGTTTGACAACGAGCTACTTGCTAGGATTTCACACAAATTTGGCTGGTAGAGGGGTGTGGATCGGTACCTATATTGGCGTAGCTACCGCAGCGATCGCTTTTATCGGGCGTTTCTGGGGAATTGTGTCAAAGAAGAAATGTCGTCAGATTGTTAACAGCTAGTTCTGTAAAGCGCAACAAAAAATCTACGTAAACTAGGGTAAAGTTATGTAGTCGTACAACCAAGCGCACTTATTGTACTAGGGATTTTCGGAGTAGAATAATCTTTGCTTGATGACTTCCTTTTCTGCGAAGAAACCTGGTCATTAAGCTTGACCCCCACCCTGACTTTCATCTCACCGGCACGGTTGGACAAGCTGCTTGCGAAGCAGCGTCCCCCGTGCCAAAAATAACTGTGCCGATGGCAACCCTTCAGTAGTTTTGAAACACGCGCCCAATAAGTCCATACGTGCTTATTACAATCCACTGGCTGCAATAAGGCGTTACAGACTCACAGCATAGCTCCGAAAGTCTCAGACCTCTTCGGGCTAAAACAAAGGCGGCGGCACGGCCACTATTTAACCCGTAAAGACTCATAAATTTAACCATGCCAATTAGGGAAGAGTAGGCAGGATTAACTTCTATTACTTGAATTGCTGCCAGAGAGGCTAAGAAGTGAACCAATTCAGAAAACTTCCCATGGGCAAATTGAGAAAGCATTTTTGCTCTTCGTTTACTAGCTTCTCTTAGCTGTGCTTTTTTGCTGCTAAAATCTAACTTTTCAATAACCAAAGGACATTCATATTTAGTTGCCACTTCTAGAATTTGACCTATAGCTAAACTTAAAATATGTGTTGTCTGTCCAGATGACTTGTTAGTCAAATCGATAGCTATTTGACCTCTATCCTTAAGATTACCCTCGCTATCACAATAAGCCCAAGCAATACTATCTACATTTAAATCGATTCCGATCACATTCCTGATAATAGCGAACGTACTTTTTCAACTTGGCACGCTCTTCAGAAAAAGTCTAGTAGACTAGACTTAATTAACTCATGGGTGATTTGTTAACAATTGATAAATATGTTTGAAATTGAGTATTTGACAGATAAAAATGGACAACCCAAGGCAGTTGTGATTCCGATTGAAGTTTGGCAACGGATATTTACAGCAGAATCAATTTCCGAAACTGAGTTATCAGAAGGACTTGAAGATTACTGTCTCAACAAGGCAATGGATGAAGCCAAAGACTCTCCTCTGTTAGATCGTAAAGCAGCGTTAGAGTTTCTGGAGGAGCAGCTTGAAGGTTGAATATCGCCAAGTTTTTCTGAAAGATTTGAAGAAATTAAAAAAACAACCCGTATATCAGCAAGTTTTTAACTTAGCTTTTGAAATTATTCCCAATGCTGAAGATTTAGCCAACCTGAGTAATGTCAAAGCTATGAAAGGTTATCCTAATCGCTATCGCATCCGCATTGGGGATTATCGCGTCGGTATTGAGATATCTGGAGAGCAGGTAGAAATGATGCGTGTTCTCCACAGACGAGAGTTTTATCGTTATTTTCCTTAGTCAAGAATAGCGACTCACCCATAAGGCTTGGGTGCGTCCATCAAGGTCAACAAGTTGATCGTTGTATGCTCTATGTGTTTAGACGAGATGTTTCGAGCCTCGGTAACATTGCTTATTTCAATTGTGCTAAATTTTATAAGTATCTAGACAGAATTAATTGTATAAACAGTTTTATTGTTACGCTTTTTGCCTTATGACTGCTCCGTGAACAGTAAATTTATTTTGTCCAAGTATCAACAACCACCAGAGATTGAAATCTCTGGCTAATAGAAAAAGTCTTCTTTAGAAGACTAGATAAGCTTTTTAGTCCATTTGAATGGACTTATTCTGTGAGCAGAGGAATTGACCGAGGTGGGTTTTTCCGCTTACCGACAATGGTGCAAGATCTGATTTGAAGGATGAAAACCAAAATTAATCAGGACTCAATGGGTAGAGGCAAGGACTGTACTCATACTACAAATATAATGGTTAATCTACTTACTAAAGCAAAGTTTAGATAGATTTGAAGGATGACGACAAGGGAATATTTAACTCAAAGATATTAATAAAAGATTTAACTATGACTTATATCTCAGTTCATTCTTCCATTCGCACGGAGATCAAAAAATTCCTCCAATTAGCCATCCCCTTAGCTAGCGCGCAGGTGGCACAATCTCTAACAGGGTTTTTCGACACAATTATGATGGGAAGACTTGGTGCAGAAACCCTTGCTGCTGGTGGTTTGGCTTCCCTAACTTTCTTAGCTTTATTAAATATTGCTGGTGGGGTAGTTATGGGAGTGAGTCCACTAATTGCAGAAGCTTATGGCGCGGGAAATAAAACACGGATTGAAAAGTTAGCGCGTCAAGGATTTTGGCTGGTTTTGTTGCTGACAATACCCATAATATTTGCGATCGCATATTTAGATTCGATCATGCTGCAACTGGGACAAGCAGAAACAACCGTTACCCTAGCTAATACCTATTTAGATATCATACTGTGGGGTTTCTTTCCTGCTTTAGGCTTTGCTATGCTGCGAGGTATTGTATCTGGATTATCCCATGCTCGCCCTGTGATGTTTATCGTGATTATTGGCACGATTTTTAATATCATCGGTAACTATGTTTTAGGATTTGGTAAATTGGGCTTTCCGCGCCTAGAATTGGCAGGATTAGCATTAGCCAGCGTTTTGGCTCTCTGGGGAATGTTTTTAGGGTTACTAATATATATTCTCAAGCACCCGCAACTTAGAACCTATCGTATTATTCAAGAGCTACATCGACTAAAACCAGGTATTCTTGCAGAGTTAGTCAGAATTGGTCTTCCCATCGGCATCTTTTCTGCACTGGAAATAGGACTGTTCACTATTGTTACTTATCTTATGGGTGCATTGGGAACAGAAATGTTGGCTGCACACCAAATTGTGTTCCAAACTATTGTTGTGATCTTTATGATTCCGTTGGGAATGTCTTATGCAACTACGGTAAGGGTGGGACAATGGCTCGGACAACAAAACTTAGAGGGAATCAAACGAGCAGGATATCTGAGTCTTGCTATGGGATTTATGTTTGCAATCTTAGTAACGATCGCTATGCTGTTATTTCCCCAAGCAATAGTTAGTTTCTATCTCGACATTAACGACCCTGCTAATAGTCAGGTAATAACTTTAGCTTTACCAATGCTGACTATTGCTACTGTGGCACAAATACCAGACGTAATACAAAAAATTACTTATGGTGCGCTCCAAGGAATACAAGATACTCGTATCCCCATGATGTTGAGTATTCCTTCTTTCTGGGGTGTGGGACTGACTGCTGGTTATATTCTCGGCTTTCCTCTGGGTTGGGGTGGTACTGGTTTATGGTTAGGACATTCTTTCGGAATGGCGATCGCTGCTATTCTCTTTTTAGTTCGTTTTCACCATCAAATTACCTATCGGAAAAAGTTTAACTAGAGGTATTGTTGCTATGACAAATCCTGCCCATTTAACAGTTTTACAGATTGAGGATTTTACAATGCGACCACTCCAAACCTCTGATTTGGATGCTCTTGCAGCAATTTGGGCTGATTCTGAAGTGACTCGTTTTCTGCCTAGTCGAGGAATTCCTATATCTAAAGAAAACACAGAAAAATCCCTTAAATCTTTCGTCAACCACTGGCAACAACGAGGATACGGAATTTGGGCAATTATAGAAAACTGTTCATCTCAAATGATTGGCTATTGTGGTTTGCGCTACTTAGATGAGCTTGATGAAGTTGAAGTTCTTTATGGACTTGCTAAGATTTATTGGGGGCGAGGAATTGCCACTAAAGCAGCGAAAGCAGCAATTTCATACGGGTTCAATGTCGCTAATCTAGATAAGTTAATTGCTATGACATTGCCTGATAACCTCGCCTCAAGAAGGGTAATAGAAAAAGCTGGCTTGGAATATAAAAAGCAAATCCATATATTTAATCTGGATGTTCTCTACTACTCTGGGCAAAATCGATGAACTTTATTTCCTGTCTGATATTTTGATAATTCCCCAATGGCGATCGCTTATTACTAGACTTTGATGCGATCTCGCCAAGCGAGGCACTTCGTGATCGCAGCCAGGCTATTTTTAGTTAAGACCCTTAAATAGTGAATAATTCTTAGCCTATTTTGATACTGATGGCTATTACTTTTGTTTGATAAATCCTCAAAAGTCAAAAAAGAACCTAAATTATATTCACGAATTAAATACACAGGCTGAAGCTTAATTTTATTAAAAAAAGCCTCAACAAAATTGCGAGAAGATTCAATAGCCCACTTAGCGCAATCATGACTTAAGTGATTTCTAGGGAAAGGATAATAGATACTTTCCTCTGGTAAATGACATAGAGGATGTAGGGGAAATTTACCTTTAAGTTTTTTCTCTAGTTTTGAAGAGTTTTCTTGGCTAATATCTATAGTTTTAATTTTATAGTGGGTTAAGTGATTACGTAATTCGATTAATAATTGGGCAGACTGATAAGGTTCTTGTCTAGTATCAAATTTTTCTTGACCTATAAGAAATAAAGCTAAATTATATTTTTTGAGAATAGACTCCTTCTTTAAAAGATTATCATCTATTTTGAAGTAATTTTGTATTTGGGTAATAGATTTATCTCCTAATGATTTAATCTTCAATAATGAATCATCTTTAGCTTCAGTTACATCTAGGAACAATTCATTAATAGTAACTTCCATAAAAATAACAGAATTTATAACTGCACTTAGGACACTTGAGGTATATTTAATATCTACTTCTGAGCTTTCGAGATTGTTTTGATTTGGAATATTTTTAAAACTTAAATTAGTATTGGTATAGGCTGAAATCAGTGCTTCAATTGAAAAGTAGTATCTTAATGTTCTTTTAGGTAGTTCATTAGTCATATTATTTCTTTTTAAGTAAACTGTATATATTCAACATAGCTATAATTCTCCAATCAATTAAACAGTAATTTTACTGAAAAGTTCGATTCGATAACTGCTTTTTCTTCTTGCTGATCTTAGCCTAATCTTACAGTTGACTAACCTCATAATCCAATTCATACTTGGGTTGTTAAAGGTAGTGAGTCATAAAAAAAATTTATGAAATTGGTTATTGTCGATCAGTATGGAAGTCAAATCGATATAGTTGTATCGTGTGTCAACCAGCTTGCAACTGGTAAGCTAGAGCATAGTGTTGTAACAACCAATGGAAAAACACTTTATCAACAAAGCTTTCCCTCCACAACATCAATAGATGTATTGCTAGGTTTATCATCCGCTCTTGCCTCGGCTAAAAAAATCTATAAAAACCCAAATTTAGGACTTATATTCTACGGATAAATGTGATCGCTCTTTTTCAAATTAGAATGATCGATGGGACGAGTCAATCAAGGATGCGATCGCTTTTTGGTTTCAAATCATTCCAAAATTAAAATAGATAAAAAAGTAAGCTCATAAAAATGACTCAAGCTCAATTTAATTTAGAAGAATCAGAAATTCAATTTCTCAATCGTTATCAAGAATATGGATTTCGCGATCAAGATGAATTGATACGCGCTGCACTCAAAAAATTACGACAAGAATTAGAAACTCAAAGTTTAGAAGAATCTGCCGATTTATATGCAGAAATATATGAACAAGATCGAGAACTCCAAGAATTAACTGAATCAGCTTTACTTGATTTGCCATAATGACGAAATTAAAGCGTGGAATGGTAGTTGATATGGAAGCTAATAATATTAAACAGGAAAATTTGGTAGGTGTGATTGGTTCTAGAGGAGTTGTGTCTGAAGTAGTTAATGGCAAACGCAGCATTAGCAAAGCTCAAGCAAAGGCTTTAGCTAAGTTTTTTTCGGTCGATGTCGGCTTATTTATATAGTTTCTTTCTGTTTCAAATTAGAATAGTGGAGGCTATCGCGCTTGGGATTTTCGCTGTAGGGCGGTGCGTGAGCAGCAACTAGCTTTGCGCTTGTCGCTTTGGGGCTATCTATAGTTGATGTTAGGTTTTATGCTTTAAACCAACCTACAGAGGCGTAGCAGGTAGCTGATCGCTTTTCCAAGAGCTAAAGTTAATGTTGGGTTTCATGCTTCTTCTTACGAAAGGTGCTTCGGTGGGGGAAAGCCGATCCGCTGTCTCTTGAATTCATTTCAAGAGCTGGTAAGCGGGAGTCCAAGACCGCACTGAAAGCGTAACCCAACCTACGGCGCGACCAATACATATTAGCTCTAAAAATAATCAGCCATCAACTACTAACTATCTCAAGCGATTAAACTTATTGGTGTGGTTCTACTTAATTGTTCTGCTGTTTCCACATTAACTAGCTCAATACCTTTACAACTTCTTTTGAGTAAACCTGCTAAAACTTTACCAGGGCCTACTTCTACAGCTTTAGTGATACCTTCAGTAGTAAGCCTCCTCATAATTTCGCGCCATCTTACTGAACCAGTCATCTGTTGAGTGAGACGAGTTTTTAAGTCTTGTGCTTGAGTTGCAGGAGTAGGATCGACGTTAGATAAGACAGGAACTTGAGCATCATTAAAAGTAACAGAATTGAGGATGGACTCAAATTGTGCAGCAGCATCCGCCATTAAGGGAGAATGGAACGCACCAGAGACATTTAGTTCTAAGGCTCGTTTAGCTTTAACTTGGGATATTACTGTATCTATTGCTTCGGGAGTACCTGAAATAACTACTTGAGTATCGCTATTGTCGTTGGCTAAAACTGCATGGGGAGTTGCTCCAATGACAGTTTCTAGTTGAGAGCGGTCAAATTTCATAAGGGCTGCCATTTTTCCACCAGCAGCAGTAGCCATAAGTTCAGAACGTTTTTGGACTAAGCTCAATCCTGACTCAAAATTGAATACCCCAGCAGTGTAAAGGGCTACGTATTCACCTAAGCTATGACCTGCAACTAGTTGGGGTAAACCGATTTTTTCCGTTAACAAGTCAGCCAAGATAGATTCTATTACGTATAAACAGGGTTGAGTATAATTAGTCTGAGATAAGACCGCTTCATCTCCTTTACAAATATCTAAGACAGACCAACCAAGGACTTTTTCGGCAATTTCAAATTTTACTTGAGCTATAGGAAGAGTTTGTAAGTCAAGACCCATTCCTACTGTTTGAGAACCTTGTCCTGGAAATACCCATGCTGTCTTAGTCATTGCTAAATAAGTTCTAAATAAGTTATTAATTGTTGACAATTGGTAATAAGACCAATTATCTCATAAATCTTACCCGTCTAAGTCTCCTTCCATTACAGTTGCGATCGCTTTTCCTGTGGTTTCTTGAAATTCTTTTACATTTACTTGATTAAGGATAGTTATGGCAACGATCATTCCTAATGCTTGAATTGCAAACACTAAACTGTAACCCCATATAGGATTAGTAAAAAGAGCTTTACCAATATCTAAAATAACTCCTCCTGCTACGGTAGCTAAGGCTCTGGACATAGCTTGTGCTAGTCCCCAAGCACCAATAAAAGTTCCTGCGGTTGCTGCTGCGGTAAGGTCTAACATTAAACTAATACTGGCAATGGTAGCTACTCCCGTTGCTGTACCAAATACTACCATTGCTGATTTGAGGATTGCTTCTTGTTGAGTAAAACCAGAGAGGATAATTAATATAAAACATAATGCAACAAGCCAACAACCGATTTTAGCACTGCGTTTTTTCCCCAAACGAGGGACGATGAAAAAGCCTGTTGTACCATAGCCTAATAGAATTCCGATTCCCCAGAAGGAGTTGAGTTTGGTGGTATCAGCAATAGACATTCCAAACACTTCTCCGCCATAGGGTTCTAATACTGCTTCTTGCATAAATAAACTGATAGTAAACAAGCACAAGAAACAGAAAAAGATACCTGTTTGACGACTAGCTGTTAAAATTTTGATAGCTCTGTTGACGGTAATACTATCATCGCGCTCAGAATTAGTAGAGCGAGAACTAAAACGAGAATATTTCTTTTCTACGCCCCAAGTTGCGATCGCTGCTAAAGCCAAAACTAAAAAAGGAACAAAGCTAAAGACAGAGTTAATGGGTGCTTGGAGGTTTTCTAAAGGAATTTGACCAGCTTCTACTCCTCCCTGGTTGATTTGTTTTAGCACAACACCACCACTAATCCCCCCTATAACTATTCCTACCATCAGCATTGACCAAACGATAGAAACTAATTTAGAGCGATTCTCTTCTTCTGAAACATCTACTAACAAAGCGGTAAAAGGAGTGGAACTAGAGCTTACAGCTAAACCATAAATTGCTAAAATTAGTCCTAATAGGGCAGTTAAGCCTATAGTTTGGCTATTCCATAACCATTCTCCATTGGCTCTCACAATTGCTCCCAATTGCCACACTACTTGTACTGCTAAAAACACAGCTAAACCAAAAATTGCTGTTCCGATTAGGACATAATTAGTGCGATGTTTCCCGAAGAGAGGTTTACTATCAGATAGTTGTCCAAACCAGACTCTAGCAGGTGCAACAAATTGAGATACTGCTAAAACTCCTGCGGTAATGGTAGCAGGAATCCCCAGTTCACTAATCATGACTCGATTGAGAACAGCTAGGGTTAATACTGCCATTAATCCTAATCCCAGATTAAATAATCCTAGACGAAATGCGGTTAAGATTCCTGCTGAATGTCTCTGATGAGTAGTTGGAGAAGGTGGGTCTATAAAATTATTGGAACTCATTTTTATTGATTATAGGCTTTATGTTTAATAAATAAGGTGGGCGGTGCATCACCTATAATCAAAATAATAATCAATTAATCAACTATTAACCGCAGCTAATCTTGACAAGGTTCTGGTGTTTTCTGCTGCTGTTCCTACAGTGATTCTTAAACCGCCTCCTGTATGGCGAATAAGAGTTCCTTGATTTTTCAGCTTGCTGGTAATTGCTGCTAGTTGTTGATTTTGGGATTTAGCATCAAGGTTTTTCAGTCGTAAATAGATAAAGTTGGCGTTGCTTTGCCACACTTGTAAAGATTCATTACTAGATAGTGTTTGATACATTCTGTCTCTTTCTTGGAGTATCTGGGAGACAAAAGGTAATATCAGATGACGATTTTGCAGTGCAACTAAGGCGGAGGTTTGGGAAAAGGTTGGTAGATTATAGGGAAGACGTACTTTTTCTAAGATAGCAATCATTTCAGGATTAGCAATGGCATATCCTACACGATGGGTTGCTAAACGAAAGGCTTTAGAGAAGGTACGCAGTACAATCCAGTTAGGATGTTGTGCTAGTTCTGCTACTACGGATGTTGGACTAAATTCAAAATAGGCTTCATCTATTACAACCAGAATATCTTGAGATAGACTTCGCAACCAATCTAATTCTTGTTCTTGTAAAGCATTGCCTGTGGGGGAGTTGGGATGAACTACAAAGACAACTCTGATAGGAGGGTTAGTTGTTTCTGCAATAGCATTTTTGGCTGCTTCTAGATCTAAGGTAAAGTCTGTCTCATTTCTTCCCACACTTACAACGGGAATACCCAGGGTTTTAGCCAGGATACCATACATAGAGAAAGTAGGATTGGCGACTAAGACCGCCCCTTCTGCTCCCAAACAAGTAGCAATTAGGATAGAACGGATCAACTCATCCGAGCCATTCCCCAAAGAGATATTAGCTGATGAGATTACTGCTTCTAGACTTGCTGACTCATTTACATATTCTGCGATCGCACTTTTTAACTGATAATGACTCCCATCAGGATAACGGTTAGCTTCTATTTCCTGTTGATAAAGCCAAGTAAGTTTATCTTTAATCTCTTGAGGTAGATCGAGGGGACATTCATTAGTATCCAAACGATCTACAGGATGATTAGTTTTTCCTCCTGGGTGGGGAGTATAAGCAGCAAATTGAGCCAGATCAGAACGAATGAAAGAAAAAGTCATCGGTTAATAAGTAGTTAGCGGGGGATAGGGATTGGGGTCAGAGGTGAGGGGAATAGGGAATAGGGAATTGGGGAATTAGGGAATTGGGGGTGGTTGATGATAACTGATAACTGATAACTGATTAGTGATAATTCACTCCTCAAATTAATTCCAGTTACCAATGAGAGTAAAGGAAGACCAAAAGTAAGGATTGTCAAGGATTAAACTTCCATCGGGGAAGTTATCAGGTAGAGGTAAGCTTTCTCCATTAGATAATATAATATGTTTATCTTGCACCATAACTTTTCCTGTTAACATATTTAACTGGGTTTGGCGCAGTGCTTCCGCTTTAATTAAGCTATCGTCTAGGCGATTGTAAAATTCTCCCATCAAAGCTAAAGTCCCCAAATCGCTCACATACCAGAGACTAGCTAGAGCAGATTTTACCCCCGCTTGTAAAGCTAATCCAGCAAAACCTAATTCTGCTTTTTCATCACCCAAAGCGGTTTCACAAGCACTAAGCACCAGCAACTCTACAGGAGGATTGTTGCTATCACTCCAACCCAGTTCATCGGAAATCTCTCTTAAAGCTGATAGTTGTAGTTTCTCATCATAAAACTGGATATAGGAATCATCAAAATTTCCTGCTCTAAAGTTAGCATGAGTACCTAAATGAATAATTGAAAAGGTATGACTGAGACGATTTTGCGCTTTAAAATTGGCAACAGTAAAATCTTCATTGAGATAAATTTGTCCTCGACTAGCATTATGAGTAATAGTTTCTAATTCTATAGGCATTGTGGGGAGAGGTGATTGTACTTCTCCTTTAAACCTGGATGCTCCCATAGCCAAAATGGTACTTTGATTCAAATTTACGTAACGAGTATCAGTTAAACCGAAACTGGGGACTAAAGCTATGGCATATTTTTCGATTAAGAATTGTTCCCCATCATGAAGTGCAGCAAGAGGTAATAGACGTGATCCCGAATCCATAGCAAAAACTAGGACATCTATATCATATTTCTCTAGTTCTGGTTCGAGGGGTGCAATAATCCACTCATACAATTGTTGTGCAGGTATTAAATAGTCATTCTTTCCAACTTTTCTCGGATTACTAATTTCTTCACGAAATTTCTTGGCTGTTGCTAGTATTCTCTTACGGGAACTATCTGTTATTGTGTTGCGTAAGGTTGTTTGGCTGGCTTGAACT
>JAAUYJ010062168.1_pt1 | contig 13416 bp, 8 predicted proteins | sample 7278031 | NCBI WGS metagenome assembly JAAUYJ01 (sample SAMN14350222, study PRJNA611818) | marine sediment metagenome | isolation source: surface marine sediment (1.8m) | place: French Polynesia: Moorea | collected 2018-08 | reverse complement strand
CGTGCCGCCGATATCGATGTCGATGGTGTGGAAGCCGACCGGCACGCTGGGTGTGACCAGCGCACTTGCGCCGGCGTAGGCGCCGTTGATCGCGGGCACCGTCGCGCCCGCTGTGACCGTTGTCGCCGATCCGTACGTGAAGTTCGTGATGTCGGCCAAGGCGTTTGGGATCGTGTGTGTGAACTGGAAGGTGTCGGCGCCGATGGCGACGCTGACGACGGTGGTGCTCGAGTTCGACTTGGTCACCGTGATGTCGCCGGCCCCAGTCAGAGCCGCGCCGAAGAAGTTGCCGACCGAGCTGTTGAAGGTGAAGTTGGTCTCGTCCGCGAGGGCGGTCGCCGCCAAGTTCGCCGTCGTCGTGTCGTTGCTGGCGAAATTGGTGTTGGCGTCCGAGAAGCGGCCGGTCAGGGCCCAGGTGTCCGTGGCAGTCTTGACGAAGAAGTAGTCCATGTTCTGCAGCGAGCCCTGCGAGTCGTAGAGCGGCAGGGTGACCTGATGCACAGAGCCGATCGGATCGTCGGCCGGCAAGTTGGCGGCGATGTCCATCGTGGTGGTCGGCTCCGCCGTGACGCTGAGGCCCTGGATGTTGACCGTCTCGAGGTTGGCGAAGGCCAAGGTCGGCAGGTTGCCCATCTGGTCGAAGCGCAGGCCCTGCAGGAACAGGTTGCCGGTCGAGGTCATCAGGTTGCCGGCGTTGTCCGTGATGAAGGATCCGTCGCGGGTGTGCAGGAACTCGCCGCCCACGGTCGCTGCCGCCTGTTCGCGCACCACGAACATGCCGTCGCCGGCGATGCCCAGGTCGGTCTTCGAGGGGCTCGATTGCAGCAGCCCCTGCTGGTCGATCTCCTGAAAGCGGTTCGAGCGAACGCCGCCGGGCGTGTGAAAGGTCCGCGTCGGCTCGACCGTGACCAGGGTCGAGAAACGCGCCGAAACGCCCTTGTAGGCGATGGTGTTCACATTCGCGATGTTGTCGGCGATCATGCCCATGGCTTGCGCCTGGGCACCGAGACCGGAAACACCAGCGTTCATGGCGCCGAAGATACTCATACCTTGTTCTCCTTCAGCTCTCGATCCGTGGATCTGCGTTGTTCCTGCATGAAACTCGTTCTTGGGCGTGTCGTGCTGACGTCACGACTCGCTTGGCTCTTCGGGCAGCGAGATCGACTTCACGTCCTCGAGGTCGACACTGAGCGAACCCATGATGAGGGTGACGTTTCCGTCGAGCGCCTCGACGCCGGTGACCTTGGCGAAGGTCGTCGTATCGACCTCGATGAAGCTGTCTTCGGCGCCCACCGCCGAGACCAGCACTTGATACTCGCCGTCGGGCAACTGGTTGCCGAAGTCGTCGCGGCCGTCCCAGTTGTAGATGTGGCGGCCGGCCGCGGTGAAACCTGAATCGGTGCGCACCAGACTGCCGAACTGATCGAGGATCGCGACCGTGACCTGCTCGGCGTCCTGGCCGAACTCGTAGCCGATCCGACCGCTTGCGTTCTCCAGGACCATCAGGTCGCCGGGCGCCTCGGCCAGCTTGCCGATGTAGGCCACGCCGGTCGTGATCTGGCTGGTGCCCTGCAGGTCGATCAGCCGGTCGAGCTTGTTGTTCGTGTTGATCGACTGCTCGACCTGGGCGAACTGCGTGATCTGGTTGGTGAACTCGGTCGTGTCCATCGGCGACAGCGGGTCCTGGTTCTGCAGCTGCGTGGTGAGCAGCGTCAGAAAATTGTCGAAGTTTTCTGCGATGGATGCGGTGCTGTTGGTCTCGCCGGCCTGCTGCTCGACGATCTGGACTCCGTTGACTTCTCTGACTTCCATCAGCCTATTCCCACTGCTTGCGCGTCATCTCACACGCGGATGTCGACCAGGCCGTCCAGCAGGACCTCCAAGGGAGCGTCCGCTGGCGATGGCTCGGCAGTCTCATCGCTGCCCTCGATCGACGGCGCCGCTCCATCGGAGGCGTTCTCCCGGGCCTGCTGCCCGCCATTCTGTTGCGCCTCGCCCTGCAGGCCGAAATCCAGGCTGAGCTTCTCCGGCTCGGCGGCATGCGCCTTGAGCGCGCGTTCCAGTGCCTGGCTGTCCTTCTGGAACAGGTCGAGCGTCTCGGGCCGTTCGACCAGGACCGCGGCGCGGACCGTGCCGTCGCGCCTGAAGTCGAGCTTCACGTCGACCCTGCCGAGCTCCGCGGGCTCGAGGCGGATGCTGAAGCGCTGTGTCTGGTTGTTGATGGCGCGCTGAATCTGGATGGCGAGCTGCGCGCCGGCATCGGGCAGTGCAGCGCGGCTCCGGGCGGCCTGCACGGCTTCTGCGCCCTTGGCGCCCGCCGAGCCGCCCTGCAGCGAAGCGCCCGTGTCGAAGGTGAGTCCCGAGCTCAGGCTGTCGGAGCCGCCGAGGCCGGCGGCGTTTAGCATCATCACCTCGGCCGGCAGAAAGCGGGCGGGGGCGATGCTGCGCTCGGTCGCGGCGACCGGCTCGGGCGCGACACTGCGGCCCGCGATGGCCTCTTCGCTGCGCCCGGCGGCGCCCTGTTGCGCGGCCGGATTCTGACCGGCGCCCGCGGCCTTGTTTCCCGGCCCCTGGCGGCCGTTCCCGGCCTGAGCCGTGAGCTGGCGGCCCAGCACCTGCGCCTGGGCCAGGTTCTCCTGGAAGCTCTGTCCCGATCCGGCCGTCGGCAATTGGCCTTCCGCCGGTCTGACGTCGGCCAGGGTCTTCAGGGCGGCCAGCTCGTCGGAAATGGAGAGCTCGGCGAAGAGATCGGCGGCGCCGTCGATCGGCGCGGCGGGCAGGCCTTGGGCGATGCCCGCCTGCGGGCTGCGGCCTGGGGCCGGGCGGGTCGGCGCCGCGTTGCCGGCTTGTTGTGCCGTGGCTTGCGTCGACAGCTGGCCGAGACCGGCCTGATCTAGGCGGCCGGCCAGCAGGTTGCTGTCCGCGAGCGGGTCCGAGGTTCCTGGCAAGGCCGCTGGCCTGGCGGGATCGATCGCGTCCGCGGCTTCGTCGAAGGCCGGCAGGAGTCTCTCGGCCAGGTCGTTCAATGCGCCCGCGCTGGGGATCTGGCCGGGCTCTGCCGCGCCATTCTGGCGCATCGCCAGGGACGGCAGGCTGCCGGTGTCGCTAGGCTCTTTCTGCCCGAATTTGGCGGCGTTCTGGGCGAACAGTGCGAGCAATCCGCCCCGGGCGTCTTCCTGCTCGGCCGCCTCGTCGGAGGCGAGCAGCGTGGGCAGTGTGACCTCGCCGTCGAGCTCGACCTGGGACAGACCGGGGAGGGCGCCGCTCTGCCCGGCCGCCGGCGTCGATTGACCCTGGAGCAAGGCCACCTGAAGTCCCGCCGTGCCGGACCCCGGCCCGGCCGCATCGCCGGACTGCCCGCCGAGGGCGGCGAGCAGCAGCGCGAAGCCGTTGACCGGCCCAGACTTCCCAGCCGCCGATGCGCCACCGGCGTTGTGCTGGTTCTGGGAGATGGCGGAAACGTTCATGACCTTCCTGGTCGCATCGCTGGGGTTGGATTTCGGTCAGCCGGCCGGCGTCACCAGCGAAAGGTGCGGCCGCTTGCCGCTACCATGCACCGCCGAGCGGAGCGCGGCCTGCTGCTGCAGCTCGTCGGCGTGCTTCTCGATCACGGTGAAGGCGTCACGCAACGGCTTGATCAGCCGGATCGCCTCGGCCACGAAGCGGGCGTCGTTGTAGAGGTTGACCCGCGGCAGACGCGCGATGATGAAGCTGTGGATGCGCCGGATATTGCAGCCGATCTCGTCGTCGTCGGCCGGATCCATGCACTCCACGATGCCGCTCAGCAGCTCCATCGCTGCCGTCGTAGCGTTGCAGCGCTCCTGGATGTCGTTGCGCGCGATGGCGCTGATGGCGACGTGCAGGCTCTCGATCACTTGATCGTAGAACAGGGCGACGAGCCGCTCGGCATGCGCCGTTTCGATCTGTTCGCGCCGCTCGGGGCTGAGATGGTGAAGCATTTCTGTCTCCGTGCTTTCGTTGGCCTGCCGCTGGCCTTACTGGAACAGCCGCAGCAGGTTCTGCGGCAGCTGGTTGGCCTGGGCCAGCATCGAGACGCCGGCCTGCATCAGGATCTGCTTCGAGGTGAAGTTGGTGATCTCCTGGGCCACGTCGAGGTCCAGCAGCTGGCTGCGCGCCGCCTCGGTGTTCTCGAGCGAGACCGCCAGGTTGGACGAGGCGATGTCGAGCCGGTTCTGCAAGGCGCCGATGTTGGCGCGCGCCTTGTTCAAGCCCGTGACGGCATCGGTGACCGCAAGAGAAGCCGCGTCGGCGTTCTCCTTGGTGCCGAGATCCGAGCCGCTCAGGCCGAGCGCCGCGATGTTCACGGCATCGAGCGTCAGCGTGATATCGTCGGACGCCTCGTTGGCGGTGCCGATCTTGAATGTGAACTGGGTGGTGCCGGCGCTGGTGTCGACCTGGTTGAAGAACACGCCGCGGCCGAGCTGGATGTCGATGGTCTCCTGCGGGCCGATCGTGCCGCCATCGTTGCCGGTATTGACATAGGTGCCGGTGACCGTGCCGAGCTCGACCAGGCTGCCGTCCGCCATCGTGATGAAGAGCGTGGTGGTCGAACCCGCACCCGTCAGATCGCCGGTCGGATTGCCGTCGCCGAAGCCGTAGCTGATCCCGGCCAGGCCATCCAAGGTCACGTTACCGAGGCCGGCGCCGGTGTTGTCGTCCGAGACCTGAAGGCTGAGGACGCCGGTCGTGGCGTTGTAGCCCACGCCGGTCGTGGCGTCGAAGCCGAGGTTCAGCAGCTGCTGGTAGACGTCGGCTGTCAGAAAGTTGGTGTTGGTCGCGAAGCTGGCCGCTGTCACCGTGGTGCCCGCCGAGGCCGTGGCCGTGCCGATGGTGTTCGGCACGCTCGTCGTCCGGTCGAAGCCCTTGTCCAGGGTCAGGGACACGCCGAACTGCGAGATGTCGAGCTCGAGTGACTGGTCGAACTGCAGGTTGTTGCCGGCGCCCGCCACCGCGTCCAGATCGTCGGTGATGTCGATCTGGACGGTCTGATCGTTCAGGGCCTGCACCGTCTGGGTGTTCGAGACGATCTGCGTGAAGTCGAGGCTGATGGTCCTGGCGCCGTCGTTGTTGGCCGCACCGAGGTCCAAGGTGATGGTCGCGACCTGCGTTTCGAAGGTCGAGTCGCCGTCGACGTCGATGAACACGCCGACCGTGCTGATGGCGGATTGCAGGTTGGTGGCGGGGGCCGCGGAGACCGCACCGCCGTTGACGTTGAATTGGAAGCCGGCGGTGGCGGCGAGATTGATGTTCGGGGCGACGTCGGTCGCGTTGATCGTGGCCACGCCGGCCGAACCGCCGATCAGCGCGTTCAGCGCAGTGATCGCGTCGTCGGAGAGGCCGGTCGGGAAGGTGGCCGAGATCGCGTTGGTGTTGACGATGTTGGTCGCGGCGGGCGTCGGCGCCGTGATGTCGGCGGTGAAGTCGAAGCCCTGCTCGAAGGTGACCGTCACGCCCAGCGAGCTGAAATCGACGGCTAGGCTCTGTCCAGCGGGCACCGTGGTGACGCCCGCGCCGAAGGCCTGTTGATAAGCCGAGGTGACGTCGAGCGTCGCCGTGTCGCCGGTGGTCGTGTTGGTCAGGGTGAAGGTGTCGGTCGCCTGGGCATACTGGTAGGTGAAGACCGCATCGTCGGCCACGGTGCTATCGAAGGCGAAACTCAGGCTCGCGCGGTCGAACAGCTCCTGGGCGTCGTTGGTGAGCACGTTGCTCACGCCCATCTTGGTCACCGAGAAGAGCTCGTTGGTCGCGTCGTAGGAATAGCGGAAGGTGGCGTCGTCCTCGACCGAGGAGTCGAGCTTGATGGTATCCACGCCGTCGTTGTTCGGGTCGCTCGCGGTCTGCAGCTGGGATAGCGCAGCGCCGTCGAGCAGCTGGGCGCCGTTGAACTCGGTATCCGCGGCGATGCGGTCGACCTCGAGCAGCAGCTGCTGGTACTCGGTGTCGATCAGGCCGCGCTCGACGCTGCCGTACTGCGAGGAGGCCGCCTGGATCGCCAGGGTCTTCATGCGCACCAGGATGCCGTCGACCTGGCCCATCGCGCCTTCGGCCACCTGCAGCATCGAGGTGGCCTGGCCGGCGTTGACCCGGGCCGCCCGGAGGGCGGCGACCTCGGCGCGGAAGCGCGATCCAATCGCCATCGACGCGGCGTCGTCCTTGGCGCTGACCACGCGCTGGCCGCTGGAAAGCTGGGCCAGCGAGCGGGTCGCCTCCATATCCGACTTGGTCAGATTGCGGTGCGCCACGTTCGCGGCGAAGTTGGAAATGACTGTCAGAGCCATGATGTGGTCTCCTGCGCTCTTGCGAGCCCCTTCGTTGTCTTACCTGTCAACGAGCGGTCCAAACCCTTCGGACCCCATCGCGCGGAGCGTCCCGCGACAAGCCGCGGTCCTGGTCTCACGCGTCCTCGTCAGTGCAACCGCCGTGCCAGACCGCGGACTTCTCTGTATCCGATTGATTTATATCGAGAATTTTTGAGGGGCTGCGAGCGCCGGATGGGTCTCGGGCTCGGCCGCGGGCAATCTTTGCTCGGCGGCGGCGGCAGATTGTGCCGTCAGGGGCAGGAAGGGGGAGGCGGGTTCAGGCGGAGAGATTGATGCCGCCGGCGGCCGCCGCGGTCGGGGCGGCATCGCCCTCGGCGGACCGGGCCGCTCCGGCATCGTCCGCCACGCCGGCCGGGCCTTGGGTCGCGGCCGGGATGTCGCTGCCGGCAGCCTGCTCGGCCAGCTTGCGCCAGGACTCGTGCAGGGGCTCGAGCAGGCCGATGACGTCGCGCGCGGGCTGCGGGTCGTTGTTCCGGTCCACCTCGTACAGCCGGTTGAGCATGAAGTCGTAAAGCTGCTGGAGATTCTCGGAGATCTCGCCGCCGGCCTCGTGGTCGAGCGTGCCCGAAAGATGGGAGATGATCTCGGTGGCGCGCTTGTTGGCCTTCCAGCGCGCCTCGATCCGGCCGGCCTCGATGGCCTGGATCGCCTCGCGCAAGGAAACGATCGCCTTTTCGTAGAGCAGCGCGACCAGCTTGACCGGCGAGCTGGTCATGACCTGCTGGGTGCCGTAGGTCTGTAAGGCCGTCCGATCCACGCGCGCGTCTCCCAATAGCACTTGTAGTTGTATAGCGGGACTTCGTTAAGGAGGCGTGAGCCGCCTCGGAGGGCCGCTAACCGTTGTCTGCCGTGAGAGCGTCGATCTGCTGGCGGATGGTCTCCAGCGTGTTGTTCATGGTGACCAGGGCCGCCTCCATGGCCACGAAGCGCTCGAGCAGCTGTTCGCGCTGGAACTCCAGGCGCTCGAGCATCTCGTCGATCCGGGTCTCCGCCAGGTCGTTCAGCTGGTTCAGGTTGTCGACCTCGAGCTCGAGGTCGCCCGTGGTCTCGTCCAGCACGCGGTCGATTTCGAAGAACAGGCTCGAGGCGACGCCGGTCGAGAAGTCGAGGTTGATGTTCGAGGCGGAGACGTTGCCGGTGTAGATGATCTTCAGGCCCGCGGCGCCGGTGGCATCGGTCGCGGTGATGATGTTGCCGCTGACCGTCGCCGAGTTGGCGACGCCATCGATCGTCGCGCCGGTGATCACGCCGTTGGACACGGTGACGTCGAGGCTGTAGCCGCCGCTGGCAACCTGGGTCTGACCCGTGAAGTCGATCAGCGAGACCCGCGGATCGGAGGCGGAGAACTCGAAGGCGAAGAGCTCGCGGACGTCGTCCGCATTGTTGAGCAGGGCCTCGTCGAGCACGGTCTCGTCGACCTCCAGCGTATCGGCCAACAGAGGATCGGTCAGGTTGTCGTTGTCGACGAAATTGACGCCGATCTCCTCGAGGACCCGGAAGCCGTCGTCGAGGCCCTGGGCGCCCAGTCCGAGGAAGCGGCTCAGTCCCTGCTCGATGCCGGCGAGCGTCGGGTCGGCGAACAGGGCCCCGGCGCCTTCAGCGGCCTCGCCCGTGGCCAGATCGGCCAGGTTTTGCTCGTTGATGAAGGTCTTGACCGCGTTGTAGGCGTCGACGAAGTCGAGGATGCCTTCCTTGACGCCACCCAAGTTGCGCTCGACGTCGAGCTGGATCGTGGTGCCGACCTCGGCCTGGAACAGGTTGAGCGTCATGCCGGTGAAGAGATCGCTCACCGTATTGCTGTCGCGCTCGATGATCAGCTCGGGTGTCGCGAGCCCGAGGCCCGCCGGGCCGGTCGCGGTCACCGCGGCGTCGTGTTGGATCACAAGCTTGAACTGGCTGCCGTCGGCGACGACCTGGGCCGAGACGCCAGCGGCCGTGAGGTCGACGTCGGCGTTGATGTTGTCGCGGACCTGATTCAGCGTCTGGCCGCTGGTGACGGCGATCTGGGCGATCTGTCCGTTGGTGAAATCGAAGGTCAGCGTGTTGTCGATGCCGACCGTGTCGACCGCCGGATCGTTCGAGCGCACGTCGAGCACCTTGCCGGGATCGGTCGTGGTCAAGTCGCTCTGGCGAATCTCGAGGCGGAAGTTGCCGTCGTCGTCTTGAACCACCGTGCCGGTAATGCCGGCCGCGGCCAGGCTGGCGTCGCCGGTGATGTCGGCGGCAAGCGTCGTCGGGGTATCGGACGCGTCCACCGTGATGTCGACGGTCGAGGTGTCGGGCAGTGTGATCGAGAGCGTGCCGGTGGTGCCGTAGGCCGTGGTCGCGGTCGCGACGCCGCCGCTCTGCGAGGCCGAGGTGTCGATCAGGCCGTCGGCCCGGAAGCGCGCGTTCTGCGCGGTCACCAGCTCGTTTACGAAGGTCGTGCCGCCGTCGTTCGAGATGCCCAGGTCGACCAGCACGTCGTTGGTGTCGCTCAGCACGTTCGTCGGGGTGACGCCGCCGTCGGCCGAGAGGCCGAGGTCGGCCAGCACGTCCTGGCTGACGCTGAGCTCGTTGAGGAAGCTCGTGCCACCGTCGTTCGAAAGGCCGATGCCGCTGGCGCTGGTCAGCACGTTGCCGACCTCGGCGGTGATGGCGATCGCCTGCGTGGCGTCGTCGGAGGTGACCGCCAGGGTGAAGTCGCTGGCCCCGTTGGTGATGATCTTCGCGGTGACGCCGGCGCCGGCGTTGTTGATCTTGTCGCGCAGGGTCTCCAGCGTGTCCGTGCCGACGATGCTGACGGTCTGCCCGTTCACGTCGAAGGAGCCGACGACCGAGTTGGCGGCATGACCGAAGGCGGTGCCCAAGTCGTCGGTGGTGCTGGTCGCCGAGCCGCTGCCGACCCGGTGGTTCAGGTCGAGCGCCACGTTCTGGGTCGCGTCGTCGGTCGTCAGCGCCAGGGTGTTCGTGCCGCCGACGCTCAGGATCGAGGCCGTGGCCCCGGTGTTGGCGGCGTTGATCTTTGTGACCAGGGTGTCGAGCGTGTCGGCCCGGTCGACGTCGATCTGCACGCCATTGATCTCGAAGGCGCCGGCGATGGCATTGGCCCCGGCGCCGAACGCCGTGCCCAGGTCGCTCGAGGTGTCGGTCGCCGCGCTCGAGCCGATGCGATGCGACTTGGCGATCTGGATCGATTGGCCGGTCGCGTCGGCGGTCAGCACGAGGATGTTCTCGCTCGCAGAAACCGAGACAACCGAGGCGGTGACCCCGGTGGCGTTGCTGCCGGCGTTGGCCGCGTTGATGCGGTCGCGCAGGTCGACCAATGTGTCGCTGGGCTCCACCATGATCCGCGAGCCGTTGATCTCGAAGGCGCCCGAGATCGAGCCGCTCGAAGCGCCGTAGGCGACCCCCAGGTCCTCAGTGATCGAGGTGGCGGTGTTGGTGCTGAACTTGTGGGCCGTGGCGGTCTGCAGGATCTCGATGGTGTGCGAACCGGCGTCGGCCGCGTTGGTGACGCTGGCGCCGATCAAATTGGCGGCGGCCGAGGGCGTCCCGCTGACGCTCAAGGTCGAGGCGAAGACTTCCTTGGACTCGAAGACATCGCCGGCGTTTTGGAAGGTGACCCGGCCGCGCAGATCGTCGAGCGTGCCGCGCAGGGTGTTCAGCAGGCCGCGTAGGTCGTTGAAGGCGGTGACCTTTTCGCCGTTGGCCTCGACATCGGCCTCGAGCCGGTCGACCGGGATCCGCCGCGCCGCGATGATGTTGTCGACCGCTTCGGCGAAGTCGATGCCCGAACCGACGCCCGAGAAGCTGACCTGGCCGTTCTCGTCGACGTTGATGTTGTTCAGGTTGACGCTCGAGACCATCTGCCGCTTCCCTGTTTGCCCGCCAGCGAATGCCGCTTGCTAGACAGGCTTATCAAGAATCATGCCAACGGCTTCTTTGAGCATCTGGGCCTGGCGCAGCAGTTTGCGGGACGGCACCTCGTTGACCAGCTCGCCCGACTGCTTGTCGCGGACCTCGGCGACCACGCGGCCCGAATCGTCGTCGATATCGAGCTTGACGCGGTACTTGCCGATCTCGGCCGGCTTGATGCCGCTGTCCTCGAGAATGCGTTGCGCCAGAGGTCCGGTGATCTCGCTCCGGATCTGGTCTGCCCTCGGCTGCGCCTGGGGCTCCGCGGGCCGGGCGCCGCGTCCTTGCGGCGACCTGGCGAGGGAGGCAACTGCAGCCGGGGCGATGCTTTTGACGTCCATCTCCCGTACTCCCGGCGACGTCTCGTGCTCGGCTCCCCTCCGAGTTCTTACGAGGCGGATAGCTCGCCCAATGTGCTAAATTCCCTAACACATGCAGCGCTAATATCTTCTTAAGAAATCTGAACTTTCCACAAACCGGGCCACAAGTCGGGGCGGAAAGGTGGGCCGGGGAGGGAAAACCCCCTCCCCGGACCCGAGTGTCGTAGCGATTACTGCAGCAGACGCAGGAGGTTCTGCGGCAGCTGGTTGGCCTGAGACAGCATGGACACACCGGCCTGCACCAGGATCTGCTTCGAGGTGAAGGTGGTGATTTCCTCCGCCACGTTCAGGTCCAAGAGCGCGCTCCGGGCCGCCTCGGTGTTCTCCCTGGCGGTGGCCAGGTTCGAGGTGGCGATGTCCAGACGGTTCTGGAAGGCACCAACGCTGGCCCGCGCGTTGTTCAGCGTGTCAATGGCCGAGGTAATGGCCGTCGACGCGGTGTCCGCGGTGCCGGAGGTGGTCACATCCGAGCCGTTGATGGCAAGGGCCTGCAGGTTCACCGAGTTCAGGGCCAGAGTGATCCGGTCCTCCTCGTTGTTGCCCGTGCCGATCTTAAAGGTGAACTCCGTGCTGGTAGCGTTGGCGTTCACCTGGTTGTAGAACACGCCACGGCCGAGCTGGATGCCGATCGTGCCGGTGTTGCCGTCGGGCTGACCGTTGGCGAAGGTCGCCGAATAGTCGCCCAGGTCGGCGACGCTGCCGTCGGCCAGAGTGATGCCGATGGCAACGGTGGTCGGGGCACCGACGAGGTCGGCAGAGATCTCGCCGGCCACGCCGTTGTCGTAGCTGATGCCGGCCAGGCCGTTCAGGTTCACGACGTTGCCGGTCTCACTCGTCTGCAGCGTGAGCACACCGGTGTTGGCGTCATAGCCGACGCCGGTCGTAGCATCAGAGCCAAGGGCCAGCAGGGCGTCGTAGACGTCCGCGGTCAGGAAACCGCTGTTGGCCGTGAAGGAATCGGTATTGGCCGTGATACTGGCGGAGGCGTCGGTGGTGGTGCCCGTCGTGGTCGTGACATCCGTCGTCCGGTCGAAGCCCTTGTCCAGAGTCAGGGAGACACCGAACTGCGAGATATCGACGTCAAGGGTCTGATCGAACGACAGATTGTTGCCGGTTCCGGCGACCGCATCGAGCGAGTCGGTGAGGTCGATCTGAACCGTCTGATCCGTACCAGCCGTGTTGGTCTGGACGTTACGGACCAAGGCGCCGAAGTCGATGTCGATCGTGGTCGCGGCGTTGGCCGTCGCGGTGAAGTCGGCGGTCACCGTACCCAGCTGGTTGCCGTTGGCATCCGAGATCGTGATCGTCTGGGCGTTACCGTCGGCGACCGTAAGGGCGTTACCGACGCCGTTGCCCAGGTTGATGCCGGCGATGCCGGTGACGACCGTGTTGTTGTTGGCAAGGCTGGCCGTCGCGGCGAGCGTCAGGATGCCCGTCGCGGCGTCGTAGTCGCCGGTGCCGGTGAGCGTGGTCAGGATGCTGCCGATGTTCGTCGAGGTGACGCCGGCGGCGAAGGCGAAGCTCTCGTTCGCCGTCGTCAGGTTGGCGCCCGAAGACACGGACGAAGCACCGGTCGTCAGCGCGGCCGTGCGGTCGAAGCCCGCATCCAGCGTGACCGTGACGCCCAGAGTAGAGAAGTCGACGTCGAGGGTCTGACCGGAAGCGATCACGTCCACCGAGGAACCGAACGCGGCGTTGAACGCGTCGGTGATGTCGATGGTCGCCGTCTCCTCGGTGCGCTCGTTGAGCACAGTCAACTGCTGAGTGGCTTGCGCGTAGGTGTAGGAGAAGGAGTCCTCCGCGTTCACATCGCTGTCGAAAGTGAAGGAGACGTTGTTGCCCGACGACTGGTTGGTCTCGATATCAGTCGCGGTATTGGTCGTCACGCCGTCGACCGCGGTCTTGGTGACGGTCAGCGACTCGGTCGCGGAAGCATAGCTGTACTGGAAGACCGAGGCGTTGGTCACCGTGTTGTCGAACGAGATGCTCGAGAAACCGTCGGTGCCGGCGTCGGAGGCCTGAACCAGATTGAACAGCGTACCGCCGTTGATCAGCGACTGACCATTGAACTCGGTGTCCGTGGCGATACGATCGACTTCCAACAGCAGCTGCTGGAACTCGGTGTCGATCAGGCCACGCTCGACCGAACCCAACTGATCCGAACCGGCCTGCACGGCCAGCGACTTCATGCGGACCAGCGTGTCGTTGATCCGCGCCATGGCACCATCGGCGATCTGCAGCATCGAGACCGCCTGACCGGCGTTGACACCGGCCTGGGTCATGGCCGCGACTTCGGCGCGCAGACGAGAGCCGATGGCCAGGGCCGCGGCGTCGTCCTTGGCGGCCAGCACGCGGGTACCGGCCGAGATCTTGGCGACCGAGTCCGACGCACCGCGGTCAGACATGGCCAACTGACGCTGGGCCACCTGGGCGGCGAAGTTCGAGATGATATTCAGAGGCATTTGGAACTCCTACATGGATCTGATATTTCGACTACTTGCCGATGGGGCCTACCTGTCCCCAATGGTGGCAGCGGGTTAGACCCACTACCCCGCCGGGTTCACGCAAGACCCGGGCCAAGATTGCCAAGTGCCTGCAATTATTGCCTTTTGCCCGGCAGATCTGGCCGCCTGCTGGGCAGATCTTGCCGCCTAGCGGGCAAGTTTTGCCGATCCGGTCCCCCGGGCTCGGCAACAAATATCCTTTGCTGAAGGTTAAGGCTGCGATCTCGACCGGGACGCGCACCCTTGGTCAGGGGGGCGCTAAGTCGCTTTGCGGCACCAGAAGTTGAACATGCT
>JAAUYJ010066231.1_pt1 | contig 13418 bp, 15 predicted proteins | sample 7278031 | NCBI WGS metagenome assembly JAAUYJ01 (sample SAMN14350222, study PRJNA611818) | marine sediment metagenome | isolation source: surface marine sediment (1.8m) | place: French Polynesia: Moorea | collected 2018-08 | reverse complement strand
GGGCATCGCGGTACTGATCCGGGACCGTAAGCGGTGGGCGGGCGCGCTGCAGTTTGGCGGCGTGCGAGGGGCCGACGTTCCCGAGCCCGATGAATCCGATCTTCATGGTCGACTCCTCATGAGCGGCCGCTTGTCATCGCCGGATCCTGGCAAAACGGTCCGCCGCGCGCGGAACCGGCGCGACCGAGACTTGCCTCGGCGCGACCTGACGGCTCGCGGGGCGAAGGGTCACTTCCGATCACGTCCGCGCGCGCGGCCCGCCGGGCACCTTCCGAACGACATCCAAGCCCCTACGTCATAGTCTGCACGGCGGCGGGTGAAGCCGCGAGGGAGGCATGGGATGGGGAACGGCGAGGCGACGGCGCCGCGCGGCGGCGCGCTCTACGTCTGGGCGGCGATCCTGATCTTCGCCGCCGCCAACTCGGTGGTGCGCCTGCTCAGCGAATTGGGCGCCGCGCATCCGGTCGAGGGGCGCAATGCCATCAGCTTCTGCAATCTGCTCTTTGTCGGCAACCTCTGCGCCTTCGTCGCCCTGGTCGCGATCTTCTGGCGCTCCTGGCGGCCGTCGGAGCTCAAGGCGCTGACCCGCAAGGATTGGGCCGGCATGGCCGTCGTCGCCCTGCTCTCGACCGCCCTCGCCCCCTCCCTTCTGTTCATGGCGCTGGAGGTGACCACCGTCACCAACGTGGTGTTGATCGGCCGCATCGAGCCGCCGCTCCTGATGCTGCTGTCCTTCCTCGTCTTCCGCGAGAAGGTCGACCGCTGGGCCCTCATGGGCACGGCGCTGTCGGTCCTGGGCGTCGTGCTGATCGTTCTGCTCAAAGGCGACGGGCTCGAGCTCGGCCGCGGCGAAGCCTATGCCGCCGCCTCGACCACGATCCTGGTGGTCTCCACGCTGTTCAGCAAGGCCGGCCTGAAGCGCGTTCCGCTCGGCGTCTTCACCGTGTTCCGCACCGGGCTCGGCACGATTGCCTTCTTCATCGCCGCGATTTACCTCTTCGGGGCCGACCACTTCCAGGACGCCTTCGCGCCCTTCCTGTGGCAGTGGATGCTGGTCTACGGTACGGTCATTGTGGTCGGCGGCCAGCTCTGCTGGTTCAAGGGCATCGCCTCGAGCGATTCCGCCACGGTCTCCCTGATCAGCTCGTTCTCGCCGGTGGCCGGCGTGCTCTTCGCGATGGTGCTGCTGGGCGAGCGGCCGGACATGTCGATCATGGTCGGCGGCGCGGTCATCGTGGCCGGGATCGCCCTGGCGCAGATCGGCGGCTTCGTCGAGCGCCGCGCGGCCGCCAAGCGCGAGCGCGCATCCGCCGAGGCGGTCCGGCTCGAGGGCGACGTCAACTTCAAGGGCGTCTAAGGCCACTGCCCATCGACAAAGCGCCTGCTAGGCCTTAGTAGTGGTGCGTCCCGCCGCCCGGCGGGGCACGTTCTCGGGGCGGGGTGGAAGTCCCCACCGGCGGTGAAAGCGCCAGTCGCTTGAGCCCGCGAGCGCCCTCCGGCCTCCCGGCCAGAGGGGTCAGCAGATTCGGTGGAATTCCGAAGCCGACGGTGACAGTCCGGATGGAAGAGAACGGAGGAGCGACGCCGGCCGCGTGCGCGCGGCGGCCTCGCTGTTTCGTACGCCCTGGTTCTGGTCTCTGATGCGAAAGGAGATAGCCATGAATCAGAGCTCCCACAATCAACAGGCCGCCACGCGCATCGCCTTCGTCGAGGCGCGCTGGCACGCGGACATCGTCGATCAATGCCGCCTGGCCTTCATCGAAGAGATCGGCCGCCTGACCGGCGGCGCGGCGCGTGTCGACGTCGTCGACGTGCCCGGCGCCTTCGAGATTCCGCTGCAGGCGCGCAGCCTGGCGCGCAGCGGGCGCTATGCGGCGATCGTCGGCGCCGCCTTCGTCGTCGACGGCGGCATCTACCGTCACGAGTTCGTCGCCGAGACGGTCGTCGCCACCCTGATGCAGGCGCAGATGGAAACCGACGTGCCGATGCTCTCCGCGGTGCTGACCCCGCACAACTTCCAGGAAAGCGAGCCGCACCGGCAGTTCTTCCTCGATCACTTCAAGGTCAAGGGCCGCGAGGCGGCCGAGGCCTGCCTGTCGCTCCTGGCCCTGCGCAGCGACCTCGCCTCCGCCGCTTAGGCGGCTCATGGTGTAGACAAAGAAGACACGGATGGACACGGATACACACGGATATCCGTGTTCATCTGTGTCCATCCGTGTCAATTATCCGGCACCATCGCCCGCCGTCCATCCGAAATGGATTCGAGATGACTCTCCGCTACCGCGAGATGACGATCGAAGACCTGCCGGCCGCATTCGACGTCAGGCTCTCGACCATCGAGAATGCGATCACGCTGGAAGAGCTCGAGGAGGATTACGGCATCACGCCGGAGTCGCTGGCCGAGGCGATGAAGACCCACGTCAAAGGCTGGCTGTGCGAGGACTCAGGCGCGGCCATCGGCTTCGCCATGGGCGACCGCGCCAACGGCGAGGTGCAAGTCGTCGCGGTGCGCCCGGAGCACGAGAGAAAGGGCATCGGGCAGACGCTGATCGGCCTGGTGCGGGACTGGCTGTTCTCGGAGGGCTATGACGAGATCTGGCTGACCGCAAATCCCGACCCGAAGATCAGGGCCTTCGGGTTCTATCGCGGGCTGGGCTGGATCGCCACCGGACGGATGAGGGGCGACGACGAGATCATGGTCTTGCCGAAGGCCCAGGATTCCTGACGGCGCGGCAATGCCGCGGGGGTCAGGAGCAGCGGCGGCAGCGGACCTCGCCGAAGATCTCGTCCCAGTCGCCGTCCTCGGCGACGTAGTCGAGCATGATCCTGATGGCCTTGGACTTATCGGGCAGCCCGAACTGCTGAACGATCTTGTCGAGCATCTCCCCGGCGTCGTCGTTGATCTCGAACTGCACCGCTACCTTGTCGCCAGCCATCGTGCCTCACTCCGTCCGTCATGCCGATCTGACCCCGGCGGGCGCCGGGGCGGGTTCCAAGTGTCCGAGAACCATTCCAAATTCGGCGCGCCGCGACAACCGGCAATCGCCCGGCCCCGTCCGTTCCCGGCAACAATTGAAACGATAACGCGCCGATCCGGAAAAGCCGGTGAAACGGCCCGGCCCTATCTAAGGCTCGCTCATGCAATGCAACGGGGGCAGCGCGATGCTCGGACATCTCGTCTTCGGGCGATCGGCCCTGATCAGGGGTGGCAGACCTAAGACAAAACGGCCGTTTCAATCCATAGGCAACAGCGAATCCGAGTTCGCCGCCTTCGCCCGTTGCCTGGCGCGCGGCCCGCGCTTCACGGCACCGGCCCCCGCTTCCACGGCGACCTGCTGATTTCCCACTGAGGAGTTTCTGACCATGGCTCTCAAGGACGCCCGCGGCGTCGCGGTTTCCTCTGACAATCGCGCTTCGGTCGACCGCTTCGATCAGGCGGTCGAGCTGTTCCTCGGCTTTTTCAACGATCCGCTCGCGACTATCGACGCGGCGCTGGAGGAGGATCCCGAGTTCATCATGGGGCACTGCTTCCGCGCCGGCATGATGGTCACCTCCTCCGAGAAGGGCGCCGAGGCGGAGATCGCCAAGCACGTGGCCGCCGTCGAGGCGCTCGCCGCCGATGCCAACGAGCGCGAGCGCGGCCACATCGCCGCCGCACGAGCCTGGCTCGAGGGCGACTTCGAGCGCGCCATGACGCTCTACGGCAAGGTCGTCGCCGCGTACCCGCACGACATCTGCGCCCTGCAGTTCGCCCATCTGGGCGACTTCCTGCTCGGCCATTCCTGGATGCTGCGCGACCGGCCGGCGAGCGTCCTGCCGCAGTGGGACGAGGACATGCCGGGCTACGGTTACCTGCACGGCATGCACGCCTTCGGCCTCGAGGAGACGGGACTCTACCGGCGCGCCGAGGACTCCGGGCGCCGCGCGGTGGAGCTCAATCCGCGCGACACCTGGGCGATCCACGCCGTGGCCCACGTCATGGAGATGGAAGGGCGGCTCGACGGCGGCATCGACTGGTTCACCTCGCGCATTAGCGATTGGGCGCCGGACAACGCCTTCGCCTTTCACAACTTCTGGCACCTGAGCCTCTACCACCTCGACCTCGGTCAGAGCGACCACGTGCTCGAGATCTACGACGGGCACGTCCGGCCCGAGCCCTCGGAGGTCGCCCTCGAGATGGTCGACGCGGCGGCGCTCCTGTGGCGCCTGCGCTTGATGGACATCGACGTCGGCGACCGCTGGCAGGAGCTGGCCGACAGCTACGAGCCGATGATCGAAGACGCCTACTACGTGTTCAACGACTTCCACGCCATGATGGCCTTCGTCGGCGCCGGCCGTCCCGAGGCGGCGCGGCAGCTGCTCGAGGTGGTCGAGCGCCGCGCCGCGGGCGGCGGCACCAACGGCATGATGACCCTCGAGGTCGGGCTGCCGGCCTGCCGGGCGATCCACGCCTTCGGCGAGGGCGATTACGCCACGACGGTCGAGCTGCTGCGGCCGCTGCCGCCCAAGGCGATGCGCTTCGGCGGCAGCCACGCCCAGCGCGACGTGATCCACCGCACCGCGGTCGAGGCCGCGTTGCGTGCCGGTCAGGGCCAGACCGCCCGCGCCCTGGCGGCCGAGCGCATCGACCTGAAGCCCTCCAGCCCCTTCAACTGGTCGCTGACGGCCCGCGCGCTCGGCTTGGCCGGTGACAGCGAGGGCGCCACGCGGGCGACCCAGCGCGCCGCCGCCCTGGCCCGGGGCCGGCGCGCGGCGGCCGCGTGAGGAGACGCCGCTAGCCAATCAACCGTTGCTTCCATGCCTCTCGAACTCGGGGCCGCCGGCGGAGACTTCCGCCGGCGGCCCATTTTTCTGCGCTAGTTCGCACCGCCCTCGACGCCCGAGGGATAGAGTTCCGTGCGCCGCGGCGCCTGGACGCCTCGCCAGGATTAGGGCGACTTCTGGTTGACCTTTCGCTCCGTGGCGTCGCTCGCGCCCACCGAAGACATCTGGCCGGACTTCCGTGCGACGCTCTGCCGCGCCTCGCGTGCTGCCTTTAGGCGCTCTGCCTGCTCGATGCGGTTCGACCAGCCGTCGCCACTGGCCAGGGCCGGGCCGGCGACGGCGGAGAGGCCCAGGGATACGGCGGCGGCGACGGCGAGGGTTGTGGTCTTGATCACGTTCGACATGGCTCTTGCTCCATCTGAGGTCGGGCTTCCGGTCGGAGCGAGGCCGACCATCTGAGCCACGCTCGCGCCGTGACGCCCAAGTGGGCGTGAGCGGCGCTACCGCGCGTGACGGGCGTCACGCCTCACGGGGAAGTCAGATCGCGATAACAGCCGTGATAGCCGGTCCGCGCGAGACGGAGGCCCGTGTCACGGGTCGCTCGGCCACGCCGGCTCGAAACAAATGAAACCAATTCCCCGGCACCGGGAAATCGGCGGGAAAAGCGCGCCAACCATGTTTCGACCGTCATCTTGCGTGGCAATTGCCACAGCGTGAAGGCGGACACCGCGCGATGACAGGGGCGCCAGGCCGAAGCGATCGAGAGGGAGTGCAGACGATGACGCAGACGAGCAGGCGCAACGACGTTTTCATCCGGGTGCTGCCGCGCGCGGTGGTGCTGGCCCTAGCCGCCGTGGCCGTGGTTTTGGTCTTCGCCGCCGCCCAGGCGTGAAGCGGCCGGCGCAGCGAAGCTCGATCAACGCTCGGATACAGCGAAGGCCTCGGTCATGTCTCTGTTTCGCATTACCGCCGCCCTGGTCTTGCTCTGCACACCACTCGACGCCACGGCCCAGCCGGTGGCGCGAACCGCCAACGACGTCAATCTGATCACGGCGATCGACGTCTCCGACTCGGTCACGCGGCACGACGAATGGCTGCAAGTCGCCGGCTTGGCCAAAGCCGTGGTCGACCCGGCGTTCCTGGATCTGCTCCAGGCCGGCTTCTACGGCCGCGTCGGATTTGTGGCTTACACCTGGTCGAGCGACAGCGCGCTGCGGGTCGTCGTCCCGTGGACGGTTATCGCGACACCCCGGGATGCCCGCCGCGTCGCCGCCTTGCTGCATAGCGCGCCCAAGATCGACCGCGCCCACTACGAGAGCGGCTTGCGGGGGGACCGGCACGGCGACTGGCCTTTCGGCAGCGGCGGGCGCACCGATATCGCGATGGCGATCGATTTCGCGACCCGCCTGTCGCTGGCGGCGCCCCACGACGCCTCGCGCAGCGTCGTCAACGTCATGGCCAACGGTGCGGATAACTCAGGAGAGGCCCCGACGGCCGCTAGGGCCCGGGCGCTCGGCCACGGCATTACGATCAACGGCGTCGCCGTCGGGCGACAGGAAGGCCTGCCGGCCTACTTCGCGGAACAAATCGTCGGCGGTCCAGGTTCTTTCGTCATGACGGTCCGCGAACCGGACGATCTGGCCCGCTCGCTGCAGCGCAAGTTCTGGCGCGATCTGATCGCCGCCCGGGCCGACAGGGAGAACGGCTAGCCATGGGGTTCGAACGGGCCGCCGAGTTGGCCCCGCGCGATCGGCGCGGCGGCGCGGGAGAACAGGAAATGAGCGACGTGAGCCCCTACCTCGTCAGCCCTTACCTGCAGCGGCCGCTGCGCAGTTACGAGGAGGCCTTCCGCGAGCTGCAGGCACGGCGCCTTCGGCACGGCAGGCCGAAATCGCCCGCCCTGTCCTGCGGCGAGGCAAAGCAAGGCTTCCGCCGGCTCTTGCCCCAAGCCGAGACCGGCCGGAGCTAGCTCCCGCTTCTGTGGTGCGGCCGCGCCGGGCGCTCGACGGGACCGGCGGCCGGCGCCTGTTCGTCGAGTGGGCGTTCGGCGATCGGCGGATCCCTGCGCGGGTCGGGCCGCTCATCGCTGCGTTGCGGGATGGAGCCCAGAGGGGCGCTCGCCGAGACGCAGATGACTTTCAGGTATTCCTGGTCGGTCAGGCCCTGAGCCAGCGCCGATTGGGCGAAGTACGCTTGGCCGTGCAACGCGCAGGCCATGACGTTGTCCGTGTCGGGTCCGGCGACCACGTCGAGCGCGTTGTCCGGCCGGCATTCGCCAGGCGGGGTGTTCATCGCGCAGACCAGCAAGACGGCTTTGAGCATGGACATCGCTCTCGACCTTTCCTCGCGGAGCCGCGAGACGCGGCTCCCGCACCTCATTGCATGTTCGCCGGAGCGTTTTGTCCGTGCCCTTTCGCACACCCGAGCCGCTGGCTATGACCGTAAATCTCCGGCCAAGACGTTGCGGCTTACCGACACTAGGTTAATCGGCATAGCGCTAAGGAAAGGGTAATGGAACGTGAACAAATGATGAGCGCATTTGACTGCCGGTGGACCTGGGTAAAGGTCAGATGAAGCTGACCTGCAACGGGATCAAGCGTCCCTTTGGGGAGACGATGAAGCCGGCGTGACGGTGTTCGGCAGCGTCTCGACGATCAGCGCCGCCAGAGCTTCGAGCGCCGCGCGCCGCGGAAAGCTCTGCCGATGCACCAGGCGGACGAGGCGTCGCCCGCCCGGCAGGTCGAGCGGCCGGGCCACGACCCCCATATCGGTCGTCCAGGGGCCGCGCATCGCGAGCGCCGGCACCAGCGTGCAGCCGTAGCCCGCCGCGACGAGTTGCAGGATCGTCTCCAGGCTCGCGGCGCGCAGGTCGCCGACCTCGCCGCCCGCTCCCCGGCCGGCCTGGTTGCAAGCCTTCAGAACCTGATCGCGCAGGCAGTGGCCGTCAGCGAGCAGCAGCAGGTCCGCCTGTTCGAGATCGCTCTGAGCGATCCGCTTTGCACCTTCAAGCGCATGGCCGCGGGGATAGGCCAGCCAGAAGGGCTCTTCGAACAGCGGCAGCTCGTCCAAGCCGGGCTCTTCGGCCGGGGTCGCGAGCAGCGCCGCATCGATCTCGTGTTCGATCAGGCGCCGCAGCAGTGAGTCCGTGACCTCCTCCGAGAGGACCAGTTCCAGGTGCGGAAAACGCTGCCTGAGCGGGCCCAGGACCAGCGGCATCAGGTAGGGGCCCAGGGTCGGGATCACGCCGAGCCGGAGCGGACCGGACATCGGGTCACGGTGGCTCTGCGCCAGCTGCAGGATCGCGTCGGCCTGCTCAACCGTCTCTCGGGCGCGCTCGAGGATCTCTTCGCCGATCGGCGTGATCGCCACGCGCTTGTTGGTCCGCTCGATCAGCGTCACGCCCAGGTAGTCCTCCAGCTTTTTGAGCTGCGCGCTCAGCGTGGGCTGGCTGACGTGGCAGGCCTCGGCCGCGCGGCCGAAATGCCGCTGTTCGGCGACGGCGATCAGATAGCGGAGGTCGCGCAGGTTCATGATCTTCCATAGATGTTATCAATCGATTTGATCGCAACAATCTAGTTTCCGAGATATCCATCCAGATCTATCATTTGAATTATTCTAATTCGCATCAACGCCCAGCCCAGCGTTTCGCGAGGAGGACCTGAAATGTCCCAGTTTGCCGCGGTTCTACACGATCGTTTACCGGGCGCGCCGTCGGGCGCGTTGTGGCGAGGCCTGGCTCTCGCGATCGTGGCGGCCCTTGCCCTCTCGTCTCAAGACTCCATGCGCCTGACACTTGAAGCCTTGAGCGAGGCCTATTTGGCCGTTTCGGTCTTCGTCGCGGGAACCCTGGCGCTGGTCTACGGCCTCGAGCGCTGGCTGAAGACGGACATCGGCGTGGTCCTTGCCCGCCACGGGCGCTGGCAGGTGCCGGCCGCGGCCTTGCTGGGCGCTTTCCCGGGCTGCGGCGGCGCGATCGTCGTCATCACCCAGTACACCAAGGGCCATTTGGGCTTCGGCGCGGTCGTGGCGGCGCTGACCGCGACCATGGGCGATGCCATGTTCCTGCTGCTCGCCACTGAGCCTCTGACCGGGGCCGGCGTCTACGCGACGGGTCTGATCGTCGGGGCGCTCTCGGGCCTGGCGGTGGACCGGTTGCACGGCGCCGATTTCCTGCGCGTCCGCGCGCCGGCCCGCGCGGCCGCCCTGGCCGCGGCCCAAGCGGGCGCTGCCAAGCCGCTTTCGGTCATCGAACGGGCCTGGCTGGCGCTGATCGTGCCGGGCCTGGCAATCGGCGTGCTATCCGCCTTCCAGATCGAGGTGGACGCTCTCTTCGGTGCTTTCGCCGGCCTCGAGCCCACGCTGTGGCTGGGCGTCGGCGGGGCTGCACTGGCATTATTGATGTGGGCGCCGGGCGGCAGCGATGGCGCGGTCTGCGCGGCCGATGGCGACCCCGCATGCGCCCCCGCCCCGCCCGCCTCCACGGTCGGACGGGTCATCGGGGACACGAACTTCATCACGGCCTGGGTCGTCTTCGCCTTCCTCGCTTACGAGTTGGGCGTTCACCTGACCGGAATCGATCTGGCGGCCGTCTTCGCGGTGGCCGCGCCGGCGGTGCCGCTGCTGGCGATACTGGTCGGCTTCATCCCCGGCTGCGGCCCGCAGATCGTCGTCACCAGCCTCTACCTGTCCGGCGCGCTGCCGCTGTCGGCCCTGCTCGGCAACGCCATCAGCAACGACGGCGACGCGCTCTTCCCGGCGCTCGCCTTGGCACCCAGGGCCGCCGTCATCGCCACGCTCTACAGCGCGGTGCCGGCACTGGTCGTGGCCTACGGCACCCACCTGCTTTGGGACAGCCGCGCGCTGGTGAACTCTGCGGGGATCATGTCCGGGACGTGGAGTTGATAACTCGCAAATTCGATCACTGGTATAGTAATGATCGATGTCGTCGTGCTCTTACGGTCGTGCTTGGCGGATGACGTCCGAGCGGACAGACCGAACCGACTGGACTATCGACAAGCTTCACCGAACGGCGGATCGGTCCCGTAATCGCCGACGGCGAGGGCGTTGGCCACGGCCCTGGGCTTCGCCATCGCCAATGAGGCGGCGCCCGAGTGGCCGCATCATGGTCTGGGCGGGCGCGGGCCCATCGCCTCCCGCGCCCGCTTGCCCCCTGGTCGCGACCCCCTGCCCAGACTAAATTCTGCTGAGCGAGCATCGAGTCCACGGAAGATTCAGTCATGGCCGCCGACCCGAGATACCTGCCCCCCGACCATCCGACGGTCCGCCTGGGCCGCGTCGGCGTCCTGCTTGTCAACCTCGGCACGCCCGACGGTACCGACGTCCGCAGCATCCGGCGCTATCTGCGCGAGTTCCTGAGCGACCGCCGCGTGGTCGAACTGCACCCGCTGATCTGGCAGCCGATCCTGAATGCCTTCGTGCTGACCTTCAGGCCCAAGAAGTCGGCAGAAGCCTATCGGGCGATATGGCTCGAGAAGGAGAACGAGTCGCCGCTGCGCAAATACACCCGCGGCCAGGCGCAGGCCCTGCAGGCGGTATTGGCCGACCACGGCGAGCGGCTTATGGTCGATTGGGCCATGCGCTACGGCACGCCCAGCATCGCCGAGCGACTGGCCCATCTGCAGGACGCCGGCTGCGACCGGATCTTGGTCTTCGCACTCTACCCGCAGTACAGCGCGGCGACCAACGCGACGGTGCATGACAAGGTCTTCGAAACAATGAAGGGCATGCGCTGGCAGCCGGCGATCCGCACCGCGCCCCCCTACTACGACGACCCGGCCTATATCGAAGCGCTCGCCGGCTCCATCGAGACTCACGTGGCGGGCCTGGACTGGCAGCCGGAAGTGATCGTCGCGTCCTTCCACGGCTTGCCGAAGGTCAACCTCGAGAAGGGCGACCCCTACCACTGCCACTGCGCCAAGACGGCGCGTCTGCTGCGCGAGCGGCTCGGACTGGACGAAGGTCGTTTCCGTCTCACCTTCCAATCCCGCTTCGGCCGCCAGGAGTGGCTGCAGCCGTACACCGACAAGACGATCGAGAGCCTCGCCCGGGACGGCGTGACATCGATCGCCGTGGTCACGCCCGGGTTCGTCGCCGATTGCGTCGAGACCCTAGAGGAAATCGCCATTCAGGGCCGCGAGCTGTTCCTCGAGAACGGCGGCGAGCGCTTCACGATGGTGCCTTGTCTGAACGACAGCGAGACCGGCGTCGGCCTGCTCGCGAAGCTGGTCGAGCGCGAGCTGCAGGGCTGGCTGCCCGAGATCGGAAACCTCGCGGGCGAAAGCGATGGCGCCGAAAGCGATGGCAAAGTCGTCGCGTTCAAGGGCTCGCGCGCGGACTAGCCCGGCCCATGGATCGAGAGTTACGCCGGCAAATCGGCTGCCTTCGGCACGACGACCGCGAAGAGATCGCCCAGGCCGGCAAGGCTCGCTTCGTGCAAGTGCTGCGCCTTGACGACGCCGCCGTCGGCCGACGGCAGGTCGCGGGTCGCGGCGGCGTTCGCCACCACGGTCGAGCGATAGCCGAAATGATAGGCGCTGCGCACGGTCGAACTGACGCACATATGGGTCATGAAGCCGCCAAAGATGAGGTTCCTGGTGCCGATCTTCTGAAGGCGCTCGTGCAGGTCCGTCTCGTGGAACGAGCTCGGGAAGTGCTTGACGATCGTCGGCTCGTCACCCTGCGGCGCAACGTTGTCCGCGATGCGGCCGATCTCGGCCGAGATGTCGTAGGGCGATCCCGAGCCGGCGTCGTGCGCGATGTGCAAAACCGGCGCGCCCGCCGCCCGGGCCCGGTCGAGCAGGGCCCGGCACTCCAACAGGGCCGCCTCGACGCCGACCAGTTTCATGATGCCTTCGCGGTAGGTGTTCTGGCAGTCGATCAATACGACAGCGGATTGCGCTAGCGAACAGGCCTCGTGCCCCAGACCGGCAACATCCCTGAGCGTTTCGAGCTCCGCCATGGCCTCCTCGCTTTAGTACTAGACGGCTCAGATTATACAGCAGAAATACCTATGAACATGCCCAGCTTTGCCGCATACTACTGCAGGAATGCAGGCAAAGCTCAACTGGAATGACCTACGCTACCTCCTGAGCGTGTGCCGCAAGGGCACGCTTGCCGGGGCGGCACGCGACCTCAGCGTCGACCAGACGACGGTCGCGCGCCGCTTGAAAGCTCTGGAACGGGACTCCGGGGCCAAACTGTTGCATCGAATCGACGGGCGCTACGTGCCGACGGCGGCGGGCGAGACCGCGGTGGCGCACGCCCAGCGAATCGAGGAGTCCGCCTTCGGTCTACTGAAGGAGGTCGGTAACCGGGACGCCGCGCTCTCCGGCACGGTCCGCGTCACAGCGCTTCACGAGGTGACCGCGACCTGCCTGATGCCCCACTTCCGGTCGTTTCGCCAACGCCACCCCGAGATCGTCATCGAGTTCATCGCCAGTCCCAGCAACCTCAGCCTGACCCGTCACGAGGCGGATATCGCGATCCGGCTGGCCCGGCCCGACGGCGGCAACGTGTTCATGCGCAAGCTCGCCAACCTTGGCTTCGCCGTCTACGGCGCGAAGCGCCTGATAGAAGAGCTCCACCCCACGCGCTTGGCGGCCGCCAATTGGATCACCTACGATGACAGCCTCGCCCACCTGCCTGAGGCCCGTTGGCTGGTCGACGCGGTCCGGCCGGCGAGCGTGATCCTGCGCACCAACGTCTGGCGCGGCATGATGGAGGCGGCGCGCGGCGGACTGGGCTTGTGCATTCTGCCCTGCTTCATCGGCGACCGGGAACCCGAGCTGGCGCGCGCGAGCGGCCCGGAGCCGGTGATCTCCCGCGAGCTATGGCTGCTGGTGCATCCGGAGCTGCGCAACACCCTGCGCGTCCGCGCCGTGCTCGACTGGCTCGACGAGGTGAGCCAAATCGAGCGGCGCGCCCTGGTCGGCCGGGAGGCAGCGTGACGGCCGAGGCAGGCAAGATCACGGCGGTCGAGACCGTCCGTCTCGCTGGCCGGCCAAATCTGATCTGGGTGCGGCTGCGCACCGACCAGGGCTTGACTGGTCTGGGTGAGACCTGGTTCGGCGCCGCCGCCGTCGAGGCCGACCTCCACGAGAGAATCGCGCCGCTCATTCTTGGCGCCGAGGCCGGCGCCACGGAGAAGCTGCATCGACGCATGCGGCCTTACGTCGGTTTCGCCGGCACGGGCGCGGAAATGCGCGCGCTCTCGGCGGTCGACGTGGCGCTATGGGACCTGGCCGGAAAGGCATCCGGCAAACCGGTCGCGGAGTTGCTTGGCGGTCCGCTGCGCCCGGAGATCCAGGTCTACAACACCTGCGCGGGACAAGACTACGTGTCGCAGTCTGCCGAAGTGCGGCCCGGCAACTTCGGCCTGGCGGCCGGGCGCGGCGCCCGGCGCTACGAGGACCTGGACGGCTTCTTGAACCGGCCCGATGAACTCGCCGGCGAGCTGCTCGAGATGGGTATCGGCGCCATGAAGATCTGGCCCTTCGACTTCGCGGCCGGCGCGGCCGACGGCCTAGACATCTCGGCCGCCGACCTGGCGCGCGGCCTCGCGCCCTTCGAGCGGGTGCGCGAAAAATACGGGGACAGCATGCGGCTCAAGGTCCAGCTGCACGGACTCTGGAGCC
>JAAUYJ010211057.1_pt1 | contig 13420 bp, 10 predicted proteins | sample 7278031 | NCBI WGS metagenome assembly JAAUYJ01 (sample SAMN14350222, study PRJNA611818) | marine sediment metagenome | isolation source: surface marine sediment (1.8m) | place: French Polynesia: Moorea | collected 2018-08 | reverse complement strand
GCATTCATGTCAACAAATTAAGACGAGTTCATCAAAAGGATGGATATACTTATGGATAATGATCAAGGATATATAGGTTTGTTTAAGAAAACTACTTCTAGAAGTTAACAGGTAAAAGTTACTGCGGTGAGGCTAGTAATCTGTATTCGCAAAATACAGAAAATTGATAAAAAGTATCTACAACTGAACTTCGGGCAAGGAAGTAGTAGATGGCTCGACACGGCTCAAAGTAGTTCAAGTTAGTTGATAGTTCAAGCACTCATTTCCCAGAGAATCTTTGATTCTATGCCCATACTATTAATGTTGCTTGGAAGCCCGTGTGGGTTTACCCCACGGGAGTGTCACGTAAAACGAGATGAATCAAATTATACCCAATCAAAAAATGTTTGCGACACCTATAATTTAATGTAGGGGTTGGGCAGTGCCAAACCCTTAGGATATCTGTTGCATTCTTTTTTTCAAATTGATATTAGCTGGATAAGATTGTCACTAGAACATCATATGTAAGTAGGCAAAATTATTTGTATATTGACTACTCACTTATATTTCCCTATTGCAAGAAAAGCAAGATTGCCTATTGCCTCTTGCCTACCTCGACCAAAGGTTCAATTATACGAAATCCGATTACCAAAACATAACATAAGCTAATAGGTTAAAACCTACTGCTATACAGGCTCACTCTGCCTACGCAGACTATAAAAATAAGGATACTATTGTTATCGGATTTGGTATTAATTTTGCACAGGTACTTATTTAACAGAGTAGAGGTAATTCATGAATTACCCCTTAAGGGTTGATTAAGAGTTAATAATTTACTAACTATTATTAACAGTAGATAGTACCTGGATAATCTTTTTTGTTAGTAAAAGTGAGCAAAATTCTATCGTACTATGTCATAACCTAAATTTGTATAAATATAGTTATGCTCCGACGCTCCAAAAGCTAATCTAATTAGCCGATGATAGTTTTCCGTTATTGACAGTAGAAGCAAGTAAGATATTTTGGGTTAATTTTCCTGTTTGCAACCATTCATCGATCGCTACAGTTTTTCGAGCCAAGCTAAGTTGAGATCGCAGTTGTGACCCTTCTAAAATTTCTTGTTCTAAAAGAATTTGAGCTAATTTTGTTAATAGTTCCTGATTTTCTTGGAGAACTTCTAAAGCAACCTGATGTGCGCCATCAATAACTAATTTAACTTCGCGATCGATTTCTTCTGCAATCTGAGGACTTACCTGACGGCGAGGATTACTAAAGCCTTCGAGAAACTGTTGCTGTATTTGTTCAAACGCAATAGGTCCTAGGCGATCGCTCATACCATAGAGAGTGACAAACCTTTCTGCAAGGTCAGTAGCTTTTTGAATATCGTCACTAGCTCCTGTAGATACCTTACCAAAGATTAATTCTTCCGCAGCACGTCCCCCAAGTAGGGTAGCAATACGACCACGAATTTCATCTTCAATCATTAAAAAACGGTCTTCTTCTGGTAGCTGTAAAGTATATCCTAATGCCCCAATACCACGGGGAACAATAGATATTTTTTCTACTATATCTGTACCAGGCATTAAAGTTCCCACAATAGCATGACCGACTTCATGATGAGCTACAGTTTTCTTTTCTATTTCATTAAGTACTCGGGATTTTTTCTCTAATCCTGTGAGGATTCTCTCTGTAGCTTCATTAAAGTCTGCCATAGTTACAGAAGTGTGGTTTTGACGAGCAGCTAGTAGTGCTGCTTCATTAATTAAGTTAGCTAAATCTGCACCAGCAAAGCCTGGAGTACGAGCAGCTAGTTTCCCTAAATCCACATCCTCATCTAATCTTACATTGCGGGCGTGTACTTCCAAAATCGCCAGTCTTCCCGACTTATCGGGGCGATCTACCACAATACGGCGATCAAAACGACCAGGACGCAATAAAGCAGGATCGAGAACTTCAGGACGGTTAGTAGCAGCCAGAAGAATTACTCCTGCATTCGGTTCAAAGCCGTCCATTTCTGCTAGTAGTTGATTAAGAGTCTGTTCTCGTTCGTCATTTCCTCCCATAAATTTCCCAGAAGCAGCACGAGACTTACCAAGAGCATCTAATTCGTCAATAAAGACAATAGCAGGAGCTTGTTTTTTAGCGCGGTCGAATAAATCTCGCACTCGCGAAGCACCAACCCCAACGAACATTTCAATAAATTCCGAACCAGAGATACTAAAGAAAGGAACTTTAGCTTCACCTGCGATCGCTTTTGCCAATAAAGTCTTACCTGTACCTGGTGGTCCTACTAATAAAACTCCTTTCGGTATTTTTGCTCCCAAGCGAATGTATTTAGCCCCATGTTGTAGAAAATCAACAATTTCGTATAGTTCTGTCTTAGCTTCATCCACACCAGCCACATCATCAAAGGTAACATCAACGCTGCCTTCGGAGTAAATACGAGCGTTGCTACGACCAATGGAAAAAGGACTTACGATGTTATCCCCCCCTTGATTGCGACTGAAAAAAAGACTAGCTAAATTGACAATTAAAAACAAGAAAAATAATATTTTGATAAAACCCCAAAACCCATCACCATTAGTTGCAGGATTAGCAGAAAATTCTACCTGATGCTTACGCAAAATCTTTGGTAACTCCGTATCCTGAGTCACTGGCACTGTAGTAAAAATCTGCTCTGATTCGTCTTCAAATACTTTTGATTTGAGACTGTATTGAATCTGATTCGAGCCAATAATAACCCTCTCAACTTTATCGCTTTCTACTAAGTCAATAAATTTACTATAGGGCTGAGACTGTGGTACTTTTGCTGGAGGCAAAAATAAACTCAATAAAATTAAGAATACCAAAGTCACAATTAAAATCGATTCCAATTGATTCGATTCTGATTTGCGAGTTGGATTTTGGCGTTTGGGCATATATAACACTCCTAGATGACTAATAATCAAAGTAGCGGGTGGCGGCGCGCAAGGCTTGCGCCCTACAAGTAGCAAGTTACGATCCCCAATCCCCGCTTCACTGCTACCTCTTACCTACCTCAAAACGACCCTACTCGAACTGGACTCAGTTTAACTCCTAACTCCCGACTCCATATGAGTCTCAATAGACAGTAGATCGCACACTTCTCCGTCGGTTATTTGGGTAAAATCTTCGTACCAGAAGCCCACTGCATTAAAATGCTCTGGTGTAATCAAACAAGTGATATCGTCTGCTTGAGTTTTCAAATGTTTGATCGCAGATAAAGATGCAACTGGAGTGGCGATAATAATTTTTTCGGGTTCGTGTTGCTGTAAAACTGTTAGCGCAGCGTGCATAGTCAATCCTGTAGCTATGCCATCATCCACCAGAATCACAATGCTATCGCGAATTCGTACCATCGGGCGACAGTGACGATAACAGCGATCGCGCCACCTGAGTTCCGCTTTAGCTCTAGCAGCGATCGCCTTAATTTGTTCTAGGGCGACTCTGTGAATTTGAGCCATATTTTCATCAACAATAGTGATGTTGCCACTATAGTCGTGTAGTAGAGCATCTTCCGCGACTGCACCTACTGCTATTTCTGGATTTTGTGGCAGACCGATTTTTTTGACCAGACAGACATCTAAAGGAAGATTCAAACTCCTAGCAATTTCATAAGCCACTGGCACGCCACCACGAGGTAGTCCCAAAACTATTGCTTGGGGATGATTCACGTAAGCACTAAGTTTGGCTGCTAATCTTTGACCTGCTTCTCTCCTATTGGGCAAGACTGCTTTCATGGTTTTACCCGCCTCAATCTACTTGGTTGAATCATAGATCGTAAGTTTGAGGAAGTTGTGAGATTGGTTTTCCCGCTCTTGTTGATTGTTAATGGTTGATTGGTGAAAAGCTAATTGCGCTCTGAATGAAACAGCCCTGGACTTATAAGACCAGGGCTAGAAGAAGTCATCCAACTTAGGTTAGAAATGAGAGATTATAAACCCAGTAAAACTAACTGGTTAAAAGACTTAGTTATAGCCATAGACTGTTGAGAAACGCGCTCTGTAATATCTGCTAATTCTTGAACTGAATCTTGGGCGAAGGTTGAACTTTGTATTTGATTTTCTAAGGACTGAGAAATGACCTCTATAAGGTTACTTATGTCGTGATTCAGTGCAATAACCTCGTCTAGCTTTTGACGGACTGTTTGAAACTCTGCAACTCCATCGATCAGCTGCTGTGTTTCTAAGTCTAGAGCGACTGTTTTTTCTGTTAGTTCTGTTTTGATGTTGCCAAATAAGGGTTCAACTTTTGCGGTAGCTTCCAATAGCTCTTGCATCAAAGAGAAAATTGTATCAGACAAGTCCATAATAGAATTTTGACGGCTCTCGTCCATCTGACTTATATTTAAGGCTCTAGTTATACCCATAGATTGTTGAGCTATTTGCTTACTCAAATCTTTGAGGCTGTTGACTGTCTGAGAAAAATTTTGGCAAGAATTACTGAGATGTTCAAATCCTACTGTCACATTGTGAACTGTGGCTTTGATATTAGAGATGTTATTTACAGCACGGTCTAAAATTTCTTGAGTATCTTTAGTAGATTTCTCTAATTGCTCAAGCATTTGAGCATTGTCGAGAGCAAAACCAACTTGACCAGCAATTTGAGCTATCCAACGGATTTCAGATTGTTGCCATTGACGAGGATTGGAGCATTGGTGAGCTACTAATAAACCATATAGTTGTCCTTTGTGAATAATAGGTGCTACTAGATTCGCCTTGACTTCTAATCTTTCTAATTGTTGGACATAACACTCACTCATTCCTGCTTCGTAAATGTTACTTATGGCGCGAACTCTACCGTTGCGGTACTGGTCGAGATATTTGGCTTCAAAGCAAGGGTCTTTGATGATTCTCCCTTCTGCTCTTGTCCAACCAGAGGTTACAGATTCCGCGACAATCAGCCCATAGTTATCTTCGTTGATGCAATATACTACCACACGATCGCAATTGATAATTCTCCGTACTTCCCTCACACTAGTTTTGAGAATATCATCCTTTCTGAGAGATTGACGAATCTGTTGAACCGCATCGGTATAATACCCTGTCCACTTACTTTCTTGTTCTACTTGCTGACATAGCTGTTGAGCATCAGCTAACAGGTGGGCGTTGTCGAGAGCAAATCCTACTTGGGTGGCGATTTGAGTTAACCAAAAGATTTCAGGTTGTTGCCATTGACGGATATCAGAACATTGGTGAGCTACTAGTAAACCAAATAGTTTATCTTCGCTGATAATTGGTGTTACTAGATTGGCTTTGACTTCTAGTGTTTCTAGTTGTTCGACATGACACTTACTCATTCCTGCTTCGTAAATGTTATTCCAAGCGCGGACTCTACCCTTACGGTACTTATCAAGATACTTGGCTTCAAAGCAAGGGTCTTCCAGGATTCTCCCTTCTGCTTTTGTCCAACCAGCTGCTACAGATTCCGCGACAATCATGCCATAATTGTCCTGGGTCATACTATAGACTAAGACGCGATCGCAATTTAAAACTCTACGTACTTCCCTCACACTAGTTTTGAGAATATCATCAGTTTTGAGAGATTGGCGAATCTGTTGGATCGCTTCGGTAAAATACTCTGTCCACATACTTTCTTTTTCTATCTGTTGGCTTAGTCTTTCGCCATCAGCTAGTTGTTTTTGTTTTGGCTCTTGCTCGTTATAGGTGAAAATTTTAGTGTATTCGATCATAATAGCTACTTGATTAGCGATTTCAGTTATCCAGTAAATTTCTTGTTCTTCCCAATTACGAGGAGCAGAACACTGATGGGCGATTAATAAACCATATAGTTGACCTTCATTAAGAATTGGTGCAACTAAGCCAGCTTTAACTTCTAGGGCTTCTAACTGTTCAAGATAACAGGGATTTGCTTTGTAACTGTGAAGACTATTCCAGAAGTGGACTCGACCATTACGATATTTATCGAAATATTGATTTACCAAACAGGGGTCTTCTATAGTTTTACCTAAAGCTTTAGTCCATCCATTAACCACAGATTCAGCTACTACTGAACCATAACTATCTAGTTCTAGACTATAGGCTACAACACGATCGCATTCTAGTAAATTACGTACTTCTCTGACTGTTGTGTTAAGCAGATCTTTCTGTCCCAATTGTTGAGTTATCTTATCTTGAACCTCAGAAAATAATTTATCTCGATTTTTTTGTATTATGGTTTTTGGCTCTGTATAATCAAGATTTTCCTTGCCTTTGCTGTTGTCTTTTTGCTCCATTGTTGGGAAAAAATTGGGGGTTGGGTAATTTTCTACTATCTGTTTGGTGGAATTAAAATATTTCCGCTTCTGAGCCTCAACTATGTTTGAGAGAGCGCAACTTGCTGTGTTGGCTCTTTCTGTTAACAATTTGACTTCTTTATAGTTCCAAGTTTGGAGTTTAGAACATTGATGAGCAGCTAACAAAGCTAATAATTCATCATTGACCAAGATAGGTGCGATCGCCAGACTTTTAATTTCCAGCTTTTCTAAGTCTTCTAAGTCACTTTGACTTTTATCTGCTTTGTGAATATCATCTATGGTTACAGGCAAACCATAGCAGTACATTTCTAAATGCTCCCCTTCTACAAAAGGGTCTTTAATTGTTTTTCTGATGATGGAAGAGTATTTCGGATTAATAGATTCTGCTAATACTAACGCTTTGGGTAAGTGGCTGGCACTGTAAATTACTACGCGATCGCAATTCAGGATTCTTCGAGTTGTCTCCACAGCAACTTTAAAAATTTCCTTGAGATTTCGATCGTGGGTTAGTCTTAGATCAAGAGCTTCAGTCATCAGCAGACATTTTTCACATAATTGATAATGTTTTTGAGGAAAATTTATTCAGCTTTTTCGCTCAATAAAATTCTGTATCTTAGTATCAGAAGCCCCAAAATTATTTGTTGCTCTCTGTAGAATTACTTAGGGTTTTTTAATCTATGTTAATATAAATTTCATGTAAATTAAAGAAATACCTAAAAATTCAAGTATATTTATCGAGACTGGAGAGGTTATACCACAAAAATCAGAAATTTTGTGGCTTATTCAGTTGTAAATTTAAGGTTATAACTTTTTGGTAACTGCTATGCGTGCCATGATTTTAGATGGGGTAGGTCAACCACTAAGAGAAGGAAAGCTCCCCATACCCAAACCCCAATCAGAACAAGTATTGCTAAAAGTTCATGTCTGTGGAGTGTGTCGTACTGATTTGCACATTGTCGATGGCGAACTAGCCAAGCCAAAACTGCCTTTAGTATTGGGTCATCAAATTGTCGGTACAGTAATAGAAACGGGAAACCAAAAGAGTAAATTCTCTGTAGGTACTCGCGTTGGTGTGCCTTGGCTGGGTCATACTTGCAATTGTTGTCCCTATTGTTTGGCTGGAAAAGAAAACTTATGCGATCGCGCCTTATTTACAGGCTATGATCTCAATGGCGGTTATGCTGAATATGCTGTTGCGGATGAAAGTTTTTGCTTTCCGATTCCTGAAGGTTATCCAGACTTACAAGCAGCACCTTTACTCTGTGCGGGATTAATTGGCTATCGTTCCTATCGCATGACGGAAGATGCAGAAAGGATCGGTTTTTATGGCTTTGGCGCAGCAGCACACATTTTAATTCAGGTAGCCAATTACCAAGGTAAACAAGTATATGCTTTTACTCGTTCGGGAGATACTGAAGGACAACAGTTTGCTCGGGAACTTGGTGCAGTTTGGGCTGGAGGATCGGATGAATTACCACCAGAAAAGTTAGACGCAGCGATTATTTTTGCACCTGTAGGGAAATTAGTTCCCGCAGCTTTAAAAGCTGTTGCTAAAGGTGGCATAGTAGTTTGTGCTGGTATTCACATGAGCGATATTCCGAGCTTTCCCTATCAGATTTTATGGGAGGAACGGGTATTACGTTCTGTTGCCAATTTGACTCGCCGAGATGGTGAAGAGTTTTTGGCTTTAGCACCCCAAATTCCAATTCAAACTCAAGTTACTTCCTTTCCTTTGTCCCAAGCCAATGAAGCCTTGAATGCTTTACGGAGTGGTAAAATTAATGGTGCAGCAGTATTAGCGATCGCGCTTTGAATAACTTATGGGGAGTGAGGAATGGGAGACTGGGTCAGAGGTCAGAGGTCAGAGGTCAGCAGTAATTAACAATTAACAATTAACAATCACTAACCACTAACCACTAACAATTAACAATTAGCAATTACTAACCACTAACCACTAACCACTAACCACTAACCATTAACCATTAAGCAATATCATTTCTCAAGCCACACATACCCGCATAACCAATACCGATCGCATCTACAGTATCATCAATAGGTAAAGTTTCTAAATCAAACAAGTTTTGTATTATTTCTGCAACTTCATTTTTGTTAGCTCTACCGTTGCCCAAATGACATTTCCAACTAGATTGATGAAGATATACTGGTACGATATTTCTGTCGCGATAACAAACTAAATTAATTACCCCAAAAGCTTGTAATACTCCCCCAGCAGCTTTAATAGTTCTTCCAAAAAAAGGCATTTCAATAGCTACATTATCTGGTTGGAATTCCCCTAATAATTCAGCAATATCCCTTTCAATTTCTAATAATCGTTGGGGGGTTGGTAACTTTTTAGAAGTTTCGATTGTGCCATAATCTATTAAAGAGGGCTTCTCATAATCAGCTTCTTCTAATATTGCCCAACCAATTATTGCTAACCCAGGGTCTATTCCCAACCAAGATCGAGCCATCACTTTGATAATAGTTTTACTTAATAATCTAACTTTATATAACTAACGGATTGGCATACTAGGAAGAAATTATAAAGTTAAATTATTTCTAGCTCTTGATTTTGAAAATGAGCTTTAAATCTTTTATCAAATTTAACCAATACGGGAAGATTAGGACTTATTGGTCTTCATTTATTTTCTGTGATAACATCTATCACTTCTCCCTCCATACCTTTATGATCTAAAGGTTGCTTTCTTTTTTTTGGATAGTGATAGACGATTACAGATTCTTTGACACGAACGCGATCGCCAATCTTCATACTTATGTACTCTCTCAGGTTTTGTAGTCTTCTTGTCAATTAAACAATGTTTTAAGCAACCTTACCATTTTTACATAGAATCTCCACAAGATTTTACCTAATTAAATAAGATTGCTTTAGCCAATCTCGAACAGAGCTTGTAAAGACTATCAGCAGAGAAAAAGACTAGCCCAATTGTGGTTTTAGCTATTCCATCATAGTATTAAAGAAATCAATGGTATCTTTCAAAGCAACCATAAAGCGGTCAATTTCATCCCGGGTATTATAAAGATATAGACTTACTCTCGCACTACCAGAAGCATTAAATAAACGGTGTAATGGCTGAGTACAATGATGACCAGAACGAATTGCTATTCCCTCATGATCTAGTAAGGTAGCTAAATCGCTGGCATGAATTTCTGGTACATTAAAAGCTGCTAATGCTGCTCTACCTTCCCCATTTGGCTCTGGTTTTGCGCCATAGATTCTAATATTGGGAATAGTCTCTAGTTTTTTGAATAAATAGGAGGTTAATTCTACTTCATAATTATGAATATTATCCATGCCTATATTAGTAAGATAATCTATGGCTGCTCCTAATGCGATCGCTTCTCCTATAGCTGGTGTTCCTGCTTCAAATTTATGGGGTAATTCCCCATAAGTAGAGTGGTCAAAATACACCTCACTAATCATCTCACCTCCACCAAGAAAAGGAGGCATTAATTCTAGTATTTCTTTCTTCCCATAGAGAAATCCAATACCAGTAGGAGCGCACATTTTATGTCCTGATGCTACTAACCAATCACAGTTTATTTGCTGCACATCTATAGGCATATGAGGGACACTTTGACAAGCATCTATTAATACTTTTGCTCCGTATTGATGAGCCTGTTTGACAATTTCTTCTACTGGATTTATCACACCTAAAGTATTAGAAATATGAACTACAGATACCAGCTTAGTTTTATCTGATAACAGGGATTTGTAGCTATCTAAATCTAGAATTTCCTGCTCGTTTAACTGGATATATTTAATTACTGCTCCTGTTTTTTGAGCGATAATTTGCCAAGGAACGATATTACTATGGTGTTCCATGACAGATAAAATGATTTCATCTCCCTGATTTAAGTTAGTCAAACCCCAGGTATAAGCTACTAAGTTAATTGCTTCACTAGCGTTGCGAGTATAAACAATTTCTTCGCGATGATTAGCATTAATAAATTTAGCTACTTTATCTCTCGCCCTTTCATAAGCATCGGTAGCACGATTACTTAAAGTGTGTGCGCCACGATGTACATTAGCGTTATCTTGTTGATAGTAATTTAACAGAGCATCTAATACCTGTTGCGGTTTTTGAGAGCTAGCAGCACTATCAAAATAGATTAAGGGTTTCCCATGAACTTCTTGATGTAAGATGGGGAAGTCTTTTCTTACTTTATCGCCTAGAGTTTTTTCTTGGATTAAGGTCATATTTGCTTAGTTGTTGATTAGTGATTACTGATTAGTGATTACTGATCACTGATTACTGATTACTGATTAATGACTGTATGGTTTCCTGTACGGATTTTACAGGGATTCTTTCAATAATTTCAGCTACAAAAGCATCTATTAGTAACTGACGCGCATCGTTTTCAGTTAAACCCCGACTGCGAAGATAAAAGATTTCGTCTGCTTCTAATTGACTGACGGTTGCGCCATGAGAACATTTAACATTATCCGCAGTGATTTGTAATTCGGGTTTAGTGTTAACTCTCCCTTTAGGAGATAGTAACAGGTTACGGTTTAACTGGGATGCGTTGGTAAGTTGGGCAGCTTTGGGAACAAATACTTTACCATTAAAGATAGAGTGAGCGCGATCGTTTACAAGACATTTATGCAATTGATCTGTTGTACCGTGGGGATGGTGTAAATTAATACTGCTGTGAGTATCTGCGGTTTGTTCATCCTTAGCAACAGTTAAACCATTGAGATAAGTTTCTGTTTGTTCTCCATCTTGATGTATCTCAGGAGTATGACGGGATAATTTTCCACCAAAATTAATTTCTGTCAGAGTATAACGACTATCTCTTTGTTGAGTAACTACTGTTTTCCCAATATGATAAGCATTGTCCGATTCTTGTTGCAGACGAGTATGATTTATCTGGGCGTTTTCTCCTAACCACACTTCCGTAACGCTGTTAGTTAGGTAAGAAGATGTCCCACTATATTCTTCGATTATAGTTAACTGGCAATTCTTTTCCGCAACAATCCAAGCTCTAGGTTGGGAAATCGTAACAGAATCTCCTGCAACAGAAACAAATAATAGATGAATGGGCTTTTCTACTACAGTATTAGGCGCAGTCCAAATAATAGCCACATCAGTGATACTAGCAGTATTAAGAGAAGTAAATACCTCTTCTTTCCCTGGCTGTGTTCCCAGAAAGGGGCGAAAATATTTACAGTAAGTTTCAGGAAGATTAGTTAAACTCCCCACATAGATACCTTCAGGTAAACCAGCAGTATTAGATAACTCTCTAGCATAACTACCATTGACAAATACCAAGCGAGTATCTTCCGCTTCGGGAATGGTATCCGGGTTTTCTGTTGTAAATGAAGTGGGTGCGACTATCTCTAAATCTAGTAGAGAAGAAATATCTGTAAACCGCCATTCCTCATCTTTCTTTGTGGGTACAGTTAATCGAGATACCCAAGATGCAGATTGTTCTCTAATATTTTGTAACCATTCTCCAGTTTCTCGATCTAATTTATCAACTGGTAGTGAGGAGCGTTGTTGTAAAATGTTATTCAGAAAGCGATCGCTATTTACTGATGATATTGTAGTTGTCTGAGTCATGATCTATGTGGAATTGATTATCTAATTAGATGGTGATGCTAAAAATTGAGCTATGGGAAATTAGAAAATTCTCCTTTGTCTCCCCTGTCTTTTTTTAAGCCATAGCTGTTTCTTCCAAAAACTCATAACCGCGAGACTCTAACTCTAAAGCCAACTCTTTACCACCACTGGTAACAATCTTTCCATCTTGCATCACATGAACGAAGTCGGGTTCAATATAATTAAGCAAACGTTGGTAGTGAGTAATCACCAAGTAACCTTTATCAGCAGTCTTTAATTGATTAACTCCTTCCGCTACAATTTTCAACGCATCAATATCTAATCCCGAATCAATCTCATCCAAAATAGTCAGGGTAGGCTCGAGTAAAGCCATTTGTAAGATTTCGTTGCGCTTTTTCTCTCCACCAGAGAAACCCTCGTTAAGACTCCTATCTAAAAAACTAGACTTCATCTTGACTATCTCTAGCTTCTCTTCTATCAAGTCTTCAAAGTCAAAAGTATCAATCTCGTCTAAACCTTGATGTTTCTGTTTCGCATTGTAAGCAACTCGCAAGAAGTCTAAATTACTAACCCCAGGAATCGCCAAAGGATACTGAAATGCTAAAAAGATACCATCTAAGGCGCGTTCGTTTGGTTCTTTTTCTAAAATACTTTCACCCTTATAGATAATATCTCCCCCTGTCACTTCATAGTCAGGATGTCCTGCGATAATCTTAGATAGGGTACTTTTCCCAGAACCATTACGCCCCATAATAGCGTGTACTTCTCCTGCTTTCACTTCCAGGTTTACCCCTTTGAGAATAGGAGTACCGTCAACCTTAGCAGTTAAGTTACGTATAGATAAGATAGTCTCGCTCATGGTGTCTCTCTCTAGTAAAATCTGTGTTTAGAATTTTCTATAATCCACCCCTTGGGGGGAGTGTTTCAAGGCTTGAGTATTCTTGCTCAGAAGTTAAACAACATTTTAGTTGTTTAAGTCCATTGTAGGATACATTAACAACATTCTGGTTGTCAAAGTCTCTGTTGAGGGATAAGGAGTAAGGTGTCTGCGTATTGCACTTGTCTCCCTGTCTCCAAGTCAATCAGTATATTTAACTTTGAAGCAAACTTGATATAAGTCGATTCCGCGTTATTTGAGCGCGATGGAAGCAGCGTTTTATTGGAACAATTTATCTCTAATGTCTTTAATTGTTTATACTTTGTATATCGATCGCAATTCTGATAAATATCTTACAGAAGAGTTTAAACAAGAAATTGAATTATTATTAAATAACGTGAAAATAATAACTGAATTTGTTAGTTATCGTTCCGAAATAATTGGCGATCACTTCAACAATATTTTACAAGCAATTGAAACAGCAAAAGTAAAAAATGCTGGAGTTCATATTGGTTAATGATATTTTAGAAGCACCTCGAACCCATACCGCCATCAAACTCAAGTTTTTATCTAAAACAGTAAGTCTATTAAAATAGACTACAAATTTTATGAAACCTAAGTTTTAGTTCTCTTGAGAGGACTTTTCTGTATAAGCCAAGAAATTGATTTCTTGGCGAGCTATCGCTCTGTGCAAGATATGATACCAAT
>JAAUYJ010072153.1_pt1 | contig 13423 bp, 11 predicted proteins | sample 7278031 | NCBI WGS metagenome assembly JAAUYJ01 (sample SAMN14350222, study PRJNA611818) | marine sediment metagenome | isolation source: surface marine sediment (1.8m) | place: French Polynesia: Moorea | collected 2018-08 | reverse complement strand
GAGCAGCGAGAAGATTGCTCCCACCAGCGCTCGTCAAACCACTCTGAAAGTAAGCTCACAGCTAGATTTTTGTCTATCCCGAGCGAGGAGACTAGAAGTCTGTTGACAGGCCCACTGCAAATGTGGATTTATCCCATTTGCAGTGGGCTAACCACAGAATCCAGGGTGTTTCAACCCCTGGAGATGTCAATACTCATTTGCAGCTAGATTGAACTACTAACTGGGTATGTGTTTGGGATCTGTTTTAGAAAAATGAGACCCTTGCCAATGACTTATTCGCCAGCGTTAACATCCCGCAGGTACGAAATACTATCCACCAAAAAGCCAGGGTCATGCCCCGGCTTTTTTGGTTTGACGGGCTGGATTTTGAGTCAGAACATATGCGCGTGCAGTACATCCACGTCACAGATATAGGCGATACCCGAATAATCGTCGAAAAACCTTCGTGCGACCTCATCCGAAATTCTCACAGCCATATCCCGATTAGGAGTAAGTATCTCGATCTTTATATTCGAGTAGTTATCGCCAACGGAGGGTTGTCCGGAGGAGCGCACGTTGCGACTGCCTTTACCGCCAGCGGGTACAACCGTATAACCAGTACCCCCGGCTTCGTCTATGATCTTGGCGATCTTTTTCAGCAGCAAATTTTCCGTGACGATGACGAGCTTGCTAGGTTGTTGGGTCATGTAGGTTACCTCTTGACGCGTGTAGTCATTAAATTATAGATAAACTCAGGAAAACGGCATAACCGCGCACTATCGCGCTGATCAGAATCGACGAAGGGTATACCATCGCGTTCGTAATATACGTTGCGTAATAGCGCGCTTGCCATAGTAAATATGCTAGCACCATACTATTAATCAATCAAGAGGGGCGTTGGTAAATATTAAAAATAAATTAAACGCTCCAAGAGCCAAGAATCGGGTAAAATTTCTAAGAGGCTGTTTGTAAAGAGTGATCAAGTGTTCTTGGCCTTTGTTAATCCTTGAAGCATCAAACGTATCATTGAAATATATATGAAGGCTTCGCCTACTTCCGGCAGTTTTTCATAGTCTTTGGACAGTCTATGATTACGTCCCATCCAAGCAAAACTTCTTTCCATCACCCAACCTCTGGGCAAAACTTGAAACCCTGATGTAGTTCTTTTGACGATGAGCAATTTCCATCCACAGACCATTGGTACTGATTTAACCAATTTTCCTTAATAACCCTGGTGAGCCGAAACAATTTTCAGGGTAGGCAGATCATCTTTGACTTTAAGAAATACGGACTTGGCTCCATCTATATCCTGTAGACTAGCACTATGGACAACTACAGTCATTAACAATCCTGGAGTATCTAGTAATATGTCTAGCTGACATCCTTTGATCTTTTTACCGAAAAATTCTGGGTATGTGCCTCCCATTTTAAGAGGATAAAAAGCGGTCGTTAACGTTTGCGGTAGCATTCCGTTAGGAAAGTTTCCCGTAGGGTGAGATTGCGGAATGCTACCGCTCTTGCAGAGCGGCTCCGAAGCATCGCCATATCCCATCGACCAAGATAAAAGAGAATATTCCAAATTTCCAGCCTCCTGATTGCAGAGGTACTGATAACTGATAACTGTTAACTGAAATGACCAGCATCATCACCTCTGAACCCCCTTTTTCAGTTGTTTTTACCGACTGTGAATCAATTATCTCAGCAGAGGGTTCACGGTTTTTTCCTTCCTAGATAATGTTGATTCTAAACCAAAAATCCGTATTGATGATGATATTTCTGAGGGAATTAGTCGCACCGCTAGAGAACAAAATGCCAATTTAATTGTGATGGGATTGCTGACATTTCAGGAGTAAGGAAACAGTACATTTTAAGATTTGCATTAAGTAAATAAATATTAAAAACCCAGTTTATCGTTGAAACTGGGTTTTTGCTTTTAAGGTTTCATTCATCTAACTGCTAAACTATGGCTAACTCTAAGTTTTTGCTTCTAGGAAATAAGTTAAAATCGATCCCTCCAATTTATAGATAGACAAAACTAGGATAGAGTACATGAAATCGTAAATATGAATGTGATTTATATTTTAGCAGTAGCTAGTGATATCCTCTCCACAGTCGTCTGCAAGGAAGGTTAAAGCTCGAAAGCGCAGCCCAATAAGTTGGTCGTAGAGAGGATTAAGTTTACACATTGGAGGAATATGAAACAGTAAATGTCCGAATAGTTTGACATCTCTTTCAAAAGGACATTGAGCTGGGATTAATTGACACAACCAATGTGCCATTTTTTGATTGTGTATTTCAATACTATCTAAGTATTCACGAATTGGTTGCAGTAGCTTATTTAAGTAGTTATGGTGCGCTTGAGCGAATTGGTTTGGGTTTGAAATAGTTGTAATGGAGTCCATGATTGGATAATCCTATCTATATTATGTAGCTCTTTCAACATAGTTTTAGTTTAACTTTTATCTCAAGCGATTGCACACAAATTGCCCTGATTTTATGAATTTTTACAATTACTTTAATTTTTAGCTGCTATTGTGAAGATTATGTGAATTATTTTGATTTATGTTTATAATTTCTCGGTTTTATAAATAAAATTTGTCAGTTCATTAATAGTACAATTTAAACTCAAAAAACATTTTTCAAAGAAGGTTATATTTAAAGGGTTTTCTCTATAGTTTATAAAAATTTAATTTGGATAATATTTGGCAATATTTTTCTTAAACAATGTTTATAAATTTTTTTAAATATTGTTAATTGTTGGGTATAATACCTACTATAATTTAATTACCTCTGTAGTATTAGGTAATTAAACATAGATTGTCCTGAATGAAATTTTACCTATTAATCAATTAATAAATTTTAGGAATTAACTTTTTTAGCCGTTGCGGATAATCTGGAGAGTCTGGATATTTTTCACTTAACCAAGATTCCTCTTGTATTTGCCAAATACAGTGCTTCCCGTTGTTATGAGGTACCGATCACGGCCAAGATGAGTACATCATTTATCCGAAATTTGCTGTAAATAGGTGCATTCTCCAGTGAAACACACCTATTTATTACTAACAAAACTATGTTTATGCTCTAATTAGGAAATCATCTGCTGTCAAAGAAACTTCATTAGAGAAAGTGGCAAATAAATCACCGTCTCCTAAACCATCTTTGCTACCATTAGCATTATAATACAATGCACTATTGGCAGAATCATAAACAATTATAGCTTTACTACCAGCAACAAGAATCTCACCGTCAACTATATCAAATTCATCACCAAGACTAGCTCCAGTTTCAGTTGTAATAGCAGTAAAGGTCGTTAAGTCTAGCAGAATAGTATCTTGACCGGATACAAAATCAGTAATTTCATCCACACCTAACTCTACTTCAGAGAATGCTTGATTGGTAGCAAAGATAAACTTATCCTGAGTAGCACCACCATTGAGAATATCATCATCCTCTCCTCCATTTAAGCGATTTGCTACCCAACGCTGACGCGAACGCGACCTTGACCACCACTGAGATTATCTTCTCCACTACCACCTATGATATTCATTTTTAAATATTTTTTTAAAGGTATTACATAGAAACTTAGAAGGGAAGTGAAAAAAATTACAAAATTAACTAGTTGATAAACTTGTCACAAATAACTTGCAGTTGATTATTTTTTTAAGCTTTTAATGAGTTAATAATAAACTCCCACTAGATGAAAACTGTCCTGATTTTTTTTGCTTAAAGTGCCAATGTTGTTGATAATTATTCAAAAAGTTTTGTCCTAAAATTCCATCCACTTCTAATAAGTTCAAGACTGGGGAATCCAAAATCACTGTTTCTAAATTTGTCAGTTCATAATTTCCCATTCTAACTTTAGCTAAAGCAGAATATTCTGCCATTTCTATGCCACAAAAACCCTGCACCCGAATTTCCTGTCTTTCAGCAGCAGAAATATTTAACTGACTAGCTAATTTCTGGGATATAAAAATGCTTTCCGCTCCTGTATCTAACATAAAAATAAACGGCCCTTTGCCATTAATTTCTACTTCGGCTAACATCACTCCTAATTTACTTTTCAGTGGAATAGCTTGATCATAATTTGCAGCAGATATGGGTGTCGGAGATAGCAATTTTAACTCTTGGGTTTGGGGATTAATTTCCATATCAAAATTACTCAAAATATCCATGCCTAAAACTCCCGATAATCCTTCTGGCATTACAGTAGTAGTAAATTCTAAACCTCTTAAATTTTCGACTTTGACATTATCAAGTTTTAACACAGGTAAAGTATGTAAATTAGCTTTCATTTCTGGGCATTCATCTCCCGCTACGGCATAGGTTAAAAGGTCTTTGGGTACAGCTTTCCCGATTAATCCTAATTCTTTGACTTTTTCTGTTGAAATTATCGTAGTGGAAGCCCCGGTATCTAATAAAAAAATGCCGGATTTTTTACCTAGAGTTGCTGTTACAGTAAAAGCTTTGCCACTATCTAAAAATTCTAGAGGAATAGTTGCATTTCCTGTTACTTTTGGGCGGGGTAAATTCAGACCTTTCAGTTGTACAATAGCTGCAATTGATGTGTTTTGCTGAGAGAATTTAACTAGATATTGGAGAATAGTAATAGGTGTGAGTCCTAAACTAGCGGAAATAGTGGAGTAGCTAATAACTCCAACAAGAATAGCGGTGATACTCCAAATTTTGTTCATAGTTGTTAATTAATATGTTAATTAATATGGCGAAAATTTTCTACAGTATCTAACAAGATTTTGAGAATAAGATAGATTCAAGTTCCCCCTGGATCTTGATAACTAATGCTGCGATCGCCTAAATAACTGGCTCTTCCTTTATTTCCTTTCATTGGAATCGTATTTTTGATTAATTCCTTTGAAATGTTATTTCATTATCCTTGATAAATGTCTAATTTAAAATCTTGATTTTGCTGTCTAAGTATTAATTATTATATGATTGAATTTATTTAATATTTTCAACTGTTTCTATAGTTTTCATTTATTGAGGCTAGCATCAGCTCGTGCCAGAGTTTATTCTCTATAGTATTGGTAATTTATCAAAAAAAATTAGATGCGTTTTCCCTGATTACTTCATTAAATTGGTATTAGGGCTTTTTCTAAAACAGAAAGTATTTCAATTTTAATCCAAACTCCTGTTTCCTGAGTATCAGGAATATATTCTACAGTGAGCTTGGGAATACAACTAAGGCGATCGTCTTGTAGCACACCTGCCCCATTTAATGTTAAAGCATCAAGACAAGCTCCTGCTAAATTATCTAAATCTGAGTTAGTTCGATGTTTACCACAAAAACTAATAGAAATAGCTGCTTTTTGAATTGGTAAATTTCCCTCTAAGTTATGTTCACAAATTTGGCGATAAATTTCTACTTCTGCGAGATTTCTCCAGGCACGATATCGAGGGGGTAAATATGTGCCATTAGCAGTAACTCGCGGACGTGCTTTAGGAACTACTTTACCAGGAATATAAAAGTTAATAATTGCTGAATTTTCCAATTTTTCTAATTTTTCTGAGTGTGAAAGAGTGCTAGTAGAGATATTTTCAGGAAATTTTTGTAAGTTATGAATTTTTTCCTGTGAAGTAATAACTTTTTTGGTTGCTGTTTTTGTTTTTACAGATGTTTGTGTCGCTGCATCTTTTTCAATTCTTTGGTTAACTCCTATTTCCAGATTTTGATGTTTTTGTGGTTCCAGATTTTCTCTTTCCGAAGGTAAATTATCTTTTGATTTAGAAGGTGTAAGTGGCATCTGTGATATATCCTCCATACCTGATAAATCCACTTTTCTGTAATTATCTAATGTCCTCCGGAAACTTGGCCAACTTCTACCAATTTGCATATAAGTTTCTGCATTTATTTCTGATAAATGGCAATTATTTTGGAGCCAATTTTGCCATTCAGTAGTAGATAAAAAACTCCGAGTTTCTAGTAATATTTGACCTAAAGAATAAGCATGAGCCATAGAATTGCTTGGGTCTGTTTGGCATTTTTGATGTTTAAAATTAATTTCTGCTGCTAGGTCTTGCAAGTTAATAAACATTGTCTATATATTTCAGAAATTTATATTTAAGTAATTTTATTAGACACAGATAGGGGCACAATATTATTGTGCCCCTACTTATTTTTATAGCACTTTTTTGGATTTGAAGTTACAGCTTAATCTTAATTCCTATTACAGAAAACTCTAGAAGTCTTTACACCTTTATTTGAAATTGCTGTAATTAGAAATAACTGTAATTATTAATTAGTTAACATCAGTTAAAAGTTGATATTTTTAACTTACAGCGCTTCACGATGTTATGAGGTACAGACTAACCGGGCAAGATGCCCGCACTACAAGACATTCAATTCACGCCTTGTACATCATCAGACCGAAATCTGCTGTATGCTTGAATCACCCCACTAGGTTTTAAAATTAGTACTGCGTTTTGATTGCAAGTCTCAATCTTTTACAGCGGATGTCATCTTGATGCCGTACACCCATAACGGTCAAGATGACTGTACCAAAAGCATTTGATTGTTAATATTTGTACTTCATATACTTGGAATATGCTGTATCTGACATCTGATAACTGTTAAATCAGTTAATAATTTAACGGCGTCTTCTAGAGCCAAAACCAGAACTGCGACGAGAGGGTGATGAAGACCTACCACTACCAAAGCTACGACGTTTTTGACTAGGTTTTGCTTGATTTGAGCGACGTAAGTTGCTTGCACCGAAACCGCTTCCTGTTGAACGGTTTGTATTTTTCTGTTGTTGACGACTTGTGTTACTTCTAGTTGAGTTGGTTACACCTGTAGTCCGCAATGTTTGACGATTTTTTACTGCTGGAGGTGGAGCTTGATAACGTTCTTGATATTGGTTAACGGCTTGGGAGTAGCTGTTACCATATCCACCGTAACCTGTCATAAACCCACCTGATTGATAAACTGGTGGCACATAATATTGAGGTCTAAAAAACATATTACTTATTGCCCCACCAACAACTTGACCTGCTACAGCTCCGGCAAAAGGAGCCCAGAAGTTAGATTCCCGACGTACAATAACTGTTTCTTGTCTACCTGTTTGGGGATTAGTTTGGGTTTCAGTTACGTTGTGTACATATTCAATTTTAAAGTCTGGTTTTAAATGCAAAGTAGCTTGATTACCATTGATGTCAGCATAACTGGTTTTGCCTTCCTGAATTTCTTCCTCGGTTAAACTTGCCATTTGCAAATCTGTAGTGGTATAGAGTGGAGGTTGACCTGCAGGAGTATTCAGCAACATTAAGGAATATTCGCCATTGGCATCGTTATAGGTAGCCTGTTGTACGGGATATTGTCCTTGGGTTACTTGATTTTGATTACGACTTGAGGAAATATTAGAATTGGGACTTTGATATGAGGCTGTGTTGGAACTGCCACAAGCGACTGTTGTCCAGCACAATGTTAAACACATCAACAAAACGGTCAATTTACGCAACATAATATTTGTGATAGGGTTGGTTTTTCAACAATTTTTAGTAGTCAAGAAATGAACATTCAAAAAAAACTTTGTTTTTGATCTGGATCATAAACATCATCCGGATAATTAATTGAGTTCTTTTTTTGATACCTATTCTATTTTAGCTTAAATCATGTTCTGATTTGATTGGCAAGATAGATTGCTATAAACTATAGGTTTCGGTTCTTATACCAAATTCAATAAAGCCATGCACTCGCGGAGGCGGGGGTTGCCCTCGCGAAGGGGGAATATTTATACTTCTTCTATTAATACCTACAACCTACAACCAAACAATGTAGCAATATTTGATGAAAATTGTATTAAGTTGTAGGTTTTTAGATACTAAGAGATTGTTTGTAAAGGAAATATAAAAATTAGATAGAGAACAGGGAACAGGGTATAGGGAGAGAGAAATCAAGACAACTATTTCTCACTTAAAAATCTAGGAATATATTTACATCAAATCTCTCTATCTACCGGATTTTAATCTTTTGAAGTCTGACCACTTTTGGATTTTGGTAACTATATCTTTGGTATCTTTGTCTGTCATTAAATTGTTTCTCTTCTGAACTAGGAAGACAGACTTACAAGTTATAAAATATAGGGAAAAAATAGGCTCTCCATTTTGGAAAATATTCCCCAAACTTTCCCCGTCTCCCACACTCCCTCCTCTACTTTTTAAATTAGATTATTAGATTAATATAGTCAAATAGTTTCTATAGGGGAATCAGTTCAGGAAAGTTTAGTAATAGCTGTTCATTTGTCAACTCATCACCTAAACGTGCCGGGGAAAAATGTACTTGGATGCCTCTTAGTTTTTCTTGATAATGCAGATTAATTAAAGCTTTTAATCCTTCATTCATTGCACCGATATTAGCCAGGTCATTTTCAATTTCTGGAACTTCTCCCTCAAAAGCAACTGTAATCATTACCACTAAATTACCCGTTGGTGATAAGGTTAAAGGCTGGTTATCTTCGTCCTCATCATCTTCAGATTCTCCAGAACTTAAATAACGTTGGGCTGAGTCTGTAAATAGTTCCTCAAAAAAGTCTCCGGCTTCTCCTTCATCCCATAGTACATCCCCCTCATTAGCCGCCGACTGCCAATAGGTATCATACTGGAGAAGACTTTGGCAAACTTCTACAAGTCTTTCGCCCACTACTTCCAAATCACCTTCTGATTCTAACGCCTCTCTAGCTGCGTGGTTAAGAACGCCTAATAAAGGCGTTACTTCTGAACCTGCTAAGTGAATGAATAAACGAGAGACAACAAATCGAGTTTTACCTGTAAATTTATTGAAGCTATCACGCAAAGAACTCATAATTGAACTTTTCTCCTGAGAAATTAATAAAAATAATTATAGATGAATTATAGACGATAATATTTTTTCAATACCCTATTATTTATATAATGTCAAGCAAAGGTAGTATTTTAGTTAACATTATCTATGTTATCATTGTATTATACAATTTTACACAAATTTAGAAGCAACTAACGGATTAAAAAATCTGTCTAAAAAGCTACACTGGCTAAACATAAGATTTTTTCCTCTTACTTTTGAGCAAGTTGATTTATGGCATTATTTGAGTATGAAATCATCTGAGAGTAGATGGTTATAAAATTAGATGAATCTAACTTTTACAAAGGAGAACAAAATGAGTATTAAAAATGATAATGTTTATATTAAGTGGTTTGAAGATATTAGTGCTACTGATGTCCCCTCAGTTGGGGGTAAAAATGCTTCTCTAGGGGAAATGGTGCGATCGCTAAAAAATCAAGGTATTCGCATTCCGGAGGGTTTTGCGATTACTTCGACTGCCTACTGGCAGTTTTTAGAGGCAAATGACCTGAAGCCCAAAATTCAAGACCAAATCCAAAAATTTGAAAGTGGAGAAATTTCCCTAGAAAAAGCAGGTAAAACAATTAGACGGTTATTTGTGCGATTGGGGTTTCCTGATAATATAGCTGAGACTATTCGTCTAGCATACCGCGAATTGTGTCAGCGTTACAAAGTAGATGAAGCTGATGTTGCTATTCGCAGTAGCGCCACTGCTGAAGATTTGCCAGATGCTAGTTTTGCAGGTCAGCAGGAAACTTTTCTTAATATTACAGGTACAGAAGAAGTTTTAGAAGCTTGTCGCAAATGTTATGCTTCTCTTTTCACTGACAGAGCAATTAGTTATCGGCAAACTCAAGGTTTTAATCATTTAGAAGTTGCCCTATCTATTGTAGTACAAAAAATGGTGCGTTCTGACAAAGCTGGTGCTGGTGTTATGTTCTCTATTGATACAGAAACAGGTTTCCCTGATGATATTCTGATTACTTCTGCTTGGGGTTTAGGTGAAACAGTGGTTCAAGGGGCAGTTACCCCAGACCAATATCGGGTGTTTAAACCTTTGTTGAAGTATCCCCACTTGCAACCTATTGTTGAGAAAACTTTGGGTAATAAACATGAAAAAATGGTTGATGCTTTAGGCACGACTAAAACAACTAAAATTGTGTCAACTTCTTTGTATGAAATGCAGTCTTTTGTATTAGAAGATGAGGAAGTTTTACAACTAGCTCGGTGGGTGAAAATAATTGAAGAACATTATGGCGTACCAATGGATATTGAGTGGGCAAAAGATGGGGATAGTGGTGAATTATTTATCGTACAAGCTCGCCCAGAAACAGTTCAGTCTCAAAAGCAGGGGGGTATCCTCAAAACTTATTCTTTAAAACAACGGGGTGAGGAGTTATTAATTGGCTTGAGTGTGGGGGATGCTATTGCTACTGGTAAGGTTTGTTTAATTGAAAATGTTGAGGATATTGAAAAGTTTGAACCTGGCACAATTTTAGTCACAGAAATGACTGACCCAGATTGGGTGCCAATTATGAAAAAAGCAGCCGGAATTGTTACAGATCATGGTGGTCGAACTTGTCATGCTGCTATTATTAGTCGGGAGTTAGGTATACCAGCAATTGTGGGAACTGGCAAAGGTACAGAAATATTGAAAGTTGGTCAAGAAATTACTATTTCTTGTGCTGAAGGAGACCAGGGTTATGTTTATGAAGGAACACTAGAGTTTGATTCTGTAGAGGTAAAAATTGATGATTTTCCAGCTACAAAAACTAAGATTATGATGAATATTGCCAGTCCTGCTACAGCTTTTCGTTGGTGGCAATTACCCGCCGATGGCATTGGATTGGCTAGGATGGAATTTATGATTAATAATATTATTAAAATTCATCCAATGGCTTTAGTTAAATTTGATGAAATTGAAAATTATTCTGTCCGTCATCAAATAGCTCAAATGACTAATGGATATCAAGATAAAACTCAGTATTTTATTGATAATTTGTCTCTAGGAATTGCTAAAATTGCTGGTTCTCAATATCCTAATCCAGTAATTGTCAGAATGAGCGATTTTAAGACTAATGAATATGCAGATTTAATCGGCGGAAAACAATTTGAACCTCAAGAGGCAAATCCGATGTTAGGCTTTCGTGGTGCATCTCGATATTATAGCGATCGCTACAAAGAAGGGTTTGGTTTAGAATGCAAGGCAATTAAGCGAGTTAGGGAAGTAATTGGCATGGATAATGTGATAATTATGATTCCCTTTTGTCGTACTTTAAAAGAAGCTGATAAAGTGATAGAAGTATTAGCTGAAAATGATTTAAAGCGGGGAGAAAATGGTTTACAAATTTATGTTATGTGTGAAATTCCAGCTAATGTAGAATTGGCAGATGAATTTGCTAAACGGTTTGATGGGTTTTCTATTGGTAGTAATGATTTAACTCAATTAGTGTTAGGAGTAGACCGAGATTCTTCTGAGTTAGCAGAGTTATTTGATGAGCGAGATTTGGCAGTAAAACGGATGATTTCTCGGTTGATTAAAACTGCTCACGCTGCTGGTAAAAAGGTGGGAATTTGTGGTCAAGCGCCTAGTGATTATCCTGAGTTTGCTGAATTTTTAGTGATAGAAGGAATAGATTCAATTTCACTTAATCCTGATAGTGTAGTGATGGTGAAAAAACGAGTGGCAGAAGTTGAAAAAAATCTATATTAATCATTTATTGATGATAACTATTGCCAAAAGATTATTAAATTTAGGAGTTAATTACAGCGGTTTTGCTGCACGGTAGACCAGAGTAGGGACGTTGTGCAACTACAGGGTTTGGTTGATGGCGACGTGATTCATCAATTTGAAAAGCGCTGTAATCTTAACTATAAGTCAGAGAAAATATCTTGAGTTATTAGTTCAGTTTCTACTTCAGCTAAGGTAGCTAATAATTCATCATTAAGTCGAATTTCTGCGCCAATATTGCCTTGAAAAATTGTTAGTTGTTGATAAGTTACGCCATTATTCAAGATAATCATGTCCTCATTAATATTGAAATCAGTGATTAAGTCAGCACCTTGGCCAGAATTTAAGACAAAGCGATCGCTGCCACTACCACCAGTGATAGTATCGTTCCCACCGCCACCAAGAAGTGAGTCATTTCCAGAGGAAGCGCATAACTTGTCATCACCCATACCTCCTAGAAGAGTATCATTATCGGCACCACCACATAGGGTATCTTGACCGCCATTACCAAAGATGAGGTCATCACCGCCAGCACCAAGAAGCTTGTCATTAGCATCTACAGTGTCTGAATTTTCTTGGTTATCACCATAAATAGTGTCATTGCCATCACCCGCACAAACAATATCGTTGCCATCATCACCAAAGATAAAGTCATCTCCTAGTTGCCCATACAGATAGTCATTTCCTTTACCACCATGTACAGTATCGTTGCCACCACCACCCATAACTGTATCGTTAGCATGGTTTCCGTTAAGCCAGTCATTACCCTCACCACCAGAAATTAAATCTGTTCCGGACTGATCGGGATCTATAACATCATTGTTACCACCAAAAATTGAGTCGTCTCCTTGTTGGCCGAGAATAGTGTCATTTCCCTCATCTCCCTGTATCCAATCACCGTCTTTACCTCCGTAAATGAAATCATTTTCTTTACCTCCGTAAATGAAATCATCGCCACGGCTACCTTGCATAATATCATTGCCACGACCACCATGCAGAGTATCTTCACCTATCTCTAATTCTGGGGAACCGGAACTTTCATCGCCAATAATAGTATCATCGCCGAGTTCACCCATGAGCATATCGTGACCATGCTCTCCCACAAGTATATCTGCATCTTTGCCTCCATGGAGTGTATCGTTGTCTTCACCCCCCATAAGTGTATCTTCACTGTGGTTCCCGCCGATGAAATCATCGCCTTTACCACCATCAAGGGCGTCATTACCTAAGATATCACTGCCTATGATGTTACCACCCCAAACAATGTCATTACCATTGTCACCAAGTATAGTATCATTACCCTTGTCACCATAAATGAGATCGTGTAGTTTACCACCACGAAGACCATCATGGTCTTTACCACCATTCAGAAAATCAGAATCTTCTTTGCCATTCAGAAAATCATCTCCTTGATTGGCAAATATTCTGTCTTCACCCTCACCACCATAAATATTGTCAGAGTTTTGACTACCTTCAATGAAATCGTTACCCTTAAACCCATCAATAACTTGACTAATAAGGCTTCCTACTAGATAATCACTGTTTTCAGTACCATAGAGAAAGTCATTAATATCTTTAGCCTTGACAAGCATTGCGGGAACTATTGGCAGTTCTACAGATTGAATAACTGGGGGAGGAGGACAAGAGCAATCACAATTATCGTCGAGAGAATTTGAAAGTCTTATTTCGACGGGTAGTTCTGGTTCTACAGGTGGCTCCACAGGTGGTTCTGGTTCTACAGGTGGCTCCACGGGCGGTTCTATAGGTGGCTCCACAGGTGGTTTTGGTTCTACAGGTGGTTCTACAGGTGGCTCCACGGGCGGTTCTATAGGTGGTTCTGGTTCTACGGGTGGTTCCACGGGTGGTTCCACAGGAGGTTC
>JAAUYJ010103701.1_pt1 | contig 13438 bp, 6 predicted proteins | sample 7278031 | NCBI WGS metagenome assembly JAAUYJ01 (sample SAMN14350222, study PRJNA611818) | marine sediment metagenome | isolation source: surface marine sediment (1.8m) | place: French Polynesia: Moorea | collected 2018-08 | reverse complement strand
TCCGTCCGCCGCCGAGTGAGGGAAGAAGAGATCTCTCTTTCCCTCCTCCTCCTCCTCCTCCTCCACTCCCACCGCCACCAGGCACTACCAAGAGCAATGGCGGCGGCCAACCTTCCGCCGCCGAATCCGAAAAACCTGTGTCGGCGGCGGCGGACTGGCTGTTGTGCAAGCAAGCCATATTATTCCCAGGCAGAAAGTTTTCTTGAGCCACGATCCCATTGTAGGTAGAAGACTTTTTTTGCGGCGTTTCCTCACTTCGTCGAGTTATCCTCCTATCCTTGTTTCGCTCTCCTGCCCTCCTCCTCCTCCCTTGGGGTTGATGAGAACTGGAAAGCATCAACGCAGAGGGGGGAAAAAAGAAAACATTTTCTCTCTTTGGCGCTCCTTGTTGTGCGTGTGCATCCTTTTTCCCTCTCCACCTCGATTGTTTGGGGAAAAGGGGGGAGTTTCTCTACCTACAGAGTTCCCTTTCCCATGGACCAGGGGGAGGAAAAAGAGGGGTTTCCCCTCCTTCCCCCTCCCTTGTGAACCAAACTGACCGACGACGCATCATACTCCTTCCTTATTCCCGTAACAAAGCAATGTAGCAGTTCTTCAACTCTCAAGTACTGCACAAAGTGGACGGGGTTTCCTTCCTCCCCCCCCCCGCTCCCCAGCCAATCAAGATGATTGACAACGAGTATCGTCAAGTGGGGCGTGCTTTACGTCATATTTACTGCCGCCGCGTACATATATTCTCGGGCCGTTAAGTATTATGGCAAACAATCTTCTTTTTTTCGGGGGAAGGAAGAGAGAGAAGTACCCACTTGAGTGCTCGATTGAGTTAAAGGGACAGCCTCTCCTGTGTCCAAGGAATATTAATGGATGTTGCCGACGTTTCCGGGTTTTCTCCTCCCTCGACCCCCTCCTCTCCTCTCCCCTTTGGTCACAATGTGTACGACTCTGGAAGAGGGAGGGGGGTTCTCATTCCGAAAATTTGGCTCCCTCCGCGCTGCGCGATGACTCAAAAGTAAGTGCCGCAAGTAAACTTTTACTGCGTACTATACTCCATCTACGCCGTTTCTCCTCTTCTCTGCTTGTTCGATCAGAAGTAACTCAATGTTTTCATCGCCCGTACATGTCCGTCTCTGGCTCCGTCTCTCTTGTCTCTTCCTCTTCTCCTCCTGCGGCTGGTTTTTGGGAAGCAGGAGAGAGGGGGGGGAGAGGGAGAAAAGGGAAAATGAAGCCATGCCATTAACTCCGAAAGAAGAGAAGGAGGCGCAATCATCCATCCATCCCTCACTCCTCCTCTTGCTGCACTGGCGGGATCCCCTCCCTCCCTTCTCTGGCTGGTTTGGCGTTATACTATTCCTCCGTCAGTCAAGTCAGTCCAGCCCACTTTAATGATGGGTAATTACAGGCCCTGCCCTTCCCCTTCCCCTCCGCTTTCTGCCTGCTGCACAAGAGGCGCCTCCCTCACTCCCTCCCTCTCTCCGCCCCTGCCTTGAATGCACCTCCTCCTATTTCCCATGGCCGAAGGAGGGAAATCCAGAATTGGGAGGCGCTACGAAATTTCGGGCTGGCGAAATTGGGCGGATTCGGTCTCCCCTCCCCCCGTCCCGAAATAACTTTCTCGCACTCTCTCTTGCATGGGTCTTCTTTGCCTCGAATGCAACTCCAGCTAGCACGAAGTCCCGCATTTCCTTGGCACCCTCCTTATCCATCTCATGCCGGGGATGCAAGACGCCGCCGCTAAGTGAAAACCTATGCAAACAAGGAATACCCCGCCGGAGGGGGGAAGTCTTGATTTTTTTCCTTCTCCGACTCTACGAGTACGTCTTCGTCCCGCCTCCGTGCGGTAGCTGCGCGCTGGGTGGAAAATATGCCCCTAGGAGAGGAGGGAGACGCTGGAAAAGAGAGGCTGGATGTTGATGATCTTTCTTCGGTCTGGAAGGAGTTCCTTTCTCTCCCTCCTTGCCCCCGAGCCGTCAAATTGAAAAAAAAAGCCTAATGGTTCTTTTCTGTGCCTTTCTCTGTCTTTCCCCCCCTCCTTTTCGACTCTGGAGCGCGGAAATCACGAAAATCGTTTCGAAACGCCGCGGTCTCGTCACAGGGCGTCTCAATCCCGCAAAGTCTGAATCGATCGCTTGTGGGGCAAATATTTCTTTTGGTTCCTGGTGTAGGAGAGCCAATCATACGTATTCAAGACTTCCTCTAGCGATCGCAGTTATGTCGAACACGGCCGGGGAAAAATGGCCACAAAACGCACCGAAAATGCGCCGCCGCCCGAAGCCAGACGACAGTGGTGGAAGAGGAAAAAGAAATGCCCCCAAAGGAAAGAAGTCACTCAATCCATCTCAATAATGGTCCTCCACAGCGATGATGGTCGCACGGAAAAAGGAAGGAGGAAAGAAAAATGCCAAAAATCGATTGATGACGTGCTAACTCCTCTCCGCCCGTGGCTGTGGTGGTGGTGGCATGGCGCCGCGCCGCCACAGTCGGAGTCAATTTGTAAAACTGAGAGAGAGACTGAAAGGCGATCGCCTAGACTCGATCCCATCGCTCTTCCCCCTCGAGATGGCGCCCCGTTGAAACGGGGGGAGTGGAAGTGATCGATTTCAGTTTGTTTTGGGCGGTAGGTGCAGGGTGTGGGAGAAGAAGAAGAATTGGCATCCGTTCGAAAGCAGTGTCTGTCCGCCTTTTCTCTTTCTTGCTGTGTGCGTGACTTGCAGTTTCTCCGCGCTCGACATTGACTCTCCCTTTTCTTTTTCCTCCCCGTGTTTTTAGAGGGAAAGCAAGTAAAAGCAGATGCGGACGCACGCCATTTCGAAAGGACAGTTTGCCGACGACGCTATAGTCCCCTTGCTCCACCGGAGCAGGTCTAGCAAGATTTAGTTTTTCCATTATGATAATGCGGCGTTGTTACACATTGGGATTGAAAAAAAAGGAGGGGGAGGGAAGACGGAGGAGGAGGAGCTTTCCAAGTTGAGGTGGTTAGGGACGAGGACGAGGTGGATGTTGTACACGTACGACGTATGACGCACGCAAAGGGTCTTCCTCTTTTTTTGGTCCTCCTTTCCCCGTCCTCTTTCTCTCATACTTGCTTCCTTCCTCTCCCCTCTCCTGATATCGGGTTGAATCTGTCAAGACACGGCCGAATGATGGATCACTTCTGGGAGAGTCTGGCTGCAGCGTACACCGAGCCGGTGTGCGCGCGAGAGGGAAGCCCCTTCTTTCTCCCTCTTCTTCCCTCCAAACCAACTACACATCGCTGGTTGCAGGAAAGGGAGAGGTGGAGAGGGGGGGGGATCCCCTTCCGCCGCGGGAAAAAAAAGAGAGGAAGGGAACAACTGGCACCGGGGGTCCCGAACAAGAACGAAATCTCTCCCTATGAAAGGCACGCCATGTTTTTTTTTGTCAAAGACCTTCATCGCCAATGCCAATGTTGTGCATTGCTATCGTTTCGTTTCTCAGCACACATGCGTTGAGAGCACACTGGAAACGACTAAGATTCGATCAGAGGAGGAAGAAGGGAAGGGGAAAAGCACGAGGAGGAGGAGGAAGAGGAGGAGGTTGGAGGGAGGGAGAAAAGAAGCTCACGCAGCTTTGGCAAGGGATCGATCCATCTCAGTCGGGGCTTGGCAGGCAGGCTGGCAGAGGGGGAGGGAGAAGGGAAGAAGCAGGCTCCCCTCCTCTCCGTCGTCGGAGGCACGGTCGTCGGCCGTCGGCCCCCGGAGCCATGGCCAGGGGGGAGGGAATGTATAATTATTCTATTATCTGATACCAGAAAACGCCTCTCGAAAGTGCGGGGAAAGATAGGGAGGGAGGTCCGGCCTGCGGCTCCGAATGCGGCTGCAGTCGCAGGACCAGAATATTTCGGGAGAAAAGGCAAAAAAGAAATGATTGGTTGATCTATTTTGGGATAGCGCATTTGCATTCGGGAAAAGTGGGCACGCACGAGCGAAATATTAATTTTCTCAATGTCTCCATTCATTTCCAGGTCAGCAGCGGTTCGTCCTCGCCCTACCGAGGCCAGCAGCAGTCTTCCTCGGTCCCTTCGGAGCAGGAACAGCAGCAACAGCAGCAACATCACTACGGCCACCACCAAAAGGAGTCAAACTCCTCCGGAGGTGGCGGCATCAATCCGCTGGCGGTATGTCTTTCAGCAAAATATCATCTCCATTTTGTCAGTTTTTCAACGTTTTTCATGTTCGTTTTTTGTAGGAAATCGACGACGACGACCTGCTGGCAATCTTTAAGGACGTCACTTCAAACGAGTCCGCAGTCGCCGAGGCGTCGCAGCAGCAGCACGAACAGCAGCAGCAGCAAAACGAGGACAACCACCACGGTTCTTCTTCGGAAGATGAGGAGGGCAGCGGCGGCCACCACCACAGACACCACCACAGGTCGTCGGCGCCTCCCCACCGGGACGCCAGCCAGCAGTCGACGGCCTCCTCCACGTCCTCGGCCCCCACCTCGGCCCCGTCCCAGTTCCACCCGTCGCCGTCTTCCTCCGGCGGAGGACACCACCGAAAATGGCCCTCGTCATCGACGGCTTCCACTTCTTCTTCCTCATCTTCTGTGCCTCATCCTGCCCCTTCCAAATCCCCCTCGGCGGTCTTGTCCGCCAGGATGCTGAACAAGCGGAAGAAGGGGAGGGGGAAGTTCCCCGTGACCAACAACATTCCAATCGCCCCTCACCCTCCTCCTCTTCCTCCACCGCAGCAGCAGGAATTCAGACTGCTGCAGCCCCACTGCACACTCCCGCAGATCCAGCAACAGCAGGGGTTACTGATAACGAACCAGGGCGGGGCCGGCGGCGACATGGACCAGGTGTACATGAGCTCCAACGCCGGCTCCAACGTCTCCCCTGACTCCGGCATCCAGTCGGAGGGAGTCGCCAGCAACTCCCCCATGCACCTTGGGGAGGGGGCCGGCGGCAACGGCATTCAACCAGTCGGACACGCCGCAGCGGCCGTAGCTGCGGCCGCAGCCGCTGCGGCCGCGGGGAGCGGCCTGGTGATTGGCAACCCGGCTGTGATACAGGGCCAGCACCCCCACCAGGGATTCCATCCTGCATTCCAGGGCTCCTCCTACGTGGCCACGACGGGCCCTTCTTCCCACAACCCCCAGGGCCCCCAGCCCAGCCAGCCGTTTGCTCAGCTCAACGTGTGGAACGCCGTCCAGCACCAGCAGCAGTCCGGCAGCGGCTTCTACAGCCCCTTCCTGTCCCCCACCGGCGGGCAGCAGTACAACTTCCAGCCCTTCCACCACGGGCAGCAGCAGCACCAGAACGGCCCCGTCGTCATCCAGGCGCAGCGGCTGGCGGGCGGCGCTCCGCAAATGGATCAGCAGCATCACCAGGCCGTCATCCGCCCTCCTCCGCTGGGCGCCGCCACCCCTCGCCCCGACACCCCTCCCCCCATCCTGGTGCCCTCCGTCAACGCCCCTTCCCCCGCGGCCACCCCCTCGGCGGCGGCGCCGTCCTCCTCGTCGCCGAATTCGGCTTCCGTCTCCGTCGGCGTGTCGGTGGCGGCCTCGCCCGGGATGGACTCCCCCACCTCTCCCGTCCTGGTCAAGAGGGGGAGAGGACGGCCCAAGGGCTCGAAGAACAAGGTCAAGAAGGTGACGATGGAGTGCGGTTCTCAGACGGACGAGAGCGTCCTGGCCGGGGGGAGCGGACTGGGAGGGTTCGGCATGGGCGTCGGCGTCGGCGTCTCCACCGGCCCCATTTGCAACAACTCTGACAGCGACGGAGGCAGCAGCGGCGCGGGCAGCAGCGGATCCCTACCGCCGCCCCTCACCAAGTTCGCCTCCTCCACACTTCCCGCCGTGGGATCCGGCGGCAAGGCGGCCAAGGGGGAGCGCGGGAGGCCCCGGAAGGACCCGCCTATGCTGGAGCCACAGATATCCCCATCCTCTTCCTCATCATCAGTCGGCAAGAAGAGCATGGCCAACTTCATCGAAGAGAGGCAGCAACAGCAGTACCTGAAAAAGTTCCCTTCATCCTCCTCCAAGAGAGACAAGAGCTTGGAAGTCATCACCTTGACCTCGGAGGAGTCCGTCGGCGAGGACAGCGACATGGACCTGGACGACCAGTCTTGGTCCCCCGCCGCCGCCAGGAAGGAGGCTGTGATCAAGAAGTCCAAGGGGAAGGACGAAAGACACAAGTCCAGGAAGGGGTCGAGATCCAAGTCCAAGTCACCGAGGAAGAAGAAGAGGGGAAGGAAGCCGAAGGGGGAGAGGGAACAACAGCACGAAGAAGACGTGGATGAGGACGCGGATTATGTGTCCGCCTCCAGGGTGGAAAAGGCAAAGAGAAAGAAGAAGAAGTCTTCCCACCACTCCTCCTCCAAGTCGTCTTCCTCGAAGGTGGGAAGACACCATCGCTCGGTGACTCCAAAAGTGGATAGGAGAGACTCCAGCCACAGCCCTGGACCGAAAGGCAGCAGTTCTTCACGGATGCGCCTGTCTCGCCACGACGCCTTCGCCGCCTCAGCTTCCACCTCTTCCTTCCTCGGCGGCGCCAACAGCAAGAAGACTGACGGATTGTCAGGAGGCGAAGACTTCTCCTTTACCAACGGCGAGGTCCGCCCCGTCTTCGACTCGAGCTACAACACCCTCCGCCCCGACCGATTCTGGCGGCGGTCGCCCAGCCGAGCCAGCTCCAACGCCTCTCTGGCCACCACTGTCACCATCAGCGAAAGCGAGCCCGGAAGCGTGGGAGTGGGAGGAGACCCTTCCAAGCGGTCCTCCTCTGCGGAGTCGTCCAGAGTGCTGACAAAGGCTTCGCTCAAGGAGATGTCCAGCCTTCACCAGATGGGAGGAGGGGGCTTCGGAGCCTCCACCAAGACCATGCTCAGCGTGCTGGCGGAGGCCAACAAGATGAAGTCCAAGCCGGGAAGGAAGAAGAGGGGGAGGAAGGGGCAAGGGAGCTCCTCCTCTGCCTCAGCGGCGGCAGCGGCACCATCCCCCACATCTGACTGGTTCGAGCGTAGGGGCGCCTCCCCCGGATCGAGCTGCCACTCTAGCAAGTCCCCCTTCTCGCCGAGGTCCAACATCAGCGGCAGCGAGGTGCGGGAGGTGGTCAAATACAGCGCGGACATGCTCAACTGCTCGGAGGGGTACAAGACCAAGAGCAAGAAGAGCAAGAAGAAGAAGCAGAGGGAGAAGGCCGCAGCGGCCGCTGCAGCAGCAGTGGCGGCCTCCTCCTCCTCCTCCGGCGGGGCCTGGAAGAGCAAGCACAAGAACGTGATCGACCCCGTGTTCTTGTCCGAGGTCGAGCACGTGCTGCAGGACATGGCCTCCTGCCAGATCGAGCCCAAGCTGCCGTCAGACTTCTGGCCAGACCGTCCGCACGACTCTGTCCCGTCAATCTTCAGGAAGAGGAGGATCCTCCCTTCGAGGTCGAGGAGGGCGGCCTCGTCCGTGGAGAGCGACGCACACCAACAGCAGCAACAGCAGCCGCAGCCTCAGAGGAGGGGCAGGGGCAGGAGCAAGAGGCAGTCCAGAGACGAGCCACGGCCGGGAAGCTCCAAGGGAGAGGAGGGTTCGGAGGGAAAATCTGGTGCCGCGGATTCGGCGGAGCAGAGGCTGCCGCTGAAAAAGAGGCACCACCACCACAGCATCTCCAAGCAGCACGCGGACAACGGCGGAGCGGAGTCTTCCCCTTCACCCCTGCCGAAAACGGCGACGACGGGCCGGAGGGGAAGCGGCAGCTCTTCCAAAAACGCCTCGGCGTCATCAGCGTCTCAAAATTCCGAAATGCAAAACAGGTCTTCCCCTGCTGCTACTACCTCATCCTCCTCTTCGCGAAGGCAGGCTTCGAAGTCGTCTTCGTCCGATATCAGCATTATTCATGAGAAGAATTCGTCAGAGGGGGGTGCCACCGCCACCTCCGCATCCACGCCGGCTTACGCCGGCGGAGGAGGAAGAAAGCCCACGGCCGCCGACAGGCTGGTGGAGAAATTGGGAATTCAGAATCTGGTGCCTTCGTCCTCCTCTTCTTCCAGCAAGGCTCCGGCAGAAAAATCCACCCTCAAGATTTTGGAGGAAAACTCCGAGAAGATCCTGGGAAAATGCGGCGGAAATGCGCGAGGAGGCAAAAGCTCCCCCATTTCCTCCTCCTCCCTTATTGGAAGCCACCTCTCTCCCACCAAGCCGATCCCACCGAACGAATCCGCGGCTGCCACCTCCGCTGGAAGCAGCATCAACAGCTCTGCGGCAGGACCAGGAAACTTCGTGGACAGCCTCGCCGCCTGCATTGACAAATACACTGCTGGAGGAGGACGAGGCAGTAGCGGCAGCGGCACCAGGAGCGACAGGGGCGGCAGCGCCGTCGTACCACTGCCCGCCACTAAGGCCAAGAGCTTGTCCCAGCCCTTGACGGTCACCGTCGACGACGACAACTCAACCCAGCCTCCCCCTTCGTCTGTCAAGTCTCCGAGGAAGCGCCACCTGCTGGAGATGAGGAAGAAGAACCAGCATCAGCAGCAGGAGGAGAACAACGCTGCCTCGTCCGACGAGCCCAGCGCACCTCCCGTCCTTTTCAAGGCAACGCCGAGGAAGAGGCAGGACAGCGAACGGGTGCCCCAGCTGGAGGTTTCCAAGACCCCGACTCCTCCCTCTATTAGGTCCGCCGTCTCTCCCAGCCCCACTAAGAACTCCCCTCCAAGGCTCTCCCCCGCGCACCGGTCTCCCTCCCCTCCGTCCCTGGACAAGGCCAACGTGGAGAGGAAGAGGCACGAGCCAAAGTACAGCGACATCTCCGACGACGACAACTTTGGCGAGGCACCGCCCCCGTTGCAAAGAGGTGGAGGAAACGCCGCAGCCGAGGACAGCAGGAGGAAGGAACAGGAGGACGTTTTCAACAGACTTGCAGAAAGCGCCCCCAAGAAGCCCGTCAAAACCATCCCCATGGAGGCTGCGGCCGGCAAGAATCCCACCAGCGACGAGGCTGACGAGGCTCCTTTGGCCAAGCGGAGGAAGCCCTCGCCGACGATCAAGAAGAAGCGCAGGAGGAGGAAGAGACAAGTGATGTCGGACGAATCCGACCAAGAAGAAGAGGAAAAGAAGGAGGCCAGAAGCAGGTCCAGGTCCAAAGAAACCGCCACCATTGTCTCAACCCTTCCCGAGCCTACTGTAATTCCCAAGCCGGCTCCCCTCCTGCCAGCTAGGAAGCTGTCGGCCGAGGAGCTCAAGGCCACCCTGGCCTCTCTGAGCGAAAGAGCGGCCAGGAGCGCGGAGAAGGCGGCGGCGGCGGCCGCGGCGATGGCCGACGCCTCCGAGAAGAGGGACATGCTGATGGCGTCCGCCAACATCGACTTCGACCGCGACATCCGGCCCCTCGTCGTCAAGAGCAAGAAGAAGAAGAAGGACAACGGCAAGACGAACAAGAGCAGCGCCAGCGACGACGACCACAGCTCCACGTGCTCGAGCGAGTACGACCAGCAGGGCAACCGCATCATCAAGCCCAGGATCCTGCGCAAGATCGCCGCCAAGCTGGACCTGTCCGGGCTCTCCCCTCGTTCGCGGGAGATGGCGCTGCACGAGTGCTCGGTCAGGGTGCACAAGCTGACGCGGAAGCAGATCGTGGAGTCCTCTCCGTCGCCGCCGGGGAGCGTCCGGGAAGAGAACGCGGAGGCGGCGGTCAACGAGAAAAACGAGGGAGGGGAATTTGAACTTCCCGCCAAAAGTTCCCCTCTCCCTCCCTCTCCTTCTGTGGACGGCGCATGCGCAAAAGACAAAAACAAGGCGTCTGTGAACCACGCCGGCGACAAGGACACGCACCCCGACGACCCGGAGGCCGTGGAAGAGGACCCGGAGGACAAGAAACCGGAGGGTGATGTGTCTGGCGCACCCGGCGCAAAGGTGAAGCGTCGCAAGCGCCGCGCCAACCGCACTGGCTTCCCCTCCACCAAGAAGAAGCGCCGCGCCACCTCCAGCGAGAGCGGCGCCTCCTCCTCGCGGCCCTCCTCCGCCGTCTCCGCCAAGAGGATCGCCAAGGGCGCCAAGGATATTGCGCCTCGCCCTGTCCGCGCCAGCGCCAGGGTGGCCGAGGAGAACCAGCGGAAACAGCAGGAGCAGGAGAGACACCTGGAGGAGCACGAGGAACAGGAGCAGCAGCAGCAGCAACAGGTGCCGGCTGCCAAGAAGTCCAAGGGAGGAAAGAGCAGCAAGGATCCCCCCTCTGTCAAGACCGACGTTCTGTCCCAGGCCATCTCCCAGATCCAGGCCGAGCAGCAGGGCGGCGAGGTCAAGATGAAGCGGCCCCGAGGTAGGCCGCCCAAGAAGCGACTCACGGCCAACTCCAGGGCCCAGCAGCAGCAGCAGCAGCAGCAGCTCCCTCCCAACAGCTCCTCTTGTAGCACTCACTCTGTCGCAGCTCCTTCAAAGTCCCCCTCCCCGGAGGTTCCCCTGTGCAGCGACGCCGCCGTCCTGGACGAGGCCGCAGACTGTCTCTCGCTCTTGCCCCCTCTAGGATACGACGAGTCCTGCGCCGAGCAGAGCTCCGAAGCGCCGTCCGGCACCGAGGCCGACGGAGACTCCAGGTCTTCCTCCGTCTCCAACGCCTCCAAGCGGAGAAAGAAGGACCTCTTCAAGAAGTCCTCGCTCAAGGCCGGGCTCTTCGCCGACACCTACAAGGAGCAGGAGCAAGAGGCGGAGAACGGGAATGGGAACGGCAAGAAGTCCTTTACTTACAACCCCGAGGAGCACCCGCACGGCCTCCTCCCCGCCCCGGCCTACTGCGGCAAGGGCCTCCGCGCGCGGCGGGAGGACTTCCAGCTTCCGTACGACCTCTGGTGGCTGCACTCCCGCCGCCAGCTGCCCGGCAGGGACGTGGCCGCCACCTGGAACTACAAGCGCGTCAAGAACAACGTCTTCTTCGACGTGAAGCCGGTGGCGCAGTTCGAGGTCGAGTCCTGCCACTGCCGCCGCCCTACAGAGGAGGGCGTTCCCGGCTGCGGCGAGGATTGCATCAACCGGATGACTTACACCGAGTGCGACCCGCGGGCCTGCCCGCTGGGCGAGCGGTGCTCCAACAACGCCATCCGGCTGCACCGAGGCCTGGCCGGCGGGGGCATCACCGAGCGCTTCATGACCAAGGAGAAGGGCTGGGGCATCCGCACCAAGCGGACCGTCCCCTCGTCCAGCTTCATCATGGAGTACGTGGGCGAGGTCGTGTCGGAGAAGGTCTTCAAGCACCGCATGACGCACGAGTACGCGGAGGACTCACACCACTACTGCCTGCACATGGACGGGAGCACAGTCATTGACGGCCACAGGATGGGCGGAGAGTGCAGGTAGGCTCCAATCCTAAATTTAAATTATTTTTTCCCGATTTCCCTTGAAAGTATTTTGTTAATTCAAAATTTTTCCTTTCCAGATTCGTCAACCACTCATGCGAGCCCAACTGCGAGATCCAAAAGTGGACAGTGAACGGCTACTACCGCATGGCCCTGTTCAGCCTGAGGGACATTGAGCAGGGGGAGGAGCTGTGCTACGACTACAACTTCTCTCTCTTCAACCTGCACGAGGGCCAGAGCTGCCACTGCGGCTCCAAGAACTGCCGAGGCGTCATCGGCGGGCGCAGCCAGAGGATAAACGGAGTGTTGGACGGACAAACAGCAGCCTCGGTATGTTTTTACAAGTTATTTCTTTCCTCGAGTTTCCCCAACTTTCTGACACCGCATCAGTTACCTTTTTTTTCCTTTCCAAATCAAACTAAAAATTTTTTTACATGTTTGGCAAATGATGGTTTTGACTCATGTTAGAACTGAAATGAAACGAAATTAATTTCAATTATATTCATCAGGATGACCGCCGATACCGCAAGAAGGGAGGAAAGTCATCCAAGCTGCGGCGCTCCGACCTCCCCTCCTTCGCCCGGCTCCCCATCCTGCCCCCGGTCCGACAGCTCTCCGGCCAGCAGCAGGAGTTCGTCCGCCTCCACCGGTGCTTCCTCGTCAGGAACCTGGAGAAGGTCCGCCGGGCCAGGGACAGCCTGCAGAAGAAGGTCCGCGAGAGCCAGATCAACTCCGGCGTCGACGGCGGCGGCGCCAGGGAGGACGAGGCCGACGGCATCGGCGGCTCTCACAGGGGGAACGGAGGCGGCGGACGGAGGAGGCCCGAGGACATGATCATGACCGGCCTGACCGCGCTGACGACGGCGCGCTCCATGAACACCCGCCGCCTGGCCTCCGCCCGCGACGACCCGAACGTCACCAAGGTGGTGCAGCTGGCCCAGCTGCTCCGGGAGATCTTCGCGCAGGTCACCACGGTGGCGGACGAGAGCGGACAGAACCTCTCCCGTTTCTTCACCTCGCTGCCGTCAAAGAAGAAGCACCCGCTGTACTTCAGCCTCCTGGAGGAACCCGTTGACCTGCAGACCATCGAGCGGAGAATCAACAAAGGCGGATACCAGTCGGCGGAGCAGTTCGATCGCGAGTTCCTTCGCCTCTGCCAGAACAACCTGCGCTACTTCGGCCGCCTGTCTCAGGAGGGCGCCGCCGCGCTTAAGATGAGAAAGATGTACAATGCCATCAAGCAGGAGTACCACGGAGACCTGCTGGAGATCCTCAATAGATGCAAGGGCGAGGAGGACTCTCCCCCGCCTCCCGCCTCGGAGGACGAACCCGCCGCTGCGGCCGCCGCGGCCGCCGTTGCCGCCTCAGCCGCCGCCGCCGCGTCGGCAGCTGCGCGCTGCTTCGAGAAGCGCCCCGAGCCGGAGCCGGAGGACGAGACGATCCGGTGCCCTTGCGGCCAGTACAAGGACGAGGGGCTGATGGTTCAGTGCGACAAGTGCCTGGCGTGGCAGCACTGCGACTGCGTGGGCGCCCCCGAGGGCGGACTGCCCGAGGACGAGACCTTCCTCTGCGAGCGGTGCGACGAGGGCAAGAGGAGGTCCTTCAGCTTCGACATCCAGCTGCGCCCTCAGCCTGAGTACGCCAGCCCGGGGGAGACCCACTACACCTCGCTGATGAGGGACGACCTCCAGATCTGCCTGGGAGACACCGTCTACGTCCTGAGGGCGCCAAAGGAGGGGAAGGAGGAGCCGAGGGACTTCAACCAGGATGGGGAAGAGAAGGAGGTCTGTGAGACCACCGTAAACTGTGATGCCGCTAAGGAAGGCGATGCGGGGAAGGATTCGTCAGAAGCACCGAAGTCGAATGTGGAGGATATGGACACAAGCGAGACCCCTGCTGTCCAAGAAAATGCTAAAACTGGGGAAGAACCACAGACAGAGGAGGCAGCGAAGTCACCCGAGAATGCAATGGAGGTCGAAGAACCGAAAGAACCTTCTTCGGACCCCAAGCAAGGCGAGAAAAAGGATCTCCAGGAGTGCGCTACCAAGACCCTGGGCGGCATTCAGCACAAGATGGTCAGCCCGACCAAGGGCCCCTCCCTGGAGGCCTCCTCCCTCCGCTCGGGCGCCTACCCCTCTTACCGCTCCGCCGCC
>JAAUYJ010008883.1_pt1 | contig 13440 bp, 28 predicted proteins | sample 7278031 | NCBI WGS metagenome assembly JAAUYJ01 (sample SAMN14350222, study PRJNA611818) | marine sediment metagenome | isolation source: surface marine sediment (1.8m) | place: French Polynesia: Moorea | collected 2018-08 | reverse complement strand
TTCTGAAGGCCCTCTCGCCAACGACTATGCAACCAGGCGGTATCTACATCGATCTCCACCTTGTGGTGGGGGGAGAAGTAGTTCGAGACTCTGTGCAGCATGTCATGATGCCGTGGGGATCCAATACGTGGCAACTTCGGGTGCGCGCGGTGGAGGTGTTCGAGCTTGACGAGGCAGGCCAGTACACCTTCCGCATCGGGCACCCGCAAGATGGCGCAGTGTTGGTGATCGACGTGCGTCGTGACCTCTGGACGGAACTCGGCCTGCACTACACTAACGTGTACGTGATTTGCTAAGGAGTTCCGACGGCAATCTTTGGAAGGAAGCCTCTGGCTTCCAAAAAAAACTTAAGCAACAAACAAAAATATAAAAGAAGGGCTCCTCCTCCCCCAGTTTCCCTTTCGAAACTGGGGGAGGAGGGGCCCTTTTTTGCGTTCGATAAGCAAAGAGGCACATAGTGGAGAGGGGCACAAAATTCCCAGTTTAAGGAAATGACCACAGAATAAAAGATCTCTACTTTCCGAGGCAGGGGGAGGAGGGTCTTGTCATACTCAGGATTTGTTGCCGCACCAGCCGAAGTTGAAAAGGGAAAAAAGAGGATGGAAAAAACGATAAATGTTTCTGCAGTAGTCGAGAAATGGGGGGGCGAATGATTTGGAGTTTTGCTCACCTACTACACCATTATGTTGCTAATTACTGTATACGTGATTGGTACATATCCTCGCTTTCATCGATATATTGATCCACTAACGGGGATGGGGAAGTTGCCGCCGCCAGTGTTGGGCGCGGGGAGTGCAGATCCTCACTTTTGCGCTCCCGTTTGATTCAAATCGATATTATATATAAGCGAGGGAAAATATTTTTGCACAAGACAAACATTTGGTGGGAATTAGATAGATGCAAAAGTTTTTTCCGGCCGAACTTTGTCGTTTCTCAAAGGAAAAATATCACACATTCGGGGAATTATGCGGCGGCGGGCGGCTCTGGAGCTGCCGACCACGATACAGCCTCGATCCCCCCTTTATTCAACTCCCGTTTGATTTCGTTTTTTAAGCAAAGTATTTGAGTTAAACAAATATTTTCTCCGTCTCTTTTCTTGTTTTCATCCTAATCTTGGCACTATTCAAGCTTGGTGGACCGGGTCCACCATACTTTTTAAAGGTTTTAAGAGCAAGTCCAAAAATTACCAAAATATGTGTGAAAATAGAAAGGTTACTATGGGTTTAATGTGTTTAATTATTCACGTATTTACAGCACAAATAAAACGGGCTCCTCTTGATTTTTATTCTTAAAAAATCCCCCAAAAAATACATTGACCACTCAAGTTCAGGTCGCTCCTGTGGTTTGCATTGAAGTACGTCTACAACTTCAACATCAATAAGAAAGATTTTCAGGGCATTCTAAATCGGGAAAATTGTATTTCTTTAATTGCAGGAAACCCCGCATCCTGACCCGCGAATCCTGGACAGTGCACAAAGCTCCCTCCGCGGAGGACGGGAGGAGGTTCCTCTTTGGGGATGTCTTGCGCTTCGACAGGAGGGGCACCTGCATCAGGTGATCGCTTTTCCCCCTTTGCCCATACGTGTACACGGTCCACCACGAAAAGGAGAGCAGGCGTCGATATTGTTGTGCTATTAAGCCAATTATGCGCATTTTTCACAGATCCCAAAAATAATTACGAACTACAAGGTCCCCTTTACACAAGGTTACGATTGGTAGCTCGTTTAAAAATACGCATTCTATTTTATACATGGTTTTTTGACTGGTTCAAAACGTTCAAGTCAAGAGCAATAAAAAATTAAAAAAAAATAATAATTTTTTCCACAATGAAAATAATACTAAATTATGGATTAATAATTGTACATATAATTTTTATTTAGTCTTACCCATGCTTTTTTGGTCAAGTATTTTTTTACTAAACATTAAATGATTTTTTTCAGGGTTTCGGGAGACGGAGGGAGGCACTTCACCGTGACCTCCTACCAGCACGAGGACCAGTACGAGGACCACCTGGAGAAGAGCGCGACGGCGGCTAATCCGAGGGGAAGCGAGAACAAGTGGGCCTCGGGCAACTGGAGGAGGATGGACCTGCTCTACGACCACAAGACCACGGCCTCGATACCGCACTTCAAGGAGATCTCAAGGTAATCGGGCAAATAAAGTTATTGTTTCTTTCTTCTTCAATTTTTCATTTGATTTTGTAGGCGCCTCGGCACTCGTCAATATGGCCTCATCAGAGGAGCATACAAGTGAGCATAAAAGCGTTAAAGCAATCCTTGAGTTGAATCTGCGCGTAGCAAGAAGTGAAAGAAATTGACATTTTATTTATTTTTCCAGGTTGACAGGCGCCCCCGGCGCCTCCGAGGAGGAGCTGACCGTGGTGTTCTGCCGCCTGCTCTTCGACCTTCTCCCGCCGCCGGACTTTGACGGCTGGGGCGACACCGCGGGAGACGCGTGGGCGGCGGCAGGGGCGTGGGACGTCTACTTCCTCAGGCCGGCGGCCGGCGACCAGTTCAGGGTTGAGAAGGAGACGTAGATAAGAAAAAAGGATTGTTTCTACAGATTTTTCGCATCATGCAAGTTTTCAAACTTCAAAGAGCTGTACTGTTCGCTTTAGGCGGCGGCAGAATTTTAATATATCCAGTGCTGAGTTTTATTCATGTTCCTTTTCGATATCCTCGACTTTCCCTTTTTTTTCTTTTGACAATCGACGTGAAAGTAGTTGTCCCCCACTCATGACCTCATCAGAGAGCGTTCCGTATTTTTCGGGCATTGAGAAAAATCGATTCCTCCTCGCTGGACATGGGCATGCTTCAATTGTTGCAGCACAGTACGTCAGAGAGCCAGAGGTGAAAACAGGACTATGCTTTCTGTTCTCTTGTGATCAAGTGTAAATTCCGCCATGGGCACCGCCTCGCCGGACACGGTGGCGGACCGCCTGGAGGTCTTCGCCGCCCGGTTCGCCGAGCGGTTCGCCGAGACCCTCCGGGAGCACCACCGGGTGGCCATGAAGGAGGCCAGGGCGGACCCGGGGGCGGTGTCCGGGGCGTCGGGCGCGGCGGCGGTGGGGAAGGCGTTGGGCGCCGGGGCGGGCGCGTCCCTCGGGCTGCTGACGGGGGTGTTCGGTGCGGCGGCGGGGGCCAAGGGAGGGTGGAAGGCGGGGAAGGTGGTGGCGGAGAAGCTGGCGGAGAAGAAGGGAAAGGAGCAGGCGAATAACGTGCAGAGGATGATGGGGGACAAGGTGAAGAAACGCGTTTTTCTTTTCGCTCAATTTACCAAAACATTGGTTGCTAATGCTATAGCATTTTTTTGCTACAAAATTACGGAATGAATTAATTGACGGAAAAACTTTCTGTTTCCTTTATTACTGCATGTTGCTATTTTTTGGTGAATGCAGCACTGTGCAAATTGTTTTTTCATCGGCAATCTTGACCAGATGGACAACCGTGAAGCGTCTGCCAACTTCAAGGAGAGTGTCACGCTGTACGCTGTGGAGATCTTCAAGTGCTACGAGTACCAGATGTCGAGAGTGACCTCAAAGGCGGGATGGCAGGTGGCCATCAGCGAGATGGCAAAGGATGCCGTCGCCAGGATATTCGGAAAGCTCGTCACTATTAGAGACGAGGAATTCTCCAGGTGCAAAAAAAATCCTTCGTATTATTCAAACAAAATTTATTTATGTCTCTCTTGATGTATAGTGATGTAGTCTTCCGATCCTTGGTGGAGGGCCGCTCCAAGGGATTCTTTCACAAGGGCGAGGAGCTCAGGGATATCGCCGACGACGATGTCAAGTTGTACTCGGGCCAGCTGTACGAGAAGCCCGGTATCCTGCTGTCAGAGGGGGAGGAAGGAACATTGGAGGCTTATGCCAAAGAGGAGTCAGATCTGGAAGTGCACTGGTTCCGGCTGGCATTTGGGTACGAGGAGGAAGAAATATTGGGCGATGCCAGGAGGGTGAAGCACCCAGATCTCGAGAGGTACAAGCACCAGGTCCGCCACTGGGAAGAGGAGGAAGTGAACAAAGTTGTCACTAAGGTGGGTTGAAGAAAAAACATCTTAGCGAAAGTTGAATTTTTATTTTAAATTTGTTGTACCTAGGTGGTTGAAAAGCTAAAGGACATAGACACAAAGGTGGAGGACCTCCAAAAGATGGTGGAAGAGTCAACGGAGCTTATCCTGAAGGAGCAGAAAGAGATGAAGTCGAAGCTGGAGGACATTGACAAGAAGATCGACGAGTCCAGCAAGGACGCCGCCAAGAGGGACCTCGTCACCCAGAACCTCATCATGAACCAGGGGCTGGAGATCAAGAACATGCTGCTTCAGAAGGACGGAAAAGGAGGTCCTCCTTCCAGCAAGCTGGGCGGAGGAAAGTGGTGGCCGAGGGAGCAGAAGGCCTCCAACAACTATTTGGAGAGATTCGAGGCGCGGGACTTGACAGATTCCTGATGGGGTTTTTATTTTGGCTTTTCACTTTTAAACTTTTTCTTCCAGGACGACGGCACTCCCTTCGTAGAGAGGCTCATGCGCCTGCTGCGGCTTTCCGGATCCGCCGCTCTGACGGGAATGGGCGGCGTCGGCAAGACGTCCGCCATGAAGTTCTTTGCCGGGTATTTCGCCAGCGAATACGACCACATAATTTGGTTGGACGCGGAAGGGGAGCAGGTGGGGAAATTGAGAATGGGAGTTAAAAAAATACTTCACAAAATTAGCACTTCAAAATACAATGTCAAGAAAATGCAAGGTTTTCTTAAATAAAATTTTATTCGTTGATTTCCCTCCTCCAGCTCTTGAGGTCCTTTCGAGAGCTGGCGACCGCCCTCCTGGTGCCTGTTCTTGTTGCGGACGGCGAGGCCACCCCGAAGACGCTGGCGGCGCTCGCCTCCGACGTCGCCCGGGAGCTGGCGGGGACCAAGTGCCTGTTCCTCTTGGACAACGCGGACGACGAGGGGGCGGTGGCGGACGCGCTGGCGGCGACGGCGGGAGGGGACGGGCACCACGCGGTGATGACCTCGAGGCTGCAGACGCTCGGGGAGGAGGTGGCCGCGGTGGAGGTGGGACTCTTCTCGCAGCGGGAGGCGATGGAGTTCCTGTCGGACAACATTCCCAAGCAGAAGCATTCGGGACAGGGTGAGGAAATTATGGAGACACATCTATTTTGCACGAGAGATGACACAAATCCCAACGTTGCTCTTATTAGCTTTTTTTTCTTTTGCTTGACAAGCTGTTGTTTTGGTTGCTTCTGATGCTGCTGTTGCTGCTATTGCTGTTGTTGCTGTTGATGCTGCTGCTCTTTTTACTTCTGTTTCTGCTAGAGTTCCATCTGTTGCTAAATTATAGTCTTTCTTGTAAGATGAATTTTGAAGCAAAAACTAATCCCCAAAGGTCACTTGGAGAAACTGACTGAGGTCCTGCAGCGTCTTCCCCTGGCGATGAACCAAGCCGTGTCCTGCATGGAGCAGCTGTGCCTGACGGTGGCGGACTACCTGGCGGACTTTGCCCGGAAGGTCTCCTCTGTGCTCGGCTTCAGCTCAAGCAAGGCCGAGAAGACTGTTTTGACCACTTGGAGCGTCTCCATCGAGAAGATATCCGGCGAGAAGGGCGGACGGCTGGCGCACTCCTTGCTCAAGTTCCTGGCGTATGTGTCTCCGGACGGGACGCCGAAGGAGCTCATGTCGGGGATGGCGGAGAGCAAGGCTGAGTTCGGGCAGGCTTTGAGGCTGCTGCAGGTGTATTCGCTCGTCAAGGTATAGTTATTTTAAAAAAAGTATCGGTGTCCACTGTCCAACCATAAATCTGTGAAATCTTTAGGTGGACAAGATGGGCAACATTTCAGTCCACAGGCTGGTGCAAGAGACGGTGAGACTTACCTTGGAGAAAGAAGATCAGGAGCAGAAGATTCTCTCCGGGGTGGTGGCAGTACTCTTGAGCAAGATCGAGTTGGACGTGGCCGGAAACCCGCTGCTGCCCCACTTGAGGGCTGCCTCAAAGTTTCTGGACGTCGGAGAGGAAAGTTCCCCGAATAGGAGCGCGAGGATCCTCCAGCTCAGGTGCCGGGAGATGGAGGCGGCCTCGCTGCTGGCGGAGAGGAGGCTGTTCAAGGCCTGCGAAATCCAGGAGGAGTGCCTGGAAGGGTTCAAATCTGTATTGGATTCCGAAGCCCACGACTTGGTACGGCACATAATATAGTCAGATCGAGCAAGACTTCAAAAGCCTCCTAATTTTGTTTTGCAGTGCCTGCGAGCTGCCGCTAAAGAGGCCATCATCCACGTGGAGGAGTCCAACTTTGGCTGGGCCTACAGGATGCTGAGCGAGACAATACAGGCCCTGGAGGGCAAGCACTCTGACCTGGACGCGCGAACTTTGTCCGTCAAGCTCCTCCGCACGTACGGTCAGTGCCGCGCCAGGAGGTTCTTGTCGGAAGTGTGCAGAGAAGGCCCAGAGGAGACTGTTCGAAAACTTGAGCTGCTGCCGGAGGAGTCGGAGGGGAATCTTCCTCATTTGCGAGTGTTGGCGCGGATGCTGAAGACGTGGGCGGCAATGCACAGGGGGTGAGGAATTAAAAAAAAACATGTCTATTAAAGAACGGAAAACTACGTACATGCATTTCCCCTTCACTGCAGTGAGGACGTGAAGGAGGAGCTCGCTGTTTTGCACGACAGAAGATCTCAGTTCACTGGTATACTGGACCATGCCACCTTTGTAGGCGAATTTCTTCATTACCTCAATCTCTCGCCAACAGGATCCACGTCACCGCAAGCACTGCGAATGGCGGCGCTCGAAGTGGCGAGAGAAGATGCTGAGCTTGCTTCCATGAGGTGGCCGGGCCGGGAGACACGAATTTTTTTACGAAATTAACGCATAAAAAATGTTTCTAAATTGTTTCAGGCACGCAGCAATACGAGACTGCGTCCGAGTGTTGGGCTCCCTCTCGACGCCAGACGAGTCTCCCGACTCAAGAGACGAAGACGACCTCGTGCTTGAATTTATTGACCAAAATGAAAGGTACGAGTGTATAATGGAGGGTAAAAAATAATTGTGGGAGATTTTCCCCCCTGCAGGATTCGACACTTCATCATCGAGATATTCGGCTATCCCGAGGGCGGCGTGTACGGGATTGAGTTCGCCTCCTTGGCTTCCCAGGCGGAGCTGGGAATCCTGCGTCGGTTCGACCGGGAAGAGTTCGACGAACTTATGAATCTCCTTCTGCTGGTCAGGCAGAAGAGAAACGACACCGTCCTTGACTCGTACGGAGAGTCAGTGCTGGAGATGGACAATCTGGTTTGCATTTTTGTTGCAATTTTTCCGCAAAAGGCTTCTCATTATTGTATTCTTCCTTAGGTGGCTTTCACCACTGGCATGAGAGCTGGAGGAGCGGAGGAAGCAATGAAGCTCTTTGATGGCGTCGTTGAAAAATGCGACAAGTCGGCGGACGAGGAGGACTCATGGGCGCAGAAGACCATCGCGCAAATCTTGAGGTTTCACGCGTCTGCCGAGCTTACTCGATTTTGCGATTTTTCTATAAAAATGTTTAAATTATATTTTAGAGCTTTCATTCTTCGGCGAATGAAGAACGACTTGGACAAGAGCACAGAAACTCTGTCAAGTGCCCACCAGTTCATCTCAGACAAGTTTGGCCCGGACCACCCCACCTCCCTCCTCCTGTCCAGCCACATCAAGGACACCCAGGATCCGGAAAAGGTGGAGCTGGAGAATCCGGAGCTCATGTTTGACGACGCCATCCAGGGCTTCCAATACGCCATCGCCACCACAGAGAGCCAGGTATACTTTCTTTTGAGTAGAGTGCAAACATTCTGGAATATTTAAGTGCAAACGACTTCCAGGATCTCTTCGACTACCTCCTTGACAAGCACGGCGATGAATTCGACTTCTCCGGCGAGGAGGACCGGGAGGGGAACACCGTCCTCCACCTGGCGGCGGCAAAGGCGGCCTCAGCTCCAAAAATACTGGAAGGTAAGATGGACACTTTTGTGGGAAGTTGCTACATTTTCAAGTTTCGATTTTTCTTTTCAGCACTTGTGGCGAAACTACGGGAGAGGTACGATTCTTCAGGGCTGAAGGAGCTGGTGGACAAGCCCAACGGCGAAGGAGCCACTGCCCTTATGAACGTTGCGGCCTGCGAGGGCGTAGACCTCCGGTCGTACCAATTGATCATGTCCATGAAGCCAGACGTCAACTCTCAGGTTGTAGTTTTATTCCAACTTCAAAATTTACCAGAAATACTGTAAAACACCAAAAATGTGTTGTGTGTAGAACACCTTGGGCGACCCCGCCGTCCAAGTGAGCCTCCGCAGCGGCAACTTCTCCATCTTCACCGACCTGCTGGAGGGCGGCGAGGTGGACCCCACCCTGCACAACAACAACGGACAGGGGCCGCTCTACACCTGCGTCATGAGGAACTTGGTCGAGTGCGCGAACCAGTGGTTGGGCTACATGAAGGGGAAGCTGGTGGAGGAGGCGTACAAGAGGTGAGCAGAGTTGCTGCTGCTGCTGCAGCATGCAAAAAAAACTATAGCACTGTAAACGTCACCATCATCATCAGCAATATTAACAACACGCAAAACAGCGGTAACAACACAACACAATACAACGACAAAAAGTAGAGCAGCTAGCGACAGTCGGTAGAGGCAGAGAAGCTGCAAATGAAATAAAAATCTTTTCAAAAATACAGACTACAATTGACATATTACGGTACAGTGAGCTGAACCACAAGTCTTCCGGCGGCTACTCCGCCCTCCTGCTGGCCGTGGGCACGGGCAACACCGAACTGGCCACTTTGCTGTATGACGAAGGGGCCGACGTGCACACCGTGAGGGACGACGGCGACGGCGTCCTCCACGTCAGCGCCTACCACGGCAGCGGGGACGTGGCCACGACCGAGTGGGCGCTGGAGAGGGGAGCGGACGTGAACCTGGCGGACGAAGCGGGGGACACTCCGCTCAGCTTCGCGGCGGAGGCGGCAGACAAGGAGTACAACGAGTTCCTAATGAAAAAGGTAGTATTTGCTTCTCTTGGTAATTGCAAAATGTCTTGAACAAACTTTCTCGTCGACAGGGAGCAGATTACGAGACTCATATCACTGTCATCCTGCAGCGATCCATAGTCAATTCCGATCAAAAAGTTCTACCCTTTTACATCGATCTGCTCAAGGAGTTATACAAGCACGAGAGTACCATGTAAGTATGCAACCAATTTCTCTTTCTGGTTTTTGCTAAGGCAAAATTTTCCGGTCTAGAACCGGTAGCAATTGTCTTGCTGTTGTTGCTGTTGTTGTTGCTGCTGTTGATAGTGTTGTTGTTGTTTTTGTTGTTCCTGCTGCTACTGCTCAGGGAAAAAGATAACATTGCACGGTTATTTCACCATCAGGTACTACGGCAATGGTCTGATGGAAACAAAGCCCCCGAGCCTGCTCCAGGCCCTGAACCGCGGAGACGAGTCCGCCCTTGACACCCCGTTCAAGCAGGCGCTGTGGGACGACAAGGTGGGGCCCGTAGTGTTCGCGAATCAACTAGTTAATAATCGATTACTCGTCTCGAACACTACAGGTGGAGGCGGCGCGATCGCTGCTGGAGGCCGGGGCCGACCCGGGGCTGCCCAGCGCGGCGGGGAGGACCGCCCTGCACGACAGCGCAGCGGACGGCAGGGACGAGGCATTTTCGCTGCTTGTGGAGGAGCTGGGAGTCAAGCTCAACGTTTTGGATGCGAGGTCTTTTCTCAAAAAAAGAGTTGTTATTATTGGAAAATGATTTTGTCGCTTTCATCGCAGGCAAGAGACCCCGATCCACCTGGCGGCCAAGGGCGGACACCGAAACTTCATGGTGAAGCTGGCGGAGAAGGGGGCGACCATCCTTAACGTAACGTTTCGTCAACTATGTGTCGGAAAGGTCATTGAAATTGTTCCTAAATCCTAGAACAACATGTTTGGCGAGAGCATTGTTCACCTTTTGGTGGTCCGCCACGACCTGGACGGATTGAAAGCCATAGAGTCTGACGTTCCTCAAAACCTCTGGGACCGTCCTGACCACAGGTATAGCTGATGATGAGCAAGTTTGTTCAATGACCTGCCGTACTGAGAATCCTGAGGGGAAGTCTGATAAGGGAGTACTGAACTCCATCCAAAAATATAGATATTGGTGAGAAAAAACCGAATAAAAAGTTTGGCGCATCTTTGTGAAAAAAACTCAGAAGCATAAATTTCTTTTTTCCTCAATGTCATTACCACATTGCCCCAACTATTCTCTCCGTTCTGTGACCAGAGGCTTCGCCGCGGTAAAAAAATAGTTCCTTCTTCCAGCGGTATGTCTCCGTACCTGGTCGCAAGGAAGATAAGGAGCAAGCCGATCCAGGAGTTTCTAATTTCCAAAGGCGCAACAAGAAACCCAGGTGAGAACTGGCTCAAAAAAATATGAACAGATAATATACCGTAACTCGCGTATTTTTTTTATTTTAAAATCAGGAGGATATGGCAACCTGCACCTAGCCGCCCTGGCGGGTGACGCGGAGGCGGTTCTGGCGCTAATGAAGGTGGAGGATCCGAACGGGAAGACTGAGCTGGGGAGGACGCCAATTTTGGTGGCAGCAGGTGCAATTGGGAAACAAGCAGTTTTCCGATTCGAGATAATTACAATATCGTTGAGTTCATTTTATACAGAGCATGGCAGACCAAATGTGGTGGAGGAGATGCTGGCGGCGGACCCCTCTCTGGCGTCGGCGACGACGAGCGAGGGGGGAACCCTGGCTCACTTGGCGGCGGCGAGCGGGGTGGAGGACACTCTGGTGGCGCTGGAAGACCATTTGAAAGCGGACGAATTCAAAGAGGTGGGGGGCGAAATTGACGACGTATTCGTAAATTGCAAGGACGCGCCCATAGTGATATTTCTTCAGATGATCAACTCGAGAGACATTGAGGGTAAGACTCCTCTCATGGAGGCGGTGAGGCGACAGAAGGAGCCGATGGCCAAATATTTGCTGGGTAGTTTGGACACTGCAAGTTGTGAATATAAGGGGAAAAATGATTTTAAAAAATAATTGTTCCAGATCACGGAGCCGACCCCGACTTGTCGGACGGCGAAGGCAGGAGGGCCCTCCACTTCTCCGTCGACCTTGCGGACACCTCAATGGCCAGGTTGCTCGTAGAGGAAGGCGGAGCGAAGAAGATCGACCTCACGAAGTGGCAGAGGTATAAGTATTTCCCAAAACATGGAACAGTTTATTTAGCAAATAATTCTTGACAGGCCCGTGGCGAAGCAAATGTGGGACCTGATGGAAGGGGCGGAGGAGGAGAAAATGGCGACGGACATGTTGGAAGAGTACGACAAGAAAGAGGAGGACGAAGCCAAGAAGAAGAAGAAGAAGAAAACGAGATTTTGTGCAATTCTGTAGAACAATTGAGGTCAAAATTATGTGACTGGAACCGTACGCCTTCGTCAACCAAAATCAATCCAAGAAAAAACCATTTGCTACACTAATTTTAATAAATACGGAGAGTTACTAATCGTCTTTTCCTGTAGCCGTCTCTATTTCTTAAATATCAACTCATATCGATGGAATCACCCCTTCTGGTCCTGGCAGGTGCAGCTCGACATGACCACCTTCTGGGAGGTGTCACCGGACCTGCTTCCGAAGGCCTCCATCTGCAAAGAGAGAAAATGCAAAATGCGAATTCATTTCTACTGCCAACTTGACTACTTGGCATTTTTGGTTAATATCTCCGCATACCTGGTCGACGACGGACCTGCTCGCGCTGTCCTCCGCCACCTTCCCGAAAACGACGTGCTTGTTGTCCAGCCTGTAGAAAACACACAAATGCAACTTTCCTTGGTTTTTTTATCATTTCCCCCCCCCCACCAGTCTGCCTTGATGAAGGTTATGAAGAACTGGGAGCCGTTTGTGTCGGGCCCCGCGTTGGCCATGGAGAGGTCGTAGCGACCGGTGTGCTTCAGGGTGAAGTTCTCGTCCTCGAACTTCTCGCCGTAGATGCTGCGGAGAGAAAAGGGATGTTTCTTTCCTTCCCAAATGCACCATGCGAGTAGATCATATTTACAATTTCTCACTGCAATGCACACTAAGACCTTACAAAAAGCTTGGAAAATCTTTCAAGCCTAAGTGCTTAATTACCTCTTCCCTCCCCTTCCGTTCCCCAGCGTGAAGTCCCCTCCCTGCGCCATGAACCCGGGAATGATCCTGTGGAAGGGCGCGCCCGCGTAGGAGAGGCCGGGCCCGTTCTCGGCGTCGCAGAGGGACTGGAAGTTCTTGACGGTCCTCGGAACGACGTCCGAGTGGAGGATGACGGCCACGTCGCCCAGGACGCGGCCGCCCGCCGTCACGGTCATCGTGCACTTGGTCTTGCCGCCGGGCAGGTTGCCTGAGATATTTCAAAGGGAAAAAAGCGAAACTTTCGTAGAATGTAGGAAACGAGAGGTGTGCAGTAGATTATTACCGTATTGGGCACTCGCGCCGGCAAATAGAGGGATCAGGATCAGGAGGGCCTTCATGATGTTTTCGGTCTTGACAGAGTCAAATGACTGAATTCCGGCCGCCAGACAAAGAGTGAAGGGGACGCGGGCAATTTCTCTTTCTGGATCCCCCCCCCCTTCTCTTTTGCTACCGGCTCCAGCTCAGACCGCAAGGAAATAGCCTTCGCTTCTTCCTTCCCCCTCCTGCGCGTACGTTACCACGGCAGAAGGACAAGATTTGACCTCCTTTTCGCTTCCTGTTTTCGAAGGGACTTTTCCGACCTGTTGCTACGCCGAAGTAGCATTCCCGCCAAAAAGGGAAACTCTCTCCACGATAGTTTGTCAAACCCGTTTCGAGGGAAAACTTTCTAGCTCGGGAGCGAAGCAAAAACAAAATTTATTTTAAAATAAAAATGAGTGCTGCGTTGAACGGGTGTGCAAAACACACACAAAAATTTGGTGAGCTGCAAGGACTTACCAAAGTTGCTTTCCTCATTTTCTTCGCTTGCTCCTTGCTGCTGCTGCTCTTGTTGTTGCTGCTGTTGTTGTTGCTGCTGCTGCTGCTGAAGCTGTTGTTGTTGCAACTGCTGCTGAAGCTGCTGTTGCTGTAACTGTTGTTGCTGAAGCTGCTGTTGTTGATTGCCTCCTCCAAACAGACCTCCCAGCAAGGCGCCCAGCCCACCTCCTCCACCGGCGGCAGGGGCACCTCCGCCTCCACCTGCGGCGACTCCTCCTCCGCCCCCAGCAGTTCCCTTTTCGTAATTAGAAAAGCATATTTGCCATCCAGTGCATTGTTTTTTTTTCTAACCTGATTTCCCGATCCGCCACCGCCACCGCTAACGCCGGTCGGCGGTTTGATCTGGACTCCGCCCTTGCAGCCAAGGGAACGACGGAAGAAAAGAGCCAATGCAAAGATAATTAGCAGTTTCTTCTGAGGCTGCATGTTCCAACCCCTGCGTTATCCCAG
>JAAUYJ010092158.1_pt1 | contig 13447 bp, 14 predicted proteins | sample 7278031 | NCBI WGS metagenome assembly JAAUYJ01 (sample SAMN14350222, study PRJNA611818) | marine sediment metagenome | isolation source: surface marine sediment (1.8m) | place: French Polynesia: Moorea | collected 2018-08 | reverse complement strand
CTATCGATCCCGCGCACCCTTGAACGTACGTGGTCCTACCCGGCCGCCGGCCCCTAGTTCGTCTCCCTTGCGAATTGTTGAAAGTGGAATTAGTCGTATAATGGAATATGCATTAGCAAGCTTTTCTTTTATCTCTTTCTTCTATTTTCTCTCAAACACTTCTACTATGGTGAGATACTCCGACTCTCTCCTTCCGAGAACACAAGAAGAAATTCTAATATAATCCTCGTGAATTATTTCAGTTTGTATCGTTTCTCGATGTCACCGTACCTACTGTTCAGTGTACACGGATCATTACGCCGGTATGAGACAGTTCTGCTCTGTCAGTGTTCAATGTTCCAAAACTCTACCTAAATACATGCCTCAAGAGCTGGTGGGGCAGTCAGAGAATAATAAGAAATTGTACAATGACACAGTACAGTATGGTACATGCGAGGATGCTTCCACCATTCCATTCTTTATTTGTAGAAGAAGTCAATAACTTTCTTGTAAATCTCCGTGTTCTCGTCGTATCCAAGGGTCTGAAACAGCCTGGTGAGCTCCTCCTTCTCCCGGCCGATCCTGGGCAACTTGTACACGAAGCGGTAAATGACAATGCATGCAAGAACAATGAGAGGGAGCAAACTTAAAACTGAGATTACAATGCACCATGCAATGGGGGTATCGTCCTCGGTGGGCACCAGGTCCTCCTCCGCTGTGTCGTTGCGAGCACTGTTCTCAGAGGCGAAGTGGTCCAAAACCTCACTCTGATACACACAGCCAACATGGACCTGGTGCTGGAGCTGCAGTGGTCGCCGACGCTGGTCCCCATCACTGTCAAATATATCTGACCTTTGCTGTTGCTGCTGAGTCTTCTGCTTGACCACACGGCACGACATGCCTTTGTCACAGGCCAGTGCCCGACAAGTCTTCAGGTACTTGACATTTGCCTGGCACTCCTCTGACAGCAGCACCTTGTCCTTGTCCACTGTAGCAATGCAAACCTCCCCTCGAGACCTGCTGCACAGCCTGTGTCCACACCGTGAGCCATCCTCCATGTTCTGTGGGTTGATTAACATCAGAAAGAGCAGCATGACAAGCCTGGTCTTAGGCAGGATCCTTTGAACCATCTAGCAAGTGAGTGGGTGACTTCATTTAAGGAGAAGTGTCCTCGTCTTTGATGAATTTCACACGACCAAAATATTAAACTAAATACATACCTTTTACCGTATTGTTCTGAAATAGTATTTTGTACTATAAATTCAAAATTTGAACTTGTCGACTCGCGCCGCACAGAGTCCAAAAAGGAAGTGAAGAAAAAAAGTGCGACATAGAACAGGCTCTGGAGTTTGGACTCAGGGCGTACACTACAGAACTTACGAAGCTTAAGACAGAAAATAGGTTTCGTGTCAAGGAAAACGTTCTTACCGAAATTGAAATGAAAGAATTTGAATTTCCTGAAATCTTTAATGCGTTTGTGTTCCCGCATTTATTTAAAAACTATTTGTCAAAATAATCTTTGAACTTCCAAATTACGGTACAAAAGTCGAACTTTCGAACTCGAACTAAGTTCGAATGCATATCTAATTTAGATACTTCGAGTTCGAGAAAGGAAGATATGTTGGGAGAAACGACCATGATCTCATGCAGCTATCACATTTTTTTACATGTTGCTGCAATCCCATCTACTGAGCCCAGCCCGCATGTAACGGCGACGACAAAAACAGCATTTTCCTTCCCCTTTTTCGGAAAAGGGGCCAAACATGAATGAGAGAGAGGCTCTTTCTCCTTTTTTGTCTCCATCAATCCCGTGGGAGGAGGGGGATACGCCAGCGCACCTTTCGAAGAGAAAGAAAGAGAGAGAACGAAAGAAAGCACTACTTTTGACGAGGGCGGGGTGGGTCGGGCGAGACGGCGAGACCGGATGTGTCCGTGCGTACGTGATAGCCTGCTTAGTAGGGATCCGACTTAACAAAAGGTAGACTTTTTTTGTTTCCCAGCCAGGCTTTTGCACCACCACCTTCCAGCGCTTTTTTTGTGCGCTCCCGGTATTCCTTTGACGGCAGGGGAAATTGACTTGGGAGGAAAAGTGGGACACACATTTATGTCAGGTGTTTTTTATTGACAAATGAAGCCTATTTGCGCCTTAAATTGTTTTCTCCCGTTGCTGTGGGTGCATTGCTATAGCCACATGGTGAAAGCAGCGCCAACACCTTTTTTTGTCTCTGGCTCCCTCGGAGTACCTTCTATACCTCTTCTTTCTTTCCTTTTCTTCTACGCAGTTCCTAGAGAGGTCGGAAATCAGGTCAAAGAGGGGGAAAGAAATAAACCGATCATGGTTGCTTTGTAGTAAAAGACTGTAAGTTGGGATTGAGATAAAGTGATCTGCTTGCTTTTCTAGACTATCGCATATACATCACCTATTAGTGAAAATAATATGGAGATACTTCAAACTCAAAACGACACAAGATACACTCCCCGCTTCTCCCCCCCCTCCCTTCTCTCGTACGAATTTCCAGGAAAATCTCCTTCTCTTTCTCGATCTCTTTCAGAAATCACCTGCCTGGACCGTGATGATTCTCTTCCCCACCGTCCGCCTCTGAGCCCAGGTAGCAACAATAACAACCACCCCTCTCCACTTTTCCTCCCCCAACCCACCCCCGCACTACTGCCCAAGCACAATAAGCAGGTAACTGGGTAAGTGAGGGGAGTGGGGTATTCCGTACGACGACGCAGAAAATCGAAAGTAAAAGGGTTTTCCCTCTCTCCTTCCCTCCCCTCGCCCCTGTCAAATGGACAGCCCTAGCGGGAGGACAATGGGGTGGAAGGAGTGGGGTGGGATTTCCCGGTTTTCCTGGAAATCTCGACATCATACCTCTTTGACTTGGATATGGACTGGGTTCGATGAGCTGTCTCCCCCGGCGGAGCCGAGGGAATCGTGGCGAGGCGCTCCAACTTTGAAATTTTTATCATACTCAATTACGGAGAATGGCAAAAGTCTTTTTTAGTTTCGTTAGCAATCTATCTCCGTCTATTTCATAGCCACCCTCACTTGTTGACACAGACGGGTTTTTGCCCCTCGGAAGGGGTCTGCAGGGGAGGGGAGGGGAGAATCCCTTTAAACGCCTTCCGCCGCCGCCGCCTCAGCCGAAAGCGGAGGGAGGGATGATGTTGACTTGGGTTGGCGAAGACCTCTTCCAACCCCGCTGCTCTCTTCCTTCCTTTGTCTGCAAGGGAGAAATTGGAATCTCTCGCGGAGGCGGCGGAGGCGGAGGAGGAGAAAGGATGTTTTTCAAGTCTTTCCCCTCAAAATCCCCCCTTCTCCATTCTCTGTTACCAGGGGCTGCGGGAGGGAAATTGCCAAGTTAGTTTTTTTACATGAAATTCGATAGTTCTCTCGCTGGTTCTAAGAGGATTGTATTGCCTCTTACGTAAAATGTTTTTCTGTCGCTCGGCATCTTCCAAATCACCTGTTGCCAATCTTCTCTCCCCTGGCTCTATCCTGCTCATTTTGACAGGGAAAGTTCAGCAGAGAATGGAGAAGGATAGAAGCCAGGAGGTCCGTCCATGTTGACATTTTCCGCTAGAAGAACTGACTGTTCGGGCTTTGGAAAAAGAAAAGATGGAAGAAGCTTCGTAACTCTTTCCCCCCCTATTTTATAGTGGTGTATGCACGATATGATCGATATTGCTATCCTAGGGACGGCTTGATGGAAAAAATTATCAGTAGGCGTTTCGTGGAGAGCGATGCTGCTGATTATGGTCTGTGCCCTTTTCATGATCTCCCAATGCATAAGATTGAGATCATCCCACTTTTTCCATTTATTCCGAGGTTCAACCCCCTTCTCTTTTCTAACCCATTTTCCGTCGCAGTGAGAAATGGAGGAATCGTCGTTGGTTTTTGCCCTTTTCGGGGTTATAATGGGCGACAAAAAGGGCGACACTTAACCGTTCATTTTTTTTCTCGAAAAAAATATTGTTGCATGTTGGGAAGTTACGCGGTAATAATCAGGGCAACAGCACGCTTCTCTCAATTGATTTTGGAAGCCGATGCTCCTTTCGTTCGTGCAGTTGCGTAAAGGAGGCGCAAATACAAAGTAGGTGAACTTTAAAGCGGAGAGAGTAAAAAGAGGTGTGTACATAGTAAGTTAGCGCACTACAACTCCTCCTCCGCTTTTTTCTCGGCAGGTATTTGGAAATGTCAGCGGAACGCCTGAGCACTATCCTCCTCCTTCCATTCCTAAAAAAAAACCGCGTTGACGGCGACGGCGGCGACGTGCGAAGATATGGCGAAAGGAAAGGAGAACCAGATATCGCATTCACGAAAAAAAGTAGCAGCAGCATCTGGGAAAACGAAAAGGGTGTGGACATGAAGGGCAAAAAATGAGGGGAAGGGCCTACTAAAAAAATTACGTCACCTTCGAAACCGCCGCCGCCCGCCGCCCGCCGCCGCCGCAATGGAGCCATTTAAGCCTTTCCCTAGCTCGCCATGAAGTATACTAGGATCTCACCTTTTTTTCTGTTTTCGGCGTCGGCGGTTTGGCGTTTTTTGCCGCGCCATTTGGCAATTTGCTGCTAGGGATGATCGCAACGCGAAGAAGAAACAAAAGGAAAAGCATCCATTCACAAATTACCCAGGTTGCCTTTTTCTTAAATGCCGAAAGGCGAAGAAAATTCCACGCGAAGCCCAAACCCAAGAGATCAATGAGGGATCGCGCATTGAATCAACCGAGAGAGAATGAGAACTGAGCATGATATTATCTGTTATCTAACCCCCAGCCTGAGTGAGTCACAATTTCGGACAGCGCAATTCTCGAAAACCAACGATGGGCGGAGCGAATCGCCTCAGCGCGATGTGATCAAGCTCGAAATTTCTCAAAGTCCAGAGATGCCATCGCGGCGGCCTGTCTTCGAGGGAAGCCGCGGCGGCGGCCGAGTCCGCGGCGGCGGCCAGTCAATCAGTCTGATTGGCCATTGTCTCACTAGCAAAGCAAAGCAACATCCGGGAGTGTGTGGGCGAGGGCAACGGACACACACAAAACCGCCGCGTAAAAAGAGACCTTTCAAGAAATGGGAGGTGGGCACTTTCCCAAATAAGCGCGCGCCCTTCCAAGCGGAATAAATTCGAATGTACACGAACTCAGAACCTTGCGAGTAATATTTTCGCATAAGTGGTGCATTTTTTAGGCATGGTTGGAGACGCAAAATAAATAATTCGGACTATCTTCTTTTTCTCGCGAATTCCTCTCGCTCTTGCAAAATATACGCACAGCTTAGCAGAAATGGTGCACAAACAAAGAATCCCATCCTCTAGCCACGAATGTAGGCGGCGGCCGATCAAGATCTGTCGCTTTTTTGGAAAATAAAAAAATAGTAAAAAAATCAAAATCTTATTGGAATGCGTCTGCCTCCTCCTCCAATCCCTATATACCTTTCCTCTCTTTCTTTCTCCGTCTCGAAAAAAAAAAGTTGTTGCACGCTCCGCCGACCACCGACGAAACAGCCAAAAAGCCTATGCTTGTCTTCCCCCCTCTCCCCTCTGCAGCGGACCGTCCGCCGCCGCCGCCGAAAAGGAGAGGGAAAAATCTCTTTCCCGGAGCTCTTTCCTGCCTCATCTTTCCTTTTCCCAGAACAGAGAGAAAAGTTAATGCGCAGTTATTTTTAGGGCAGCCCCGCGTAGAGAGAGACGGGAGGGGATCTCTGTATACTCGGCGGGTGCCTGGGCAACAGAGCCGACCGAATGTCCAAAGGGAGAACTTCGGATGAATGCGTAATGTTGGATCATTGGGGATGGCTGCACGTATCCAGCAAAGAACACAACCATTAATCTCCGTGTGGACGATTCTTGGGAGACACAATCGAACAATCCGACGACAAAGATTCTTTTTCTGGCTCTGCACGTTTGCGATATCCAGACCAGACCGAGTGCTACTGGAGTATAGGCCCTAGCTTGCTATGGTACCACCACGATTATTAATCAGCGGTAGGGCCTGAAGGAGGAGGAGTAATCTGCTGTTGCCTCCGCGGAAAGTGGGTTAATCACGCAGCGCAAACACTACCATTCACTCAGTTCGGATCCGTAGCGTAATGGCGTGCCTAAATGAATAGCGACTGCCGCCGAAAAGAAACAGGCGTAAAAAACACCGTAAAAGCCCATTGATATAGGGTCACCGAACTCTTGTGCCGTACGGATTTCCGTCAGGGAAACAAAAAGTTATTTCCCGCGTTTTTCCCACGGGCATTTTTGGGAAATCGTTTGTCGCTTGTGAGAGATCGACTACTGGATTCCCCCGCCGACGTCGACGCCGCCGCGGGCGGGGAAGGGATCAAAAACCTGACTTATCGTTTTCCTCCCGGCGGAGGTGGGATTTCGTCGTCTGCGGCTCTGTATCGCCATCTTTCAGAATCTGCTTCCTGTCTGCAGCACGAGAAGGGACACTGTTTGGGGGGGAAAACAAGATACTCCTTTCTGACGAACATTTTTGAAAGAGGGCCTGGCTGAAGACACTCCTCCCTCCCATATAACCAGTCCGTCCGAGGATGAAGCCTTTAAAGAAAAAATAAAATCTGAAAAGGTCTCTCCTTCGCTTTGGCAGCATCCATCGCCCGCATTCCTCAGCATGAGTTGTCGTAAGATGCTGTTGCCCCACTTGTTGCCATCTGACAAGATACAAGAGGAGACGAACGTACAGCGAAGACGAGGAGGATGACAAAAAAAGTCAGTAGTCTTGCGCTGTTGTTGTTTTCGATCCATCTCGCCGCAACCGCCGCCGCGCGATCCCGTGTGATGCTCTCCAACACATCTTTCTCCCCCCTTCTTCTTCCACCGCCGCCAAGTTGAAATGTCAAGGCCGGAATTGAGGGAGATGGCAGGGAAGAAGTATCGCGAAAAACTAGTTTTTTTCGCCGACCGATTTTTCCCTTCACATCTTTCTCTCCTCCATGTCTTCAGTTGAAAAGTTTTTCTGAGCCACCGCCACCACACCCCGCTGCCCTTTTAATTCCGCCGAAAAAAGGGGGAGTTACGACGGGAGGGAGGGATGCAATAATGGCCCCTCCCTTTTCTCGACTTCTGTGCCCTTTCCCCTTGTAGAAAGGACTCGGCAGTAACAACAAGTATGCAGAAAATTTGGGATATGGCGATTAGCAACAGGGGCCCGACAATGCGCCTTTGTTAGTCGGACATGGGCGAAAAAAGTGGACACGGAGAGTACAGACAGAACACAATAAATTCAAAACTATCCGAGGGGGTCAAGATATAGGGGAGGAGAGCTGGTTCCTTTTTGCAGACGATAGGCAATTAAAAAATGCTTGGCTAGTCGCCCGATTTCGGAGACGGAACACGAAAACTGGATCAGATATATCTTCCTCGTCATGAAGGGCAACGAGGAGGGGAACTTGAAAAGTCTGAAGAGGCGTGGGCATCTTCCCCCCTATTCTCCTCTTGGCTATAAACCACGCCTCCTTCCCGTCAGAAGGAACTCAGCGGGGCACAGAGAAGGAAGGGGCTTTAGGGAGACTAATTCGCAAGAGATCAGGCCCCCCTCGATCCCTTGGAAACAAGGGGGGGAGGGGCACGGCATATGGTAAGCACATCACTGCTGGACAGATAAGAAGAGTAGCTTGCCCTTTATTCGGAAGAAGACAGGTGGGCGGAGGAGACTTTCGTTAGTGGAGGAAGACCCATTCCGAGCGGCCTGAACTTATAACCCGGCCACTTGGAATTGCATGGCAACGGCTGTGGCATTTCGGGTCTCTCTCAAAAAAGTAAGATATCCACTACTGCACAAAAAGTAGAACAGGGGCGAAACAAGACTTCCAGTGTCACTCGATCCAAGGCACCGGGGAGGGCTGTAAGCGAACGACCGTCGAATCGTCGTCGTCGGCACTGATTCATGTTGACAATCTGGTTTGTTCTTTTCTCGTCCCCTCCCTACCCAGGGGAATCTGGAAAAGAAAGAGAGGGAAAAAAGGTACAAAAATCTCCCACAGGGAGAGAGAGAGAGAGAGGTAGATTACAGATCACAACCGCCAAGAGTGACAGGAGCAGACCGACCACAGAAATCGCCCCCCGACGGACGGGCCAGCCAGCCGGCTTTTTTATTGTTGTAGTGTGCCCAGCCCCCCTTCTCTTGGTTTTTACATTCCCCTCCCCGTCCCCCCAGGCGGAGGGTGGAGGAGGAAAAAAGCGACCACCTTTACCAAGTTACGTAACCAGTTGCCGGCACTCAACTCAGCCGTCGTCGGTCCAGCCAGGGCAGACCATGCATGCAAAGGTACGCCAAGTACAACGGCCTGTTAATAGCACGCCATCTAATCAGGTAATGGAAAGCGCGATAAAGAGGGGACGTGAGAGTGCTAAGGATCATTTACTTTCGTGTTGTTCTTACAGGGGAGGGAAAGGGGAAAGGCGTGAGGAGGCTTCGAAATTCATCGTCACCTCTTCTTGCTTTTCTACGCTCGAGTAGTCAAACGAGAGCGGCGTGACGGCGTAACAAAAAAATTTAAGAGCCGATTCGCGGCCAATTAACACTGCTGCTACTACAGCTATTGGGTAAAAAACTTTTCACCCGAATATTGAGACATTTCCTTTTCTTTTTCCGTGTGTGTTTTAAACCGTCTTGGGCTTCTCTTCCGCCCATTCCCTCCCTCCTCCCGGTCGAATTCGGGCGTCTCTCGGTCGTCGGTTACCTAAGCTTTTGCCGGAGGAGGAGGGAGAGAGCCCACTGCCTGGGTGCTTTCGTTGGAAGAGGGGGCCGCTCTGGATATATGCCTCCTCCTCTTGGCATAGGTGTGCTCCGTCCGTCCGCAGCAGCCAATGACGTTTCCAGTCTGAAGGGTGTTGCCTCATCCGCCCCTGGGCAGGGCCGCAAGGGGGATCCAATGGGGGAAAGGAGGGGAACAGGAGGACGGCGGCGGACCAGGAAAGAAGGAAGACGAAAAAAAAAGGTTTTGGAAGAAAGGAGGGGAGGAGGCCGGCATGGAAACAGCAACCCCTCCTCTCCCTCCTCTACGCAAAAGAATCCAAGTTTGGGGTGGAGGCGGTGGGAGGGAGGAGCAGGCGGCGGCCGCTCACTGTGCGGGGAGGAGGGGGAGGAGGAGGGGGGGCTTGGCATTTTCCGCGACCGGTTTTTTTGTGCTTCCTCCTCCTCCTCTCTCTCTTTCCTCCTCACCACCGGCTTTTTTTTCTTTTTTGAAAGCTCTTTGTTTCTGTTGCTGCTATTTTCCCCCCTTCCACCACCTCCTCCTGTCAGGCATCCTCCTCCTCCTTCCTCTTCCTCCGCCGGCGTCGTTAAAAAGGGGGCGCACACCAAGCGGGCTCCTCTCCACCTCGAGGGAGTGGATGTTGCAAAACCAGACTCAACCCTGCACAAAACCAGTGCATCCACACAAAACACGGCCAATCCACGCCCTCGGCGGCGTGTGGTGCACGTTTGTACACATACGTACATGTACAGGGGCGATCCACCTTCGCCTTGATATTCACTGAGGGGGGGCAACCGAAATGTCAGCAACATGCCATGCCCGCTTTTGCCCACCGAACCCAGCTCCTATTTCTTCTTAATTGCTCTCTTTGCAACACCGTCCGTCCAACGTACAAAATTGGGCATCGCTTCCACATTTCGAAAAAACATGTTGGTCAGATGGAATTTCTTTCGGAGGAGGAAAATACCATCTTCGTGCGTGCCTATCCGCCATCATTATTACGCCACTGGAGCACGACCAAAGACCAAACAGATACGGAGAAGGGCAGCATCGGCATCCCCGTAGTCTTCTTTCCAGCAACCCTATCTCATCTGTTGCTTCGCCGGCGGAGAAAAAAAGTGCAAGAGTCACGCGCCGCTCGCCCTTTTGGAAGCGGCTACTGCGAAAATTGACCGAGATTAGAAGGGTGCGGCCGCCACTGTACGAACATCAACCAAGCATCATCCAAAAGCAAGCAAAGCGTGTCTTTGCCTCGAGGGGCGGATCGGAAAGTCGAGATAGAAAGATTTGGATAGAAGAGCTTTTTTGAAAAAAGAGGGAACGACGGTAATTCGAGAGCTTTTCCTCCTCTACCATGATGGAACGGATTGCCCGACGCTAATATTAGTGAGAGCAAGCTATCAAAGTTTTCTCCCCCCCCTCTTGCCTCTTCCCACGGCGCCTTTTGCACTCGCGGCAATGCCCAAAAAACTCTGGAGGCTGTTTTTGGGGCCCCAAAATTAAACCCTACCCGCCCCACCGGTCACTTACGCAACATGGCAACCGTATAAACCGAGAGAGAAATAGATCGTACAGCAATAGCAATGGCCCCAACCACAAAAAAACTGACAAACGTGTGGTTGATCGTCGGATGAGATCTCCCCACATCTATTCAAAAGGGGGAGAGGGAGAGATGCTCAAAGCCCCGAAACGGGCGGACTTGATCTGTCCATCATTTTTTCCACCAGACTCGTTCATTACGTGTTTTCCAGCAATCTTTCCATGAACTTGGAAAAAAACGAGCTGATTAGGAAAGACATTATCAATTCGACTATTTTCGGAAAGTACAGTACAAGATGAAACCAAGAGAATTCTGCTATCACCTGGAACAAACGTAAACATTGGAACTGAAAGTACACAGACTCTCGGGCGACTGTTGCTAATCGCTCTTCTTTTAGGGCCAAAAATTGAATTTTCGGGACCCAGGCGGCGGCAACGGTCGACTGGTCTCTCCTCCTCCTGCCCATTGAGAAAGAATGGCTTGTCTCGTCAAATGGGCGTTCCACTCCACCGGGACGTGACACCGCGAGGGGACACATCACTGAATGAAAATGCATTCTTGAATGGTCCCAAAAAGAGAGGAAATTAAATCTGTGATCCCGTCTGCTTCACTCCAAACGATGTAATTTCAGAGCACGGAATGTCACCACGGCCAATCTGTCCTGTGCAGTGTGCAAGAGGACAGACCACCCTTCATTTTCAAGGCTCAACGGCCAACGCCCACAGGGAGGAAGAGGAGGAATCGGTTGTTGCACTTCCTGAAAAGTTCGTGCGGGCATTTAAGGTGGGTGGGGTGACTCGGGCGATTTCCCCTCCGCGTTGCATCGTCGCTGTTGTTGCCTAGTGCATCCCCATCCTTGCCAATTTAAGGCCACATTGAAGGGTTCTGAATAGGGGAAGAAGGGCAAGGGCGAAACTAACTAGAGAAGCGATCGAGTCATTCCGATTCGGAGATGCACCAAAGGCGACGCGCGTAACGAGACGGAAAAAGAAGTGCGATTACCCTTTCGCGCTACGAAGCAAATTGAAATCATTTACCTCCTGGGAGAGAAAATACTCCGCCTGAAAAACTGCAGCAATGACAGCTACTAAGAAAAATAAATTCATTTCACTTTGCTTACCAGGACAACTATAACACGGGCCGGGCTCATTTTTTCCGTTTCACCGCTCGCTTTTCTCCGTTCCTCCTCGTCCTGTTCCTCAGTCGTCCTTCCTGGATCTCCTCCGCTTCTCGTCCTGGTGCTGCTGCTGCTGCGTGAGTGCCCCCACCCAAAAGTCCCCGGTGGACTCCTCCTCCATGAGGGCCTGCTCCGGGCTCAGTCCACCAAGATCCCGGAGGCCAGCCAAGGGTGGGGAAGAGGGCGAGGAGGGCGGGTACAGCGAAGAAGAAGGTGGCGCACTGGGGCGCAGCGGGGACACCATTCCTTCGGGGATGAGGCGGCGGCGGCCAAGCAGAGTCGGTGCCCCAGAGTCCAACTGCTCGTCCTCCGTGCAGAATTCCTCCTGGATCCCCTCCGCGCGCCTCCACCGCCCCACGCCGCGGGGTCCCCCGGAGAGTCCGGCCGGTCGGTCGGAGGCGGCTTCCTCCCTCCAGGGCGAGTAGGAGGTGGCCCCGGCGCGGGACCGCAGCAGCAGGAGCCCAGCGGCGGAGCGGCGCCCTCCGTGGGCGGCCGTGGCCATTGCCCTAGGATGCGCCAGGAAGAAGACCTTTCCGACGGCGCTGAGCAGGCAGAGGAATGCGGCGGCCACACCCAGGTTGGCCTTGGTGTTGGTGCCCACCTCTCTGGTGCCTGAGAACTCCCCCCCGCGCCACTGCCAGTCCTCCCTGTTGGAGACGACGAGGGAGAGCGCCGCGCCCAGGGCCAGGTCGCACGCCAGGGACAAGGCGCCGCTCAGGAGGACGCAGGCGGAGCAGGCGGCGCCGGGGCACGAGCGTGGGGCGGCGCGGGCTGAGGCGGGGTCCGGGGCCACGGCCCAGGAGGGCCCGGAGTGGAAGGCCCAGCCCAGCCCGTGCATCAGGCTGAATACGGCAGCGACAGCGGCGCCGCAACCCAGGCAGGAATTCTCCACGCTGGAGGAGTGCGAGACGACCTTTGTGCCCAAGGGGTCCAGGATCCTGGCGGCGGGGACGAGTGCCAGGAAGAGCGCCGCCTGCGCCAGGGCTGACGCCAGGTAGATAGCAGACAGGACGACGACGATGGTCAGGCGCAACAGGTGCGAACAGGCGCACCAGGACATCCTGATAGGCCTAGTATCAGTGCTGCCAGGTTTCGGAACGAGCTCAATGTAGTGATGGAAACGAGCCAGGCTGGGCTCGGTTGAGGGCTTGGGCTCGAGGGGTTTTTGCCAGGCTCGATTCAGGCTCGGGCTCGGTGTTTTGCCAGTCGAGCCCTAATTTTTGAGAATTTTTTAAAATAAAATTCAAAGTTTTACCATTTTTCATGAACTAAATATTTTTGGTTTCAATGGTTTTTGGTTTTTTAGTAAATAAAGTGAAAGCTATGTTTTTATTTTTTCCATGTCAGGTTGTTATGCAGTAAAGGCTCGGGTCGAAAGCTCGAGCTCGCGGTCTCAAGGCTCGAATCAGGCTCGAGCTCGGAAAAAATGGGCTCGTTTCCATCATTACCTCAATGCCAATTCCGGGAACCAAAAATGCAAGAAAAATGCCAAAGGGCAAAAAACGCCCCAAACTCCCTATTTTTCATCTTTTATATGGCATTTTTATTAACAAGTTTTCCTACCATCTGGGAAATATGTGAGCAAAAAAAACTTACAGAAAAAAAGTAAAGTGTTGCTAAACAGAAAATTATCCCACAAAATTTGTGACAAACCAAAAAAATGTTGAAAATATTTGGCTTTTTTCATTTTTTGCTCTGTTTTTCCTTTATTTTGTCTGAAATTGCCTGATTTTTGTGTTTTTGAAAAAAAAAGCCAGAAAAATGCCAATTTTGAAAAAGCCAATTGAAAATTTTCCATGCCAAACACTTTTGAAAAATGCCAAATTTGTGAAATCTGGCATTGAAAAATGCCAGTTGGCAGCACTGACTTCGGTGTTTTTTCCTGGCCTTGCCTTTTTCTCAGCTTTTTTTTTTGGACTTTTTTCCCATTCCTGCCTGACGTGGCCTCAAACGCAAGTTTCTCACTGACATCACGCAACCTCTCTGCCTCCGGCACTTTTGGAGAGCATTTTAGTCGCGAGTATCGCGATCTGAAAAGAATCAGT
>JAAUYJ010043080.1_pt1 | contig 13452 bp, 11 predicted proteins | sample 7278031 | NCBI WGS metagenome assembly JAAUYJ01 (sample SAMN14350222, study PRJNA611818) | marine sediment metagenome | isolation source: surface marine sediment (1.8m) | place: French Polynesia: Moorea | collected 2018-08 | reverse complement strand
GGCCCGCGTTCGGGCTACTGCCAGCAGCCAGAGCTGCCGCGCAACGACGCGGAGGCGGCGGCCTCGCTCGACTAGGACTTCATCGACACGCGCCGCGTCTTCATGGCCAACCGCGGCATCTGGGACGCAATCGCCTCGGCGGGGCCGCAGGCCTCATTCGCCCACACCGAGGCGGATATCGACCTCTACGTCGCCACAGCGGCGGACTTCCTCGGCGAAATGGTGGCAACTTGACGCCGCGCCGGCGCCGGGCGAAGAAGCGCCATGGCTGATCAGGCCGACGTCATCGTCATCGGCGCGGGGCACAACGGGCTCACCTGCGCGGCCTATCTGGCCGCGGCCGGGCTCGACGTGCGGGTCTTCGAGCGCCGTGCGGTGGTCGGCGGCGCGGCGGTCACCGAGGAGTTCCACCCGGGCTTCCGCAACTCCGTCGCTTCCTACACGGTGAGCCTGCTGAATCCCAAGGTGATCCGCGATCTGCGTCTGCACGACCACGGCCTCACAGTGGTTGAACGGCGCGCCGCCAACTTCTGGCCCCAGGAGGACGGGCGCTATCTCCTGATGCGCTACGGCCTGGACAAGCAGCAGGCCGAGGTCGCCAAGTTCTCCAACCGCGACGGCGAGCGCCTGCCGGCCTACTATGCCGCCATCGAGCGGGTCGCCGCGGTCTTGCGCGAGCTGGTGCTGGAGACGCCGCCCAACGCCGGCGGCGGGCTGCACGACCTGCTCCGCGCCGGGCGCCTGGGCAACCGGATGCGCAAGCTGCCGCTGGAGGACCAGCGCCTGCTGCTCGACATGTTCACCAAGAGCGCGGCCGACTTCCTCGCCATGTGGTTCGAAAGCGAGGCCGTCAGGGGCGCCTTCGGCTTCGACGGCATCGTCGGCTTCTTCGGCAGCCCGGAGACGCCCGGCAGCGCCTACGTGCTGATGCACCACGCCTTCGGCGAGGTGAACGGCAAGAAGGGCGTCTGGGGCCACGCCATCGGCGGCATGGGCGCGATCACCCAGGCCATGGCCAAGTCGGCCGCCTCGTCGGGCGCTTCGGTCGAGGTCGGCGCGGCGGTGCGCGAGGTCCTGGTCGAGCGGGGCCGGGCGGTCGGCGTCGCGCTGGAGGACGGCCGGCAGGTGAGGGCGCGCGCCCTGGCCTCCAACCTGTCGCCGAAGCTGCTGTTCCTGAAGCTGATCGACCCGGCCCTGCTGCCGGACGACTTCCGCCGGCGCATCGAGCGCTACCGCTGCGGCTCGGGCGTGCTGCGCATGAACGTGGCGCTATCGGAGCTGCCGGACTTCGCGTGCTTGCCGGGCAAAGAGGCGCAGGACCACCACGCATCGGGGATCGTCATCGGCCCGACAATCGGCTACCTGGACCGCGCCTACCGCGACGCGCGCGAGACAGGCTGGTCGCGGGAGCCGGTCGTCGAAATGGTGATCTCGAGCGTCCTGGACGACACGCTGGCGCCGGCCGGGCGGCACGTCGCCAGCCTGTTCTGCCAGCAGTTCGCGCCCGAACTGCCCGACGGGCGTACCTGGGACGACGATCGCGAGGCGGCGGCCGACCTGGTGATCGAGACGGTCGACCGCTATGCGCCCAACTTCAAGGCCAGCATGCTCGGACGCCAGGTCCTGACCCCGCTCGACCTGGAGCGCGAGTTCGGCCTGGTCGGCGGCGACATCTTCCACGGCGAGCTGAGCCCCGATCAGATGTTCAGCGCCCGGCCCGTGCTGGGCTACGGCAGCTACCGCGCGCCGCTCAAGAACCTCTATATGTGCGGCTCCGGCGCCCATCCCGGCGGCGGCGTCACCGGCGCCCCCGGCCACAATGCGGCGCGCGAGATCATCCGCGATCTCAAGAGCGGGTTGTTCAAGGGGCGCTGGCCGGGCGACGAGGTGTGCCAACCTTGACGCCGTTGGACGCCCGTTGCCGTTCGTAGGCCGACGAACGCCGCATACCGTCTCGAACCCGCGGCACCGGCAGCAGGTGTCGGTCAAGCGGCCGGGAAGCTCCCGACGATCATGCTTGGGTTTCGCTTCCCGGATCCTTTGCGCTAACTTCAGGCCTGTTTGCGAGACTAGGCCCTAACACCACGAGAGAATCGGATCGCCATGCCGGTCGACACAATTCGCGAGTTCATGAAGATGGAGGCCGCTGGCGGCATCACGCTGGTGGCGGCAGCCGCGTTGGCCTTGATCATCGCCAACTCCGGGCTCGGCGATTTCTACCGCGCCTTCCTCGACATCACGCTCGGCATCCAGGTCGGCGCGCTGATCATATCCAAGCCGCTGCTGCTGTGGATCAACGACGGCCTGATGGCGGTCTTCTTCTTCCTGATCGGCCTGGAGATCAAACGCGAGTTCATGGACGGCGAGCTCTCGAGTCCCTCGCAGGTGGTGCTGCCGGCGGTGGGCGCGGTCGGCGGCATGGCGGTGCCGGCGGCGATCTACGTGTTTCTGAACTGGGGCAATGCGGAGAACCTGAACGGCTGGGCGATCCCGGCCGCCACCGACATCGGCTTCGCCCTCGGCGTGCTGGCGCTGCTCGGCTCGCGCGTGCCGTTGCCGGTCAAGGTGCTGCTGACCGCGGTCGCGGTGATCGACGACCTCGGAGCGATCATCATCATCGCGCTGTTCTACACCGCGCAGCTCGATGGGGGGGCTTTGATTTCAGCCGCGGTCTTCGTCGCCGCCATGTTCGTGCTCAACCGCTTCAAGGTAATGCGCCTCACGCCTTACATATTGCTGGCGATTGCGCTTTGGGTCTGCGTGCTCAAGTCTGGCGTCCATGCGACGCTGGCGGGCGTCATCGCGGCCTTGACCATCCCGCTGAAGCCGAAGGAGCCGGATGGGCGCTCACCGCTGCGCTATCTCGAGCACGAGCTGCATCCCTGGAGCTCGTTCCTGGTCCTGCCGGTCTTCGCCTTCGCCAACGCCGGGGTCTCCTTCGAGGGCCTGTCCCTCAACGCCTTTGTCGAGCCGGTCAAGCTCGGCATCTCGGCGGGCCTGTTCTTCGGCAAGCAGATCGGCGTGTTCGGCATGATCTTCCTCGCGGTCGCCGTCGGGCTGGCGGGCAAGCCCCCGGGAACGACCTGGGCGCAGCTCTACGGCGTTTCGCTGCTCTGCGGCATCGGCTTCACCATGAGCCTGTTCATCGGCTCGCTCGCCTTCGAGCATTCCGACTTCGACGCGCCGATCCGGCTCGGCGTGCTGACCGGCTCCGTGCTCTCGGCGGTGCTCGGCTACCTCGTGCTGCGCTTCGGCTCGGCGGAGCGGGTGGAGGCCCCGGCCCCGGCCCAATGAGCGCGTCCGCCGCCCCAACGATACCCCCGATTTGACGCCCGCGATCATTTGCGGGCATGCTTTCCCGGCGCGGCCCAAGGTCGTTTATTAACGCCCGGGGGTCGCGTGAGCGACGATTCGTAGTGCTCAGAAAAACAACAATCTTTAGGCTTCACCGACGAAAGAGAGCCAGAACCGGAAAAGCGGGAGCCCCAAGGCAGCCTTGAGGGACGACCGGCGAAGCTGGCCCATTCAACAACAAGGGAGACGTCACGATCATGGCAGGGAAGCAGAAAAAGTATCCTCATCCCTACATACCCGAGCTCATGGAGGAGCTGCGGCGCGAGAACATAACGCGCCGCGACTTCCTGCGCACGGCCACCTTGCTCGGCATGTCGTCCGCCGCGGCCTATGCCGTCGCCGGGCAGATCAGCGGCCGGCCCTTCGCGTCCACGGCCCAGGCCGAGGAGGGCAAGGGCGGCGTCCTGCGCGTCGCGACCCAGGTGCAGGAGATGAGCGATCCGGCGACCTTCGACTGGATCCCGAAGTCGAACGTCGCGCGGCAGGTGGTCGAGTACCTGACCATCCCCGGGCCCGACAACATTACCCGGCCCTATCTGGCCGAGAGCTGGGAGGCCTCCGACGACCTCAAGACCTGGACCTTCAAGCTGCGCAAGGGGGTCAAGTGGAACAACGGCGACGACTTCGGCGCCGATGACGTGGTCTTCAACTTCGAGCGCTGGCTGAACCCGGCGACCGGCTCCTCGAACATCGGCCTGTTCGCCGCCATGACCGAGACGGTCGGCGACAAGCAGAGCATGACCGCCGGCGCCGTCGAGAAGGTCGACGACCACACCGTGCGCCTCAACCTGAACCGGCCCGAGCTCTCGATCCCGGAGAACCTCTACAACTACCCGACCGCGATCGTGCACCGCCGCTTCGAGGAAGAGGGCGGCGACCTCAGCAAGAACCCGATCGGCACCGGTCCCTATGAGCTGGCCGAGTTCCGGGTCGGCGAGATCGCGGTCTTGCGCAAGCGCGCCGGCTATTGGGGCGGCGACGTCAGCCTCGACGAGGTCAAGTACTTCGACTTCGGCGACGACCGGACCGCGCACGTCGCGGCCCTGGCTTCGCAACAGGTCGATCTGATCTTCGAGATCTTCGTCGACCAGCTCGACGTGGTCGAGCGGCTGCCCAACGCGCAGCTCTTCGAGGCGGTCACCGCGCAGACCGCGGTGGCGCGCATGCAGGTCGACCAGGCGCCCTTCGACAACAAGAAGCTGCGCCAGGCCTTGCAGGCCTGCGTCGATCACCAGCGCGTCCTCGAGGTCGCCTACCGCAACAAGGGGGTGATCGCCGAGGACCACCACGTCTGCCCGATCCATCCGGAGTACTTCCAGCTCGCCGCGCAGAAGCCGGACATCGACAAGGCCAAGGCGCTCTTGAAGGAGGCCGGCCACGAGGGCGGCATCAAGGTATCGATCGACGTCAACAACGATCAGGTCTGGGAAGTCAACGCGGTCCAGGCCATGGTCGAGATGTGGAAGCCGGCGGGCATCGACGTCACCATCAACGTCCTGCCGGGTGCCAGCTTCTGGGAGATCTGGGACAAGACGGCCTTCGGCATGACCGGCTGGACACATCGCCCGCTCGGCGTGATGGTGCTCAACCTGGGCTATCGCTCCGGCGTGCCCTGGAACGAGAGCCACTACGCCAATCCGGAGTTCGATGCGGCCCTGGACGACGCCGGCGGCACGCTCGACGTCAACGAGCGGAAGAAGAAGATGGAGAAGGTCGAGAGCATCCTGCAGGAAGACGCGGTGATCTCGCAGCCGCTCTGGCGCTCCGTGTTCACGGCCGGCAGCAAGAAGGTGCATAACTTCCAGATGCACCCGACCATCTATCACCAGCTCAACAAGGTCTGGGTCGGCTGACCCCGGACCATCGCGACGAGAAAGGGGGCCATCGGCCCCCTTTCATTTTCTCCCGTGGAAGCAAGGCCGCGGCCGATCACACCTCCCGTCCAAGCAGTTCCTCCTCGAAGGGGAAGTGGGTCAGCAGCTCGACGCCGGTCTCGGTGATCAGGACCTGCTGCTCGAGCTTCACGCCCTCCGCGCCGCCCTCCTCGCCGATGTAGGACTCCACGCAGATCGTCATGCCCGGCTCGATCACGCCGTCGTAGCCGGCCTCGGGGAAATCCATGCGGTGGTAGAGATAGGGGTACTCGCCGGTCATGCCGACGCCGTGGGACGAGAGATAGTAGCGGTTGGCGACGTAGCGTTCCGGGATGTCCCAGGCCTGCTCCGAGTAGTCGCGGAACGACATGCCCGGCTTGAGGATCGCCATGTTGTAGTGGATCTGCTCGTAAGCGGTCTTGTAGAGCGCCTTCTGCGCGTCGCTCGGCCGGCCCGGCCCGGCGTGGAAGCTGCGCGAGAAATCGCAGTAATAGCCGTGGCAGCCGACCACGTCGGTGTCGAAGGCGATCACTTCGTCCCGCCCGATGGGCTTGGGGCCGCATTCCTGGAACCAGGGGTTGGTGCGCGCGCCGGAGCTGAGCAGGCGCGTCTCGATGTAGTCTCCGCCCTGGGCGATGACCCCCTGGTGCAGCAGCGACCAGAGCTCGCTCTCGCTCAGGCCGGGACGGATCGCCGCGCGCATCTCTGCGGTGGCGCGCTCGACCGCGCGGATCGAGGCGCGGATGCAGACGAGTTCCCCGGGGTCCTTGATGGCGCGAGCCCGTTCCACGGGTTCCTGCGCGTCGACCAGCTCGAAGCCTTCGGCGGCCAGCGCGAGCGCGGCCCCGGCATTGACCCGTTCGACGCCGATGCGGCTCTTCGCGCTGCAGACCCGCGTCAGTTCGGCCGCCGTCTCGCGCGCCCAGCGCCGCTCGCGCTCGGCGATCTGCGGGCCGGCGGCGACGAAGGAGGCGGTAATGGCCGGGCGCACCTCGTCGATCGTTTCTAGACCGTAGGCCAGGTGATGGCAGCCCTCGAACTCGTAGAGGACGACCGGGCCTTGCAGCGGCAACAGCAGGTAGCGCGCCGGATTGCGCGCCATGAAGACCTGCATGTTCCGCGCACCGGTGGCATAGCGGATGTTGACCGGATCGAACAGCAGGCAGGCCGCGATATCGCGCGCGGCCATCTGCGCGCGGATCCGACCCAGCCGGTACGCGCGCAAGGCCGGCAGGTCGAGATCGGAATCCGGCGGCTCCGCCTTCGATGGCGTCTTGGCGATCCGTTCGTTCGTGTCAGATCCGGTCATCGCGCCCGATCATGATCGGCCGCGTCCCGCAGCTCAAGCGGCGGAAAAGCGCTCCGGCCGGTAGGGCTCGAGCAGCTCGACGCGCAGGCCGTCGAGCATCTCCGTGGCGGCAAAGCGGCCGACGGCCGGGGCCAGGGTGACGCCGCTGTGCATCACGGCCACGTAGAGGCCTTCGGCGGCAAACCCGACGGCGGGCAAGCCGTCTTGAGGAATCGGCCGCAGGCCGACCGAGACGCGCTCCAGCTCCAAGGCCTCGGCTTTGCGCACGCGGCTCTTGATCCTTGCGAGCAGGCGTGCGCCTTCGGCCTCGGGGTCGTTCGGCACCGGCCCGCCGCCGAAGCTTTCGCCGGCGACGATGCGCCCGTCGAGCTCCTGCTTCACGTGCAGGCCGGGCGCCTCGACCACGCACTCGAGCAGCCGCCCCGCCGGCTTGCAGTGCATCAGCAGGCCGGGCGAGGCCTCGAGCGGCAGCTGCAGGCCGAGTTGCCCGGCGAGACGGGCGCACTCGACGCCGGCGGTCAGCACGACCAGGTCGGCTTCGAGCGGACCCGCCCGCGTCTCGACGCCCGCAAGGCCGCCGGGCCCGGCGCGGAAGCCGGTCACCTCGGTGTCGCAGCGCAGCTCGGCGCCGCGCGCTTCTGCGGCGGTCAAGAGTGCTCGTGTGGCGGCGACCGGTTCGACCGTGCCCTCGCCCGCGGCGTAAGCGGCGCGCGCCGGCGGATCGATCAGGCCGGGCTCGAGGGCTTCGATCTCGGCGCGCTCGACCAGGCGGACCTCGTAACCCCAGGTGGCGTAGCGGCGCGCGTAGTCGTCGAGCTCTTCGTCGCTCAGATCCCAGGACAGGCAGCCGCACCAGTTCACGCGCAAGGCAGCATCGAGCTCGCGCTCGAGCCGGCGCCAGTCCTGCATGGCCTGCAGGCGCAGTTGGAAGTAGGGCCTGGCATTGCCGTAGGAGGCGTTGATCCAGGCAAAGGAGTCTGCGGTGGCGCCGCCGGCCGCTCGGCCGCGCTCGACGAGCGTGACCGCCGCGCCGCGCCGGGTCAGGTGATAGGCGATCGAGGCACCGAGGATGCCGGCGCCGATGACGATGACCTTGGGTGCCTGCGTGCTCATCCCGTGCGCAAGGGTTGCTCTTGCTGCGGAGCCGGGGTGGTAGCACGGGGGGTGTTCGATGGCGAGGCTGGTCTAGCGCTTCTTGCCACCCTGCAGATCCACCCTGCGCTTCGCGCGGTTCGTCCCGAACCCTTCGAGAAGCGCCCCGTGGGTGCTCCTCAGGATGAGGAAGATCGGAGATGGCATTGAGAAAAACCCTCATCCTGAGGAGCCCGCGTGAGCGGGCGTCTCGAAGGACGCACAGTGGGCATCCAGCGTCTCAGAACAGCGACATCTGCTGCCTGTCTTCCTTGCGCCGGCCCGGCTCGCTGCGGCTCTGCTTCAAAAGCTCGGCCTCGATGTCGGCGAGGTAGGGCGAAGGCGGCATCTCCTGCACCTTGCCGCGCCAGCTGCGCCGCTCAGCGCGGCTGAGCAGCAGCCGGTCTTTGGCGCGGGTCATGCCGACGTAGAACAGGCGCCGTTCCTCCGCGAGCGCGGCGGGATCGCTCTTGCCGCCCCAGCGCAGCGGCAGCAGGCCGTCCTCAAGCCCGACGATGAAGACGACCGGGAACTCCAGGCCCTTGGCCGCGTGCAGGGTCATGAGCGAGATGCGATCCGCGCGCGGGTCCCAGAGGTCGGCCTCGCTCGCCGTCTGCAGCGCCTCGGCGAAACGCGCGTCGTCGCCGCCGCATTCCGCGGCGAGCCGCGTCAAGGCGCGCAACGCGGCCTGTGTCTCGGCCATCGTGTCCTCGTCCTCGCAGGCGGCCGCCGCGGCGGCCAGCCGCAGGGGCAGCAGCCGGCCGTCGTCCTCCGGCGTGGCGGCGAGCAGCCGCCGCACCGCCGGGCGCCCGGCGAGCGGCTCGTGCGACTGCTTCTGAAACGGCATGCCGGAGCGGGCCAGGGCCTCGGCCAAGGGGGCGGCCTGCGCATCGGTGCGGTAGAGCACGGCGAAGTCGGAGAACGAGAGGTTCGCTTCTGCGCCCTCGGGGGCGCGGCCGCTGTCGATCGAAAAGAAGCTGTGGCCGCCGATCAGCCGCTCGATGCTGTGCACCACGAACTCGGCCTCGGCCTTCTCGCTGCGCGCCGCGTGGATCGTCACGCGCTCTTGCAGCGCGCGCACGGTGCGCGCGACCGCGTCGTCCTCGGCGGCGGGCGCGATCACCTGGGAGGAGGCGCTGACGATGGTGCCGCTGGAGCGGTAGTTGCGCGTCAGGCGCACGCGCTTGGTCTCGGGATAGTCGGTCTCGAAGCGTGCGAAGCAGGCCGCGTCGGCGCCGCGGAAGCCATAGATCGCCTGCTTCGGATCGCCGATCGCGCAGAGGTTGGCGCGGGCCGGGGCGAGCGCCCGGATCAGACGGTACTGCTGGGCATCGAGGTCCTGGAACTCGTCGACGGAGATCCAGCGGTAGCGCTCGCGCAAGAGGGCGGCGATCCCGGGGTCGGCGGTCAGCGCCTGCAGCGCCAGGCCGACCAGGTCGTCGAGATCGACCCAGTTGCGCAGTGCCATCTCCCGCCGGTAGGCCACCATCGCCCGGGCGAGCTCGTCGGCCGGCGCGAGCCCACCGCGTTTGGCCTTGGAGACTGTGCCCAGAAGTTTGCACGCTTTGGCTTCGGAGAGGCCCAGGCTCTCGGCCAGCAGCATCGCGCGTTCCCCGTCTTCGGCGATGCGGAAGCCGCGGTGCAGGCCGACGGCGTTGCCGTGCTCGCGCAGGATCGAGAGGCCGAGGGAATGGAAGGTGTGGACCGGCACGCGCCGCCAATCATCGGGCAGCAGCGCGGCCAGCCGCTGCTTCATCTCCGCCGCGGCGCGCCGCGTGAAGGTGATCGCCAGGCAGGCCTCGGGCGGCGCGCCGCGGTCGGCTGCGAGATGCGCGATCCGGTGCGTCAGCGTGCGCGTCTTGCCCGAGCCCGGCCCGGCCACGATCAACAGCGGGCCCGTCACCGTCTCCGCGGCCTGCCGCTGGTCCTCGTCCAAGGTTGCCAATAGCGGAAACGCCGAAGCGATTCGCGAGTGATCGTCCGATGCCGGTTCATCGCTTTCGGGCCGATCACCCTCGAGCGGAACCTTCTTCGCTGTCCGACTGACATCTGACTTCTGACCCCTGACATCTGCGACCGGCAGGTCGAACAGCAGCCCGCCCGACAGGTGCCGGCGCAGCTCGGCCTTTTCGAACAGCTTGATGGTGCCGTACTCGCCGTCGTAGCCGGCCTCGCGGATCACCTGGCCGGCGCGCAGCCGGGAGATGCCCTCGGCGAGCAGCGAGGACTCGGCGCGCTCGATGTCTTCGATCGGCACCTCCTCGAGGATCGAAAGCTCCGATCCCAGGGACGACAGCAGCCGGTCGTAGCGGCGCGCGACCTTCTGGCTCGCGGGCCCCGCGCCGACGATTTCGGACAAGACCTCGGGCAGCGGCACCAGGCTCAACACCTCGCCGGCGGTGGCGGGCGGCGCGGCCTCGGCTTCCGTGCGGTCGGCCAGCGCGTCGACGCGGTGCATGACGCCGACGGTCACCGGCTGGCCGCAGACCGGGCAGCGGCCGCCGTTCGCCTGGGTCTCCTCGGGCGTCAGGCGGACGTTGCACTTGCGGTGGCCGTCCAGGTGGTACTTGCCCTCCTCCGGGAAGAACTCGACGGTGCCGCCGTAGCCTTGCCCGGTCTCGAGCGCGCGGCGCAGGGCGAAGTAGTCGAGCTCCGTGTCGAACAGCGTCGCCTCGCGGCCGAGCTTGGCCGGCGAGTGGGCGTCGGAGTTGGAGACCAGGCGGTAGCGGTCGAGGAAGGAGATGCGCCAGTTCATCGCCGGGTCGGAGGACAGCCCGGTCTCGACCGCGAAGATCTCGTCGGCCAGGTCGGCGTAGCACTCGGTGATCGAGTCGAAGCCCGAGCGCGAGCCGAGCACGGCGAACCAAGGCGTCCAGATGTGCGCCGGCACCAGGTAGGCGCCGGGGCCCGCCTCCAGCGTGATCTCGAGCAGATGGCGCGAGTCGAGGCCGAGGATCGGCCGGCCGTCGGACTCGATGTTGCCGATGCGGTCGAGGCTCGCCGCCACCCGGTCGGCGGTGTCGAAGTCGGGCGCGTAGATCAGGTGGTGGATCTTCCGGGTCAGCTCGCCCTTCTTGTAGATGGTCGAGATCTCGACCGAGAGCATGAAGCGCGTCGGCCCCGTGCAGGCCGCCGGCAATCGCGCCGCGATGCTCTGCTCGAGTTCCGGCAGCAGGCGAAACAGTCCCGGCTCGGCCGGCTCCAGCTTGTCTTTCAGCTCGGCGCGCCATGCGGGATGGGTGAAGTCGCCCGTGCCCACGACCGCAATGCCTTTGCGCTGCGCCCAGTAGGCCAGGTTCTCCAGGTCGCAGTTCTTGCTGGTCGCTCGGGAGTACTTGGAGTGAATGTGCAGATCTGCGTGGTAGCGCATCGGGGCAGCCCGTCCGGCATTCGGCAGTGGTGACTTCCGCGCGCCGCGGGAGTCTGCCCCGTTTCGGGATCGGCGCGAAAGCGCCCCGCCCGGGTCTTCACAGGGGCCGACCGAAGAGCACTGCGCCGAGCCGTCTCAGGTTCCGTGCACGCGCCAGGTCCCGGCACAGCCCGACGGCCTCGTGGAAATGCACCTTGAGCGGATTGACCGAGGCGAGCGGGGTGGCCAGGCCGTAGACCGGGGTCTCCTCCTCGGCCTGGTAGGTTCCGAACAGACGGTCCCAGACGATGAGGAAGGCGCCGAGGTTGCGGTCCCGGTACTTGGGATCGGCGCCGTGGTGGACCCGGTGGTTCGAGGGCGTGTTGAAGATCCGGTCGAGCCAGCCGAGCCGGCCGATCATCTCGGTGTGCAGCCAGGTCTGGTAGGCGAGGATGAAGATCAGGGCCGACAGGACCAGGAAGGGGTGGAAACCGATTGCGACCAGCGGCAGGTAGAACAGCGGCGGCACGAAGTGGTCGGCGAAGGAGACGCGGTAAGCCGTGGCCTGGTTGAAGTCGGGCGAGGAGTGGTGCACCGAGTGATAGACCGCCCAGAGGACGCGGACCCGGTGTTCCAGGCGGTGCTCCCAGTAGTAGACCAGGTCGGCCAGAAGCACGGCGGCGAGCGCGCTCCACCAGGTCGTGGGGATTTCCCACGGCACCAGCGCGGCCAGGCCGGCGTAGACTGCGAGCCAGAAGCCGGCGGTCGCCAGCTCGACCAACACGTACGGAACGAGCGTGCTGTAGCTCGCCAGCATCTCGAGGATCCGGCCCCGGTTCAGTCGTTTGAGACCAAAGAGCCAAAGGAGCTCCGCGGCCAGCAAGCCGAAGGCGAAGATGGCCAGGGCCCCGCTGGCGGTATCCAAGGCCAGGTCGTATGCGCCCAGGGACTCGTACATTCCAGATGGCTCCGTACGTATCAAGATGGGTACGATTGGGGATAAAAAAGCGAATGTTCATTCTCATAAATTGGCCGGGGCACGGCGGTCAAGCAATAAAGCGAACGATCGTTCTTTTTTGCTGTAGACTGGCGTCATGAGGAAACGCGACCCCGAGAAAGCGGAGCGCCGGCGGCAGCAGATCCTGGAGGCGGCGGCGGCCTGTTTCCTGCGCCGGGGCTTCCACCGGGCGAGCATGCAGGAGATCTGCGCCGAGGCCGGCATGAGCCCGGGCGCGCTCTACCGCTATTTCGACAGCAAGGACGCAATCATCAGGGCCATCGCCGAGGACGAGCGGGAGGAAAACGCGCGACTTCTCCAGGCCCTGGCGGATGCGCCCGACCTGGTGACCGGCCTGTCGCGCATCGGCCGCGCGGCGCTCGAGGCCGGCGCCGACCCCGACTACGGCCGTCTCGCCGTCGAGATCATCGCCGAGGCCGCACGCAACCCTGAGGTCGCGGCGATCTTCCGGCGCAACGACGCCGAGGTGAAGGCGGCCTTGATGGAGGCGCTGCGCGCGGCGCAGCGCGCGGGGCAGCTGGACACGGCGGTGGAGCCGGCGGCCGCCGCGGAGATCCTGATCGCGCTTTACGAAGGCCTGAGCACGCGGGCGCTGCTCAACCCGGAGTTCGATCCGGAGCAGGTGGCGCCGTTGTTGGATGCGTTGCTGAGGCGGTTTCTCCGCCCGTAATCCCCTCGCCCTCTTTAGAGGGAGAGGGAGGGGCCCGCAGCGCGACAGCGCTGTGGGAGGGTGAGGGTGCCCAATAAGGTCTGTTAGGCTTCAACGATGGCCAAGGCCAATCCCATTGCTCGTGCGCTGCGTCGCGACTTGACGGACGCCGAACGTTTGCTATGGCGACACTTGCGTAACCGCGGCTTGTACGGCCACAAGTTCCGGCGACAGCATCCCGTCGGCCGCTACGTCGTTGATTTCGTCTGCATCGAAGAGGGGGTCGTCGTAGAGCTCGACGGCGGTCAACATTCGAAGCAAGTCATCGAGGATGAAGAGCGCACTCTCTATCTCGAGTCCAAAGGCTTTCAGGTCCTGCGTTTCTGGAACAACGACGTGCTGACGAACGCGGAAGGCGTACTAAAGACGATCGCTTCGGCACTGGGCGAGCGCTGACACCCTCACCCTCCCACAGCGCTCACGCGCTGCGGGCGACCGGAGGTGGAGCGCTTCGCGCTCCCTCTCCCTCTAAAGAGGGCGAGGGAAATACTCGTGAGCAACCGGAAAGAAGAACCCTCTCCTCCTGATCAAGAGGAGAGGGTCCATTACTGATTGTTGGGGACAGCGCGCGTTCTGCGCCTTACGCCCCCCGCAGGTTCTGCCCGCCGAAGGGCAGCGAGCGGATGCGCATGCCCGTCGCATCGAACACCGCGTTGGCGACCGCCGGGCCGATCGGCGGCGTCCCGGGCTCGCCGACGCCGGTCGGCG
>JAAUYJ010033263.1_pt1 | contig 13456 bp, 9 predicted proteins | sample 7278031 | NCBI WGS metagenome assembly JAAUYJ01 (sample SAMN14350222, study PRJNA611818) | marine sediment metagenome | isolation source: surface marine sediment (1.8m) | place: French Polynesia: Moorea | collected 2018-08 | reverse complement strand
GGGTGGCTGATAAACCTGAATAATCTGGTGTGGATAAAATCACTTTTCAAACAGCAATAGAATAGATTATTGGTGGGTTACGGGGGATAGAAAATTCTCGAGCTATTTTCTGTATTGTTCTTGCCTAATCTACTAGACTGATACATATTCAATGGTGCGTTACGACGGATTACTAAATCTCTTTCATAGTCTGAATTTAAGCCGTCTAACGCACCCTACAATTTTGCTAAAATTTTGCTAACTTCTAAAAACTCACTATATTTAAAAACTATAATATTTTTGTTGATAGAATCAAGTAACGAAGCAAACCTAACCTTGTCACCCATTCTAAGATATTATTAGTTTTCTGGTCTGCTGGAGAATTTGACAAAAGTGAAAACTGCTTTAATATTGTATAAGTTGGTAAAGTATTAAAAGTAATATCTTCTACTTGAAAATTGTTTAAACCAATTGTTTGAGCTAAATATTGATAGTTAGCCAGAGTAAGAAAGTCAACATTTCCATAGGTTTTATTTCCAAAATCTTGCAAAAATAACTTAACTACTGGTTCAAAAAATTTGATTATTTCAGTCGGAACAAAATCAGACAAAGCAATTTTTCCACCTGGTTTTAAAACTCTTTTTGCTTCTTGGAAAAAAGCTGCTCGACTCGGAAAATGAAAAATGCACTCCACTGCCAAAACTACATCAAAAGAATTATCTGGAAACGGAATTTTAGTAGCATCCCCTTGCACAAATTTAATAGAATTATCACCACGAGCCTCAACCTGTTTCCTAGCAATATTTAATTGCCTTTCATCTATATTTAATCCAGTAAGTTTTACCCCAGAATAATTATGATTAATGCTGGCAATTGTACCACCAAAACCACAACCAACATCTAAGATAGAAAAACCATCTTTAATATCACCAGCTTGGTAAACTTTTTGGGATAGTTTTTCAGCCGCGATAGCAAAGTCTTGAGCAGTATTTTGGGCAAAGTTTACGTTTTCCCAATAACCCCAGTGAACATGGTTACCAAAAGTAGTTTTAGTTACTTCATCTTCGAGGTTAGCAAGAATTTTATCAAAGTAAGGTAAGTTTACTTTTGCTTGGGACATTTTAGTAAATATCTGAATTTTGGTTGATATTATAGCTTTGTCTGTGACTAGATGTAATTCAGGGCTTAAACTGGTGAATAGATGACTTGACTATAGCTATAAGTAAATTATGACTACTAATAATCCAGAAACCCTTTCTGTTGATAACCCCTCGACTGAGGAAGCGATCGACAATGAACTAATCGAAGATACAATAGCGATTGACTATATACAAGAGATTGAAACTGTCATTGGTAGTATGGCCGAAGAGCAAAAAGTAATGGTCGCGGAAAATGAAGCTGGCCATTTGTGGAGGTTTAAATATGGCAGTGTGGATGTATATGTGAAGCTAACTGGGGAAACTGATGATGATACTTTGACGGTTTGGTCTTATGTGCTAAAGTTGCCAGCAAAAAATGAACCAGAGTTGATGCGAAATTTATTACAAATGAATTGGTTATCGACGATGGAATCTCATTTTGCGATTGTGGATAATCAAATTGTAATTGTGGCAACTCGTACTGTGGCAGAATTATCTCCAGGAGAAATTTCGAGGGCCATTACTATTGTTGCCAGTTTTGCTGATGATTATGATGATGTTTTAGCTGCAAAATATGGGCAATAAATTAGTTAGACTTAAAAAGTTAAAAGTAATGTTAATTGTAAGCATTTAGCAATCAGCAATCAGCGTTCAGCTAAAAATTTAAGGGTTTAACTCCGCCACTATATTTGATAATTTAGTGGTGTCTGTTAATAGGAGTTCAAATTCCGCAATATACACGTTAAGAAACTGAATTATGACTGCTACTTCTCCTTCTAATAGCTGAATGCTTACCGTTAATTTGTGTTAATTTTTCTTGGTATTACTGAGTAATACTCCGATATTATCTAGGGGTTTGGGAACAAACCCCCAGACTCCAAATACTAATGTTAAAAAAAGCCAATAAAATCAATTTTTATCTAGCCGGATTATCAATTACTGCTATCCTCCTCATCACAAAAAATTTATTTAATCCACAATTAGCTAGTAGTAAATCACAAAATCCAGAGCTTTTAGGTTTTGAAGTGGTAAGTAGTTCTCAAGGTATAACTCTTTATCAAAAAAACTTAGATTATGTACAGCAGATTAACTTAAATCAGGGTGCATTTGTGAGTTTTATTTACGGAAAAATTACTGATTTAAGACAAACAAAAGGAGCTTACGGTGGTAATGATCCTCAAATTGAACGTCAAAGAATCTCCCAAACATGGTCTAATTTATACTCAAAAAATCACAATTTATTTTGTATCACTAACGGTCAGTTTTTTAGGAATGATAAAAATGCTGCTACGGGGTTAGCATTTCCAGTCAAATCTGATGAGAAAATTGTTAGTGATGGTTATGCAGGAGAAATAGAATTTGCTAATGAAAAGTTAATGCTAGAAGTGTGGGATAATCGAGCATTAATTACTAAGTTTCAACCTATTTCTCTGAAATTATCCACAGCTCCTAATATGATTGTAGGCTTAGAAGAAAATGCTGATAAAGGTATCGAAAAAGAAACAGGTAGAACATTTCTGGGAGTTTTAGATCGAGATGGCGATCGCTTGAATGAAACAATTTTAATTTTTACTTCTAAAGAAGCAACTCAACCTCATGCTGCTAAAGTCTTAAAAAGTTTTGGTGCAACTCAAGTAATGATGTTAGATGGTGGCGGTTCTACCCAACTAATTTGTCAGGGAAAAAGTTATATTGATTCACCTAGAACTATACCTCAAATGATTGCTGTTTTTACTGGGGAAATTACCAAATAAAAAACTTCCAGTTATTCAAAACTGAAAGTCCAGAAAAGTTTACATTTACAGCAAATTTCAAGTATATGAAGTACAAATATTAATGTTTAAACTTCTCTAGTGCTGGCATCTTGCAGCTATGTATAGGTTTACCCCAAAAAGGTGAAATCTGCTGTATTTTATTTGTATGAAATTATAATTATTTCACCAGTACAGTTTCTTTTTCTTTAGTATCAGCTAGAATTTCTGATGCTGTCTGATTAACATTATCTTCAACTAAATCAAATTCACCACCAGGCGCTTCAGGATGCTGTTGAACCAGTGTTTCTTCTACTGGAGTTTCCATAGACTCATTAACAGCGTCGAAAGTAGTTTGTGATCTGCGAGTCAGACTACGGTTAGCATAAAAAGCACCTAAACCCATTAGACCAATACTACCAGCAGCAATACCAGCAATAGTTAAGTTAGACTTCCCAGGAAAAGTTTTGCTTAACCAAGAGTTAAGTGAAATTAATGAGTTTCCTGATTGAGAACTTTTGTATTTTCCACTGAAAGGACAAGCTTCAGCAGAGTTAGAAAATACAACACCGCCAGCGATCGCTACAGTTGACAAAACGCTTGCTAAGACGTGAACCTTTTTCATACTATTCTATTTTTGTGAAGGATATTTAAGAATATTATGTTAACAACACTTTCTAAAATTTGCAATTCGAGACAAACAGTTTTGTATAGGTATAGTTTTCCTAAAACTAATATATTATAGTTTGATATAGTACCGAAATTAAATCATAGATTATAATGGAGAGTTGTCATATATTCTGATTGTGCGCATCTATAAAAAATACCCTTGCACCTAAGAACTTAATAAATGTAGTGAATGTGGATTTACTGGTATCAACTTGAAACATTATGTGGTTGAAAGTAGACAACACCAGCAAGTATGAAAAAAAATAATTGTCCTACTCCTTACTGATAACTGAGTAGAACATTATTAAGCTTAAATATATATATCTCAACTAAAAAGCACCTGATTTATTCAAAACTACCCAGATAGTTTTCCAAATTAAACGGATATCATATGCAATAGACCATTTGTACTGATAGCTCATATCCATGCGGACAATTTGTTCAAAATCTGTAACACTCGAACGACCATTTGCTTGCCATTCTCGGCGTTGCTGAATCAAGGGATGAATCTTTGCAGCAAAGGTAAATCCTATCTTTATATTTCTCTTTGTCTAAAGGAAAAATTCATCCCGCAAATATGCAACGCCCCATTCTCCAGTCATACCAGGTTTAACGTCCAACCGTCTCCAATGATGAGATTCATACTGTTCAACTTCGTCAACAGTAGGGGGACGAGTTCCCACTAGACTCATTTCTCCTTTGAGTACATTCCAAAACTGTGGTAGTTCATCTAAACTAGTTTTACGCAGGAAACGACCAACAAGAGTTACTCTGGGATCATTTTTATTTTTAAAAATATTACCTTCAGCTTCATTTTTAACTAAATGCTTCTTTTTCTCTGCATCAACCACCATAGAACGGAATTTGATAATCTTAAAAGTCTTACCCTTGAGACCACACCGAACTTGAGTGAAAAACAAAGGACCGGGGCTATCAAATAGCATTAATATGGCAACAGGTATAGCAACTAATCCGGCGATCGCTAATCCTACTAAAGCTCCTAGAATATCAATTAGACGTTTAGTTTTACTAGTTATAGATGGATGAGGTTGTTCTTGATATTGGTGAGCTGAATAGTTGTGTTCAAGAGCTACCAAAGAATTTCTATTTGAGGATACCGATAAGTTAGATATATTAGTCACTGCTGACATCCCTAGAATCAATTTTAGAATTTTTAGAAATTTTTAGACTTTCTATTTTTTCGTATTTCAGTTTTCATACTAAGAGAGCTTTCCAGAAAGTGCTAGATGAAAATACGTATCTTTACGGAATCTTTAAGAAATTTCAGGGGTTTTTAAAGTTTTTGTATGGTTTTTTGATTTATCATCTAATCCTATTGAAATCAAAAAAAATATCATGTATGATTTACAGTCTTTATTTATACGATTTTTTTAAATTTTGACCCATGAAACAGCTTTTTTAGTAACATTTACCATAACATAAAAGTATAGGAAATTACATAATATTTGTTGATTGTCCATAAATAATATGATTTTCGGTTGAATACTTATAAATAATTACCAAGGAGTCAGGAGTCAGTCCTCATGAGTCAGAATTGCTGGAGAAAGGAGTCAGGAGAAAAGTAGAAGTCTAATATCTTTTCTATACTGTCAGAGCTGAAATTTTATTTATAACTGATTATCCGAACATGATATAAGTTGATGTGAGATTAGTTATTTTAAATCTCTCAACAAATACTAGGTTTTGTTTGAATATCCGGAAAATAATTAGAAAAATTATAGAAATATCTATAGTGTTTTATACAGTATTAATTCGGATGTATTGTTCGATAGACATCTCCAGAAAAGAGGAAGTGTTGTATATGAAATAAATGTATTTGAGCTAACTCAAACTTTGGTCGATAAATCAACAGTAATACTTTTATATTTTTGAAGATATAGACTCGTTCAATAATGGATAATTGATAATGGATAATTGATAATTACCTCTCCCTAAAACGGAATTGATTGAATCAAAGGAAAATTAATTCATTGTTTCTCCTTTAAACAAGAAGCTTTAAACCTTAATTATTCGGTAAATTTATTCTTGATCAACATACTTAAGTAAAGGTTCTTCTAACTTTTGCCCACTACTTGCAACCAACTTATTTAAGTATTGACGTACAGACTCAGCTTGTTCATCACTTAAACTATATTTTTGCCCATCAGCTTCCTGACAAAAAAGTGGCTTTGCATTTAAACTTTGATAGTCATAATTTTGCTGAGAAACTTCACTTAACAGCATCAAATCTTCATCTTCAGGAATTAAACCTGGAGGTAATTTACTTTCTAAAATCCTCTTAATTCTTTCTTGGCAAACACGAGTATTTATGCCCCGTTTCTCCAACAACTGCATAACTTCTTTCACAGACAGAGGATGACCGGGAAATACTCGTAATATTTCCCACAACAAAAAATAGTCACTATATTGCTGCTGAGGTATATCTAAAATTTGTGGATAAAGAGGTAAACTTCCTAAACCATAAGCAACTCTACCTGTCATTAATTTAATATCTTGAATATCATTCGATCCCCCTTCAAATATGGCATCTTGAGTAATAATTGCATTAGGTAATTTTTGACGTAACCAACGAGCGATCGGATTCCAACCCCCACCACGACCAGTACAAATAGCTCGGTTAATTCCTACCGGAGACATTCCAACTCGACTTAAAAAATTATTCAATTCATGGTTTAATTGCTTTACAAAAGGCTCTAATACCTTTGTTTCTAAATCTGTTAGCTGTAAAAACCACATACGTTCCCCAATATTCAGAGTAAATTCTTTTTCCGAAGGGAGAATAAATTTTAAATTACGAGCAGTTTCTAAAAGTCCTTGTCTATAGGATGAAGTCTGTAACCATTGCTGTAGTTGATACCTAATTGATAAATCTGGATGGCCTGGGTGAGGCCAACTTTGGGAAGATTTTTGTTTTTGACCTTTATCCTGACTCGGAGTGGCAGCATTTTGATCATTCAGCAGTAGTTGACAAACAATATCTTGATCTAAAGCATGACCTCCATAAGCAAAACTATGACAATGGAAATGAGAGTAAGTCAAATTTTCAATATTTTCTGGTATATTTACCAACGCCAACTCTGTAGTCGTTGCTCCCACATTTACAAATAAAATTCCACCTGTTCTTAATTCTGAGTTCTTGGAAATTGTATAATTTTCTGTAACTGTAGTTAATTCTGAAATTGTTGTAGCGATCGCATCAGAAATCACCATTACCTGACTGACATCTTTTACTAAATTTGCCTCTAAAACCGCCTCCCGAAGATTGAAGCGATAAGCTTCTGGCCAATTAGTAGGACAACCCATGATTACACCCTTAAGTTGTGTCAAAGCAGATGTAAATGTTTGCCCGTCCAACCCCACCGTCCCACAAATATAGTCATCTGTAATTACTTCTGTCTGAGTTTCTTGCTCATTTACAGAAATAGACTGATTAAAAACATCAGCTTGCGGATTAATAGTAGTCAGTAAAGCTACCAAACCTTGCTTAACTGTACTTAAAGGAATTTCCTCATGTTCAAACCACTGCAAAACTGGTTGATGGGAAGTTGAAGCACCAAAGTTTGAAGCTAAAAGAAAAGTCTCTTCTAGGTTTTCTGGTAATTTTTCTCTTCTAAATTTTATCGAAACATAAGGAATGCTAACTTTTAAAGCTGGCTTAAATTCTTGTAGTAATAAAGGTGTGTGGTCTCTAGTTATTTTTTCGGTTATTTCTTCAGCATCATTAATTACTTGCTCTCTCGTCTTTAGGTAAACAACTGATGGTAGCCGATAGATTTTTTTCCGCTCACTTAAATCATCTTGATTTAAGTTTTTGGCGAGAGTAAATTCTTCATTTGTAATTGGAACATCTGCTAATTTTGTTCCTATTCTCTCCCAATATAATGGATATATTTTACTACTACTATAGTTTAATAAAGATGCTGAAATTCCCGTAGTACCAAAGTCAATTCCTAAGTACCATTGTGAAGTATCTGGATTTAATTGTAAGTTATTAATTTCTGATTTAACATCATGATTTTTCGATTCTAATCCTAAAGCTTTAATATTTTCTTGAGACTCATCACTATTTGGTTCTAAACCTTCTAATCTTGCTAGTGTTTCTGGTTTAGTAGACTTTTTTTTTTCTTGATTTGGAGCATCTTGAAGTAAAATTTCCAAGTCAGTAAAATCAGGATTGTCTGTTTCTATTTGTTCATTATCTATGGATGATGTCAGACTATCTAATATATCTTCTAGAGTTTGGTCATCTTCCATTTCTTCTGGAGCCACAGATAAAATTTCAGGATTGCTGGGATTTGATTCCTCAGAAATACTATCAAATAAACTTTCCAAGTCAGAAAATTCTTTTTCCGAAGCAGTTTTAAAACGATTATCAGCCGAATTAGGAAGATTTTCTGCTGAAGATAATGGTTCTGGTTCTTCTAATTGCAACTTTGTTGCTTCAGGGTCTAATATTGATTCATTAGGGTCAATTTCTTCTAAATATTCTAAATCTGAGCGTAACTGTTCTAGGGTATTATTATCTAATAATAATTCTCGGTTTTGTTGTTGCTCAGAATTTTTTTCTGGCAAAAGACTTTCTGTAATAGATGCCTCAATATATGCGTCTTTATTTTTTTGATGTGTAGTCTGATTCGCAGTAGTTTTCTCTGGTTTTACTGTTTCTGAAACATTTAATTCTTCTGGTTCTATTTGATTTATGTCTAGCTCCCCAAAAATATGACTAAGAGATTCGATTTCAGCAGTTTCTTGAGCTTCAGTTTGATATTGTGATATGTTTTCTGGTGGTGATTCTGGTAATTCGTGATTATCTATTTCTACTTTATCTGCTATTTTTGAAGTTTCGTATGCAGAATCTTGCTGCTCTGAATCATTTTCTGCAAAACTAGGCGCTTCTAGGTCATAAGTATGGATATTTTCTGATAATAAATCAGTCTGGATGTGGTCAGAATTTTGACTCTTTTGTGTTTCTAAATTTTCCTGAGTTTCTAAATTTTCCTGAGTTTTTGATTCTGCCTTGCTTGAGTTAAAAAATTCGTAACCGGGATAAGGAAATACAATTTCAGTTATCTGTTGATTTGACTCATTGTTTGGAGATAATTCTTCTACCTGTTGTTCCTGTTGTTTTTCTTCGATAATTAACTCTGTTTCTACATTATTGATTTGAGATGTCGAATTTATGTCTTCCTCTTCTGAATTAGACTCATCAACAAACGAATCCGAAAAATTATCATCTTCCTCTAAATTATCTACATTATCTACTGAAATTGTCATTAATTCAGAGCTTTTAATATCCTCAAAAGTCTGGGGACGATGACCTTCCCTAGAAGCAAAAGAACTATTAACTTGATTAATTTGAGATGAATGTTGATTTGTTAATTGGGATAACTGTTCAATCAGTGTATCTTGAACTGGGCCCAATAAAGCTTGAGAAAATTCATCAATAATTTGTTGCTGTTTAGCATATTGTTGAGCTAGAGAATAATTGTGTTGTTTTCGCCTTTCAAGTTGTCTAATATCTTCAAGCAAACCTTGTCTTTGATTTTGAAGAGTTGTCAGGTCTTTTTCTAAGGAGTTGCTAAGATGGGCCCAAAAATCCTCTAATTTTTGTTGATCCTGTTTTGTCGAAGGCTCATTGGGACTTTGATTTTCTTCAGAGTTCAAAGATAATATCTGTGGACTAGGTGAGTTTTCCACATCCTGACTTTGGTCGTCCAGTATTTGCTCTAGAATTTTTTGGGACTTTCTGAGTGTCTTTTGGAGGCTGAGAGGAGAATTAGAGGTACTAGGCTGATTTAGCACCTCATCTATTTCATTAATTATTGCTTGGATTTGTTTCTGAGAATTCAAGAGTGCCACCTCTGTTTGTCGCTTTAGGTAAGGATTATAGAACTTTTAAGATACTCTTCTGTATCAATCTCGTTTTAAACTGGCTCTATTGATTCAATCTGCATCGTAGTAAATCAAACCAGTGTCAATATTTTTTCACTCTATGTAGTTTAACGTACAGGCTTATGTAAAAATAAGACAATGAGAAGTTATTATGACAGTGATAACTTAAAAGCTGTTGGTAAACATTACTATAGATAATATTTTTTCTGCCATGCTATCTCGTCTCTACCAAATACCAAATATTTAAAATAGGACTTTGATTAACATATATATTATTTATTGTCAAGACCATTATCAGGTAAGACGGTCAATAGCAGATTTACAGCGTTTCCCGATGTTATAAGCCACACCCATCGCGGCCAAGATACCTCTGATTACGGGCAAGATGCCCGCACTGTAAGAGAGCCAATTCACGCCTTGTACATCATCAGCCCGAAATCTGCTGTATTAGTTATATTTTCAAATAATTGCTTTAGGCAATTATTTCTAAACTTGCTAAGGTAGTAAACTGTTATTTCTAGTATCGTTATTGCCGTGTATAAAAATCCCCCATTAACAAATCAAAACTCACAACCTATTTCATTTGATTTTCTGAATTTCACACTCTATGAATTAGATAAGTTTAGTCAAAATATCTACTAGTTTATCTCCAGATTAACAGAATAAATCTCCCGCCATAATTTTAAGAAATAACCTCATGGAAGATAGGTACAATCGCGATTCGGTAAATATCAAAGAATTAATGCTATTAACCCCATTTTTTGAGGGGCTACCAGAAGAAGCCATAGAAAGAGCAGTTACTCATGTAGTCAGCCGTCAACATCCTTCAAATCAGGTAATTTTACTGGAAAATGACTGGGGTAGTTCAGTGTACTTCATTTTGGATGGGTGGGTAAAGATTCGCACCTATAACTTGGATGGAAAAGAAGTAACATTAAATATATTGGGCAAAGGTGAGTTATTTGGCGAGATGGCAGCTTTAGATGAAGTACCTCGCTCTACAGATGTAATTACCTTGGCTCCAACATTAATCGGTAATATGCCAGCTCAGGATTTTGCCCTGTTAATTCACACCGAACCAATAGCAGGAATCCGACTAGCTCAGTTAATGGCCCGACGTTTACGTCAGGTGAATCGACGACTCAGGTTACGAGAGGCAGATGCTCAGGCAAGGGTAGCAGATATTTTGTTATTTTTAGCAGAGGGACAAGGAACTCATTCCCAACAAGGAACAGAAATTCCTAATTTGCCCCATCGGGAGTTAAGTAGTTTGAGTGGTTTGGCACGGGAAACTGTAACCAGAGTCTTAAGTAAGTTGGAGAAAAAGTCATTGATTAAACGAGAGCGCGATACTTTATGTATTCCAAATTTACACGCTCTGGAACGGATACTTGTTTAGATTGGGCTAACCAGGCTTAAGGTTCCCGAAAAATCAGAAAATATTGATAAATCTATTGTCTATTATACTTGTATATATTCGTAAATATTGGTTTACCTGGACAGTGAGGAATATTGAATGTGCCAGGGCAAGAATAGAAATAAATAAGCAAATAGATATCTCCAATAATAAAAAATAAAATCAATTATCACACATAAATTATCAATTATTTCCCCCCTACTCCCTACTCCCTACTCCCTACTCCCTACTCCCTCTTTTCTAGAGAAGTCTAATGAATAATGATTTGGAAAGCACAAAAGATTCTGTGAAAATTGCTTCAGACCAAGGAGAAACATCAACCAACAAAGCAAAAAAACCATTAACATTGGTGGAAACAGCTTTTCTAGCAAGTACCGCTAGTTTAATTTGGTTTGTCAACTATTACTTTCCGATGGGACCTTTATTAAAGGTTTTTTTCCCCATACCAATTGCTTTACTTTATTTGCGGTGGGGAAACCGAGCCTCTTGGATGGGGGCAATAGTATCAGGATTACTCCTATCCGTACTCATGGGGCCAACTCGCAGTATATTGTTTGTAATTCCCTTTGGTTTAATGGGTGTGCTTCTGGGATGTACTTGGAAACGGGGTAGTAACTGGTTAATTTCTATTGGTTTAGGTTCTTTACTTGGCTCTATTGGTTTCTTTTTTCGATTTTGGTTACTTTCGATTCTTTTGGGGCAAGACCTCTGGATATATCTCATCACACAAGTGACAGAATTAGTGGACTGGGGATTTGTCAAATTAGGATTATTAGCTCAACCTAGTTTATTTTTGATTCAAATCATCGCTTTAATTCTGGTATTTGTGAATAATATCATTTATTTATTTGTTGTACATTTGGTAGCTTTATTATTATTAGATAGAATGGGAAATCCAATTCCCCGACCTCCCAAATGGGTACAAATTTTACTTGATTATGAATAAAATTGTGTTGAGGTTTTAGGTCTTTGGTTTTTGCTGATAAGTTAGAGAAATTTATAGGAATAAATATCTTAATTTTGTCACCAGTTATGATTTAATTTAACCTCCCTAAATTATTTGTAAAAAATCAAAAAATAGATAAAAATTCTGAAAGTCTTACCTATGTTCTCTGTTCCCTGTTTCTAGGATCTTTTTTTCACAACCAAAAACCAAAATAGGAATGCTATATGATTCGTGTTTATACAGAAATTGAACAGGGAAATAAATGGTTGCGAAAATATCAAGGTTGCCAACCAATTTTTGGCTGCATATTAGGATTTACACATACTGGTCTAATTCCTGGAATTTCGGCTGCAGGAGCCACTCCTACAGACCGCCAATATACTTGTTTAGCCGATGTAGAATTTTTGTATAATGGTCCGCAAGCACAACCTGAATATTCTTTACCACCCCTTAATGCTGGTGCTTCTCCCGTTATTATTACAAAAGCAGTTATTGATGCTCTCAATATTCCTCTTTACTTATTCAATGCAGGATTACTCAAACAACCGACTGTACCAACAATTGATTTAGGAGGCGCTCCCGCTAATTGTTTAACCTCTGGTAATGCTCTAGATATAAAAACGGTAAAACACTTATTAGAGCAGGGTTGGAATTGGGGAGCTAAACTGGCTAGCGAGGCAGAAAACAGTTATATTATTTTAGGAGAATGTGTAGTTGGTGGCACAACTACAGCTTTAGCAGTTTTATTAGGTTTGGGTATTACTGCTACTGGTAAGGTAAATAGTAGTCATCCTCAATGCAATCATACTCAAAAATTGGCTGTGGTGCAGCAAGGTTTACAAGCTTCAGGTAGGAATTTTCTGTCTACTGCTTCCGATCCTTTGCAGCTAGTCGCAGCGGTGGGAGACCCCATGCAAATAGTGGTGGCAGCAATGGCAATGGCAGCAAGTCTTAAAGTAGGAGTAATGCTGGCTGGAGGCACTCAAATGCTGGCTGTTTATGCTTTGATGCAGGCGTTGGCAAAGAAATCAGGTTTACTTTGGTTACCTGAAAATATTGTAGTCGGAACTACTCGATGGGTGGCTGAAGATGCCACAGGAGATACAGTTGGGTTGGCAAGAGAGATTGGTTTTGTACCTTTGATGGCAACACAACTGAGTTTTGCTGATTCTTGTTATCCTCAACTACAGGCTTATGAAAGGGGATATGTTAAGGAAGGAGTGGGAGGGGGTGGATGTGCGATCGCTGCTTATTTATATAGAAATTGGAGTCAGGCGCAACTACTTGAAGCTATTGAATATTTGTTTCGGCGTTTACAGCGGTTTTCATTTCAGTAGACCACAGTAGTTGCATGCAACGTCCCTACAAGGTTTTGGTTATGGCGATGTGGTTAATCAATTTGAAAAGCGCTGTAAGATTTATTCCCTACCTGCGACCTACCACCTAATATCAAATCCGGTTGAATACTTACTATATAGTATAGTTAGGGGATGTGGGAAGTGTGGGGAGATTGAAGATTAAAGCATAGTTATCAACATATATCATATAACCGGATTATAGAGCATTTCCCAATAAGCGTGAGGTACACTGCTGTAGATCGCCCCTAACCCCCCATCCAACCAAAAGCGAAGCATCCTCTGGC
>JAAUYJ010206639.1_pt1 | contig 13463 bp, 17 predicted proteins | sample 7278031 | NCBI WGS metagenome assembly JAAUYJ01 (sample SAMN14350222, study PRJNA611818) | marine sediment metagenome | isolation source: surface marine sediment (1.8m) | place: French Polynesia: Moorea | collected 2018-08 | reverse complement strand
AGCAGTTGTACTGGTCCCGATCCGCCTGCACCATCAGCACCTGCGTGCACTGGTCCGCCGCGCGAGACCAGACCTTGAGCGCGGTCTCCCTCTTGTTGCCGCACCGACACCCGTCCTCGTGCTGGTCGAGGTCGAACGGGGAACACCCGCCCTCCCTCTCGTCCAGGAAGAGGAAGAGGCGCCCTCTCCACCCAGCCGAGCCGCACGCAGGTCTCCTCCTCCCAGTCGGGGCAGTGCAGCACCGCCGTGGTCACCCTGGCCACGAAGTGCGTCCGCGGGTCGACGGCGCCGCCGGCCTCGCGCCTCCTCGGATAGAAATAGCCGTCGTCGTGCAGCAGGACCTCGTAAGCTTTGAAGTCCTCCATTGAGTTGCTCTTGCTCACGGCGTACTTGGGCGCGGTCTTCTGCCTCAGGGTGCAGCGGAACTGGCGGAACGGGGGTGCCTCTGGGCGCCAGCAAGTACGACCACCGGGGGAGGACACGAAAGCTCCATCAGCCTACAAATTGCAAAATTTGGAGAAGTAGTAATTTCGACACGTTTGTCCACCCCATCTATTCTTGAGCACGTAGATTGTAGGAAAAGTTTGAAACCGAAGCAGCCAATCAATCAGGTATTCACCTTCTGAACCTTTCCTTTAGTAATTTTAACCTTTGTCCCTAAATTATCATTTTTGAACAAACGGTACATTTTTGTAAAAAAATATGCACCTTGACCACCAAGGCCTTTCCTCGCGGCAAGGTGCACGTAATGGACGGCAGCCCATCCCTGTCCGGCGTCTCTATGGCGGAACGGGCCAGAGCCTCGATAATCCCTAGCCTGTAAAAGGGCCTGTTGCAAGTGACAGGGGCGTTGTGGCTCCTTCTCCCCTTTCGTGCCCTGACGTCCGGGGGAAACGGGGGATTCTTGCTCTTGTAGAACTTGCCAGCCTCGTCCGCGCCGGCGGCAGTCCACCTTTAAGGAAATGACGTAGCGAATAGACGAGAGCAAATAAGGTATGCGGGTTCAAAACTTGCCTGAAGTCCTTTAGCAAGAAGTCTTTGGACAGTAGCGGATGTGAAAAATGTCGGCACCTGGTAAGGGGAGGGGGAGAGCCTCCCTTATCTGTCATCCCAGCCGTTATCTTCTTTGGTGGTGGTGGTCCGTCTGTGTGGAAAGAGCTGCTGAATCCGGGATGGGCCCGCTTTGAAGAGGAAGGATTATTTCTGCTGGTCTGGTTGGGGATTATCCCTGCCCTAGTATTTGAGCTGCACTGCTGATGCGAGAGGCTCTCGTCATTCTCGTCCTGGAAGACCAAGTCCCTGTCCCTCTGGTATCGCTCTTGCAGCAATTCCAAATCCGGATGCTGAGCGTATAGAAAATGGGATATAAATACATTTTGTAAAAAAACCAACGAACCCACCTTCTCTTTTTGTTCTCCCGGCACATACTTGACTGCAACGGCATGAGCCACTCCAAAGTGCCTTAGCAGCCCGTCCTCCTCCCCAAACTCCTCCCCGCACTTGTGACACCTGAGGCGGTCGCCGCCGCCGCAATCGTCCAGGAGGGAAGCTCGGAAGTGGACGATTGACAGGTGGGTCAAGAGGTCCTCTCCGCTACCGAGTGCGGTGTCGCACGCGAAACATTGCAATCCCTCCCCGGTGGAACTCTCTTCTTCCCCTCCTTCGACCGTCCCGCCAACAGTCGCCTCCAGGTCGCCGCCACTGTGCCCCGGCGGCACTTGCTCCGTCCCCACTGCTTGGTCGACTTGAAGCGGGTCTCCTCCTTCATGCGGAGGCGGCGGACTGGGATCTTCCCGGTTTTCCACCTCCTCCGTCGGCGGGTCCCCTCCCCCCAGTCCTGCTCCTCCCTCCACCTCGAACTGAGTCAGGTCCGCCCCGAGCGCGGCCATCAGCTCCAGCGCGGCCGCGGCGGGGGCGCCGCTCGCCTCGCCGCAGGTCAGAAGACGCAGCATCGCGGTCACAGAGTCCTTGTCGAACTCTGGAAGCAGCAGCTCGATGCGCTCCCCTGGGAACTGGGCGCCGCAGATGGAATCCCTTGATGGGGGTGGGGAGAAAAGTGTGATTGCATAAGTACGGCAGTATCTTTTGATGGAATTATCAAAAAAAATTAGATACACATGCTTAGACAAAGTATATTTCTTACCAGACGCCCTGTGACACCGCTGGGCGCAGATAGATTGCATTCCACGTGAGAGATCCGTCTATACACTCGAATCTGATGTTCCGGTACCTGAGCGAAATTGAATTTAATAAAACATATTTTGTGCAAAGACGTGAGGACGCGATTTTAAAACTTTACATAAAGGTGCATTGGCACATACCTGAGCTTTTTCCAGATCGGAGCCTCCGACGAGCTTTTAACCTTGTCTATATTGATCAAAAGGCGCTTGTGCAGCCTTGAGGCGAAGTCGGAAGCCATGATCTCCTTTCTTCTACTTCTACTATCGTTGAATCCTCTTTGGTTTTTGGTTTCGTCGTGGCCGCAGTTCGAATTATAACTGATACTTCCCGAGTCCTTGTGATAAAGGTAGTGTGGCGTTATTTATTCACTCCTCCCCTCTCACCAATTCAGCCAACTTGGCTGGGACGCGTCGACACTCGACCGGGCGCCAGTTGACCGTTTGGCTACTACGTACGTACGGCACGCTAGTTTTCCCGCCAAAGTGGTACGGTGCGTCGGTGTTGGACGGCTCAACTCCCCGCTCTTGTCCATTTTATTGCCCCTTCTCATCACCCCCGCCCCGCTACTGGCAGAGTAGCAGAGGGACTCGGTGTGGGGACCGTCCGCTCGTCCGTTCACACACAGCGAAGTGAAGAGAAGAGCATGGAAACTACGAACAACGCGTGCGATTTATGCTGATGATGCTTTCTCCTTAATTCCGATTTCCCTTCGTAGACGTACGAACAAATTGTCAGTCTTCGATTGGACCCAAATTGAAATACATCTTCACTACTGGGGTGTTTATTAGACAGGCCCCACATCAGGAAGCAATCCTCATTGTCCGGCCCTCAATGTGAAATCTTCACATCAAAATGAACATCATTCACTTCAAAATAATTGAAGATAAAGCTTTGGAACTCTAATGGACTTCTGCTCATGTAGTCATTTCTGTTTCTTCAAATGGGCCGCTTTATCCTCATTGGGACCATGGACACAAAACAGAAAAACTTGAACACTATCTTTTGCCGGAGCGATACACGCAAGTTGAGACTTACGCAAGCTGTCTTATTTCCGCATGTTATTCAATTTGTTCTTCCCTTCATTCGAATTGTTCCTCTTTCTCCTGGTCCCTTCTGGCCCCCATGGCCTCGAGCGCCCTCCGGTCGACCTCCCTCACCACCTCCAGGGCCATCCCGTGCACAGAGCCGTAGTGCAGGAAGAGGCCGGTCTTGGTCTGCGGCGACCGACCGCAGAGGTGGCAGCACACGGAGGACACGGCGACTGAAGGAATGATAAATCATCACTGCACGAAAAAAGTGTGCGGTTTACATCCGTCCTACATACCGGGGAATTTCCTCTTGACGAGGCTCTTTAGCTCCGCGAAGACGTGTGAGCCGCTTATGTGCGAGAGGAGCGACTTGAGGGGAAGCCTCCTCTCGCACATTGGGCACTGGAAGGAGACCCTTCTTCTCTCCCCCTTCTTCTTGAGCCAGCACCTCACCGCGGTTGTTCCCGAAGACATCTTCTGCAGAGAGCACAGTGTGACGTTTTCGAAAAATAAAGATCTTTTATTAATCTTTTTACTAGATGAAGGCATTGAACCACCTTGATCCTGATGGCGTCCGCCTCCGGCATCACCTCCAGTACCTTCCTGTGGAACGTCCCCACGTGCCTGGCCAAGCTGGAGGCCTTCCTTTAAAAAAACGAAGAGATCTGGCTTTTTCCCCGCAATAATCGTTTAAGACAGCCGTTCGCTACTTGAATGCCCGCGGACAGCTGGGGCACACGAGGTTCCCCTTGCCGTTGGTCGCCGCCGCCGCGGCGTACTCTTGCACCAGCTCCTCCTGGTAGTGGGCGGCGGAGAGGTGGGCGAGCAGGTGGGGCCTGGAGCCGCATTCGTCGCCGCAGTGCGGGCAGCGGTGGCGGGCGTCGGAGAACATGGGACTTTTCATGCTGTAGTAGTAGGAGGTCGGCGACGAGGTGGCGGCGGTGGCGAAGGAGGCTGTCGAAGTGAAGGTCTGTCGAGGGAGAAGCAGGAATAAATTCAATTTGTCCATTTTCCTCTTTTCACTTGCCGAAGACTGCGGCGCAGCAGAGGCGTAGGTGGACGGCGGCGGGGCAGAATCCTCCTCCTCCATGACGTTCAGTATTTCGTCGCCGACCTCTTGCTCGGCGGCATGTTCTTCTGGTGCACCGGCAGCAGAGGGATGAGAGGCCACCGCCTGCTGAGGCTCTTCGCTGTTCTGCGATACCGTTTCCACCACCTCGATCGCAATACCCTTGAAAAGTGGGGGGTTTATGTACTAATGCTACATTTTTTTGTCGAGTAATATAGTCCCAATCATACCAAGGGGTCCCCCGCCGTGTTTCCTCCGCCCTCCTCGTCTTCCACTTGGATCACTTCCTGTTCCTGTTCCCCCGTCTTTCTCTCCCTCCCTCCGAGCTTCGGCTTCTGGAGGTCCACCCCCAGCGCGCGGAGGAGGTCGCACAATTTGGAGAGGTCCTCAGCGGAGGACGCGCGGGCCTCGCCCGTCGTCAGGAGCCCAAGGAAGGACCTGAGAAACGACGAACTACATTGTTTCAATCGGTTTTTTTAAAAAAAACACTTTGCCCTTTCAGACATTGCTGTCTCCAGTTCAAAGTCTGGCAGGAGCAGGACGGTGGCGCCGCTCCGGCTGCACCTCTGGCAGGAGTTGAGCTCGGCGATGGCGCCCCACAGGTCGTCGGACACGACAGGTGCCAGGAAGAGGCAGCTCCAGGTCACCAGGCCGTCCTTGCACTTCAGGTGAAGGTCTCTACTTCCGCGACTCACACTATTTAGTCAAAATGCAGATTTTCTTCGGTGTTGTTTGTTACCTGTACTTTCGATTCTTGCTTTTGTCCCTATTTATCTCTCTCAGGTATCTGTGGAGGGCAAAATCAAGTGTCATATTCCACGTCTCTGGAGTACTTTACAGTAGGAACGGCTACTGCAGTTCGCAGTTCCTACCTGTTGACGAGGACGCCTGGATCGACCGCCATCACCGCCTCCGCCATATCTGTTTTCCCGCTCGGAAACTTCCTATTAATTTCGCGAGTCTATATTTCAGCACGTTTCTCGGCGGACTGAGCACAAAGCAGTCGTGCGATTTGGAGAGGTGGACTAGGGGGAGAAATGCATAAACTCGTCGGATCGAGAGTCGGTTGTTGCCTGGCGTCTGCTGGTATCGAAATGAAATGTGGGGGGGACGGACGCCACTTAGGAAGAGCACCGGATTCTGCATACACCGCGTGGTAAAATGAAGTGTATCGTTCCTCCTCGGCAAGTGAAAGAAGGCTATAGGAGATGCCTCGAGAACACTCCGCTGACTTGTCTTGAAAAGTCTGCAACATTAGCATTAGCAGAAATCGAGGTCAGGTTTTTAAAAGCACGATAGAAGCAAAAAGTCAGCACTTTCTCCCCTCCACTCTGCGAAGCACATTTGCTTCTTTGAATCGGAAGAAAAGTGTGGTCAAACAGGGTTCTTCTTTGCGAATAAATGCATTTGAGGACGACTATTTCAGACACTGCGTATTTTGAGCAAATATTTATTTTTTCGTATGATTGGCCATCACTCCAGCCTCCCCTCCTTCTTCTCGATCCCCAGGTCCTCCATTGTTCTCCTGGCCAATCCCGGCCCCATCAGGTCTAACACGTATCCGTGAGAGGAGCCGTAGTGGAGGTACAGGTTCTGCTGGGACTTGATCTTGAAGTCGCAGTGGTGGCAGGTCAGTGATTCCAGGGCGTCTTAAAAAAAGGGGGTGACAGAATTTTAAGTTGACCACCAAAGAAAATCAGATGCAATATGAGTCTCACCAGGAAATTTTGTCTTGACCAGATCCTTGACCTCCTGGTAGTGGTGGGCGGCGCAGAGGTGCCTCGCCAGTCCCTTTGGCGTGAAGGATCCCTCTCCGCAGGTGGGGCACTTGTGGACGGCGGTCACAGAGGAGCAGGTGGACGGCGCGGGAGAGGCCATCCTCCTCCCGACTTTGGCCCTCTTCTTTTTGCCCTGCGAAAAACTCTCTGCCTTGTGCTGAATATTTTAATAGAAATTGCCTTTACCCTCTTTACGCCCATAGACGCTGGCACGAACTCCAGCACCTTCCGGTGGATGAAGCCCATGTGGGAGGCAAAGTTGGGCTTCCTCCTGCGGAAGCAATCAACGTGAGTTTGCTGGTCAACAATGTAATAGAAAAAAGCTGTAGACTTGCTTTATGATGGCGCTGCAGATGCCGCATATGATGCCCCCCTCCTGGTCCTTGGCGGCGCCCTTCTCGTACTTGTCCAGCAGCTCCTTGAGGTAGTGCTTCCTGGAGAGGTGCCCGAGGAGCAGCCCGCGCTTCGGGTACTCCTTGTCGCACCTTGGACAGCGGTGGATCTTGGAGCCGCGCCGCCTGGAGCATGACTTGTCAGATGCGTCCGAAGGGGGCTGCATCATGTTAAAGAAATTTTTTAAATATGTTTTAGGTTTATGTGGAAAACGAAATAAAGTTCTCACTCTTGGTGGCGCGAAAGCGGGTACGGGGGCGGGGGCGGGCGAAGGGGGCGGAGTTGGAGAACCTTCCGAGGAAGTTGAGGACAGCTCGTATATTTCAGGAGCATCCTCGTCTTCCTCATGCTGCTGCAACACCAGCTCGGAGGCTTCGTCTTCCTGTCCTCCTCCTCCTACACCTATCCCTGCCGGCTCTAGAATGGACGTCTCCATGACCTCAACAGTCATCTCCTGAAAGATGTTAGGGTTTCCTTTGTTACCACTTTGCGTACGTCCCTACAGTGATTCAACGATTTACCAACGAGTCGGGATCGGGATTTTCCGCCGTGGATGAAGTTTTTTTGCTGGTTCCGATTTTTTCTTTACCGCCGTCGCGAACAGAGGTGCTTGGTAATGCCTCCAATCGCTGTTGATGCTCCTGTGGTTGTGGTTGTTGTTGTGCTGGTGGTTGCTGCTGCTGCTGCTGCTGCTGTGTGGAGCATTTGTTCAGGTCCACCCCCAGAGCCTGCAGCAACTCGCCCAGCTTTGTAACCTGACTTGCTGATGCCATATTGGCTACTCCTTGCGTCAATAGCTCCAGGAAATGTCTGGACAAAGTGTTAGATATTTTAGAAACTGCTCAAAATTCAAAACTGATTTCCCCACGTTGCTGTTTCACGGTCAAAGTCTGGCAAGACCAAGGTGGTGGCACCCTTGCACTTTTGACAACTGTCACCAATGCTGGCAAGTGAATGCCAGAGGTCGTCGGCTATGACAGGAGCCAGGAAGATGCAGTTCCACATCAGGACGCCATCCTTGCAATTGATATGTAGGTCTCTGTTCGAGAGATAGCTCAGAAATATATTTTACAGTTTCAAAGATTGTTGCCAGGTGGCTTACCGGTATCGCCTCTTTCCCTCGCCGGCATCCCTGTTCATCTCTCGCAAATACCTGACAAAATGAAATGTCGAATCGGAACTCAATTCTTTTCTTCAAAATAATTCCTTAGTAGAGCACCTACCTATTCATGAGGACGGCTGCATTTACGCCTCTCACCGCCGACGCCGCCGCCATATTATGCGTTTTTCTGAATTTCAAGTGCACTAATATAACATATAACGTCTTTTGGGGGGTTCTTTTTCGCCTCCTAGACGGATCGATAATAGCGGCGAGCTAAAAAAAGGTCGAAGAGAAGAAGAAGGGATGCTGAGCTTTCCGTGCGCTGTTGCCAGGGAAGAGAAAGGCGCCGTGGTACCATCCTCCAATGTCGGGCGCAAAAAGGAGGAGGAGGAAAAACCTTTCGATACCAGAGTAAAAGGTTTTATGGTATATGGTATAGTGAATGAGCTGCCAAGGCCTTCTTGCTCCTTTCTCAAATATGCAAAACGGGAATGTTGCTGAAAAAATCCCTCGCGGTTGGGGAAACTCGGCGCGTTCTTGTAGCCATAGCTTTGTGTGGTACCACACATGCAGTTTGTTACGTTCTTTGCTTTCGACCAAACACGCCGTACATGCTGCTATACGTTCGGGCGGCGCTGCAAGAGGGACAGACACGCTTTCTCAGACACAAGAATCGTGTTGGTGCCATTCAAGTGGGCGCGTTGTTATAAACCGTTGCATTTATTAATTCTTTTCCAGCCACTTATGGTCCATGTAGGGTTATTAGAGATAGATTAGAGATAGTTGCACATAACATAGGCTCACCATGTCGGGAGACGTCCAGTTCATGAGATAGACTTGTTGACAAAATGACTGCATGACTTCTGGCTCTATGTTTTGGCGACTTGTGGCCGCCTCTTACTCCAGCCTCTCTTCCCTCCTCCTGTCTATTCCAGCCTCTCCTCTCTCCTCCTGATGCCCATCCCCTCCAGCGCCAGCCTGGATCGCTCCCCCACCAGGTCGAGGACGAGGCCGTGGGAGCCCCCGTAGTGGAAGAAGAGGCCCTGGCTGGACTTGAGCTTACTGTCGCAGTAGTGGCACGTCAGGGATTCCAGGGCTCCTAAGTAAACGGAAGGAAAGTTGTTTCTTCATCACTGACACTTTGCATATCGACATCTTGAGATGTGCAAGTTTATGTACGTATACCAACAGTATTCTTTGTCAACGAGGGAGTTTCCTTTCTCACTGATACCATTGGGAGGAAGTTAAGCTCAATCGACGGAAATTTCCCATGAAATTTTGGGGACCGGCTCTGGGATCGACGTTTCTACGCCCAAAATAGCATTTTTTGAGAAAAAGTATGTTCAGATCGGCACAAAAAAAAGTAAGATCGACACTAAAGGGACATTTTGAACGACAACAACAAGTCAAGATTGTCCGACACACAATTTCCCCCCCAAAAAAAATCATCAAAGATCGACAACCAAAGTTAGGAGAAGTATATAAAGATCAACAAAGCCTTAAAAAACAGAAATGATCGACAAGGGAGAATTTTTTTAAAAAAAATGTTATCTGTATGAAAAATACTTTGAAGTCAATGTACAAGGTGGTCCAAAGAGTGCAAATCACTTGGAGAATCCTCCAGTGTGCTATGTTTGTTATATCCAACTAATTTCTTGTTTTGCAACAAGTTGATCAAGCTGTACCCTTCCGGAGAAGGGATTGTAGGGGAATTATAGACAAAAAAGGTGGGGAAATGGCCACATGTTTTGCCCAATTGTTGTCATTTTTTCGGCCGCCTTCGGTGGCAAGTCAGTTAGAGGGGAACTGGAGTAATGCTTGGGAAGGGGATCACTTTTTGGGCCGTCCAGGGGGGTCCCTCTCTTACCCCCCCTTGCCCTTCTTTGACATTAATGGATTTTTAAAGTGTTGATCTGCTTGTAGTCCTGCATTTTTGTGTGTGTCGATCTTTGCTACATTTTTCTTTTTATAAGAAATTGCGCTTATTATGCTTATGCTTTTCAGATCAACAAAAAGTGTCGATCAATATTCCAAAGTAAAGACAGAAGAATTTCTGTAATTTCTTAAAAATACTGTCGGCCTCATGTACTGTAGGTCCCAGAGCATGTCACCGAAATTTTTTAATGCCCGGTAATCTTTTTTCTCACCAGGGAATCTTGTCCTGACCAGGTCCTTGAGCTGCTGGTAGACGTGCTTGGTGCAGAGGTGGCGCGCCAGCGTCCCTGTCCCAAAGGCTCCCTCGCCGCACTCTGTGCAAGGGTGGATGCCAATGCTCCTCCTCCTCCTCTTCGCTTTCATCGACGTTTTTCTCTTGGTTGTCTGTTGGCAATTTCAATATTTCTATTTAAAAAATGCTGCGGTTTTTTTACAAGTCACATTTTCTCTTCACCTTTCTTACGGCGGACGACTTTGGCAGGAACTGCAGGACCTTCCCGTGGAATCGACCCATGTGGGCTGCAAAGTTGGGACGCCACCTGTCGACAACCAAAAAGTGTTGGATTTTGATTTTTAAAATTGTGGAACTTTTGAAGCACAACTTGCCTGAAAGCCTTGCTGCAGAGCGGGCACACCATCTTGCCCTCCCCGTCGGTCTCGCCTCCCTCGAATTTTCGAAGTAGCTCTCTGAAGTAGTGCTTTCTGGACAGGTGCCCCAGCAGCAGCCCGCGCTTGGAGTATTCCTTGCCGCAAATCGGGCAGGCGTGGGATTTGCATTCAAGCTTGACCGAGTCGGAAGTAGCGCAGCCTGCGCCCTTGTCCAACCTCTGAAACCAGAATAATCCAACTATCACCAAAACCATTCTTTATGCAGTAAGTATTACAAGCATACCGTCAAAACCACATAACAGACTTTGGTAGGAGATGAAGCCGGGACGGGTGAAGGAGGAGGGGTGGTAGGCTCTTCGGAAGAGGTGGAAGACAGCTCTTCCTCTTTCCCCCTGGACTCCATCTCCAGCATGCTGTCTGAGCCGCCGGCATTGTCAGCGTCGTTGTTGGTGCCGGCGTCGTTCGGCTCGGTACTTTGTCCTTTGATCCTCAACTCATGATTCATTTCCTGTTCATGGGAGGAAGAAATTAATAAATTTTTTCAACGCTTATGGTTGGTGAATTACTTACCAACCAGCCTTGAACGGCATAGTTTTTCTGTGATGTTGAAGAATTCATGTTTTCTTTGTCGATGACGGCAGCGTCTTGCTTTTCCACAGTATTTGGATAGCTTTGTTGCTGCTGCTGCTCTTCCATTACATGTTGTTGCCGGTGTTGCTGCTGCTGCTCTTCCATTGCATGCTGCTGCCGATGTTGTTGCTGCTGCTGTGGATTGATCAATTCTGATGAGCACTTGTTAAGATCCACACCAAGCACCTGGAGCAGCTCTCCCAACTTGGTGAGCTGGGTGGCAGATGACATTCTGGCCACTCCCTGTGTCAGCAGCTGAAGGAAGTGGCTGAAAAGTTTCCAGAAGCATTTAACAGTGGGACTTATATTTTGAAGCAATTTTTCTCACGTTGCAGTTTCCCGTTCAAAGTCAGGCAGGACGAGGGTGGTAGCACCCTTGCACTTCTGACAGCTGTTATTAAGTTCTGCAATGCTGTTCCAGAGGTCCTCGGAGATCAAGGGGGCCAGGAACATGCAGCTCCACCTCAAGATGCCGTCCTTGCATTTGAGGTGCAAGTCGCTGAACAAAAAAACTATTGAAACAACTTGTCTTGCATATCATTAATGACCATCCAACTTTGTCTTCTTTACCTGTGTCGCCTGGTCCCTTGGGCAGAAACCCTATTCATCTCACGCAAGTACCTGACAATGGAAATTGCAGGCCTTGGTGTCAAACTTTTACTATTTATTTCAAGCAAATCTCCTCAACACCTACCTGTTCATGAGAACGGCCGGTTTTACCTTTGAGGCCATTGTTGTCACTCTGGCTTTTACTTCTAGACTACTGTTCATGACACTTCGGTTCTGACAGATGGCCAGCGAGAAAAGGATCGATACCAATTTGGAACGAGAGGAAATGCACCAATGATCCACTTCCGGCGGGGAGCAAGAGAGGGCTTTCCCCTCTCTCTGGAGCGCTGCGTTGCAAAGTGCGATGGTATAAAGGGGATCGAAACAGAGGAAAGGCGCTTTCGGGTGTCCCCCTTCCGTCACAGGCATCATCAATAGAGCTCGATATAGTATGCACGGGAGGAAAGGGAAGAATCAATGAAAGAAATTTTAGATTCACGAATCCTGGTTGACGTATTCCGCGATACGTAAAGCTTTCCAAAGGTCATCCAATTGCCAGAAAAGTTTTTCTTTTTTTGTTGCATGTCGTCGTATCTCTTTTATTGCTTTATTGCACTTCGATCAAACGTCGTCTTCATGCTAAACTTAGCTCTTGTCTTTCATATTATCTTGAGGTAAGCAAGACAGTTTTTTCCCTATCGTTTATTCGCTTCGTTCAATTTTTTTTGCTGATCTGACTTTATCTCTGTACAAAGCAAAAAACTTTAAGCAAGTGAACGCAATTTCATTGTAAAGAGGGCAGATGAGTATTCTTCCTAAGAGGAACAACGATGTTTTCCTTTTGAGCCTCTGTCGACTGCTGTGCAGAAGACCTCCATGTCCTCCAGCCTCGACCGGGCCTCCTCGGGCAAGAGCTGCCTCACCCACCCGTGTCTGGAGCCGTAGTGGAGGAGGAGGGCGTCGCCGCTCCTCAGCTCGCTCCCCTCGCCGCCGCGGCACAGGTGGCAGACGAGGCGACCGCTGAAGACGGCTGTCAGTTCGGGAAAAGGTCGATTGAGAAATCTTTTTTCGTTTCGTTTTTAGAAAGGAGGGAGTTGTTGGTGTTGGTGAAAGGCAGGTTTGAGTTCTCAAACGGTCGTCTCTCTTTCCCACCCTGACTTATCTTCCGGGTGGGATCCGTAGCCTCCTCAACATGTTTCTTTTTGGGGTGGGATCAATTGTCTCAATATTTTATTACTCTTCAGGGTGGGATCCCCTTTTGAATCAAATATTAGTGTGGCCTATTTCTTAACGCCCAGAATTTTCTTCGAGGTGAAATCCGTGGTGCCCCCTAAATATGTCCCTTTTGTACAGTACAAGATTTTTCACTTTCAAGAAATATTGTCAACGCCGCGGGGCTTTGAACAAAGTCTGTCCTTGTTCGCGACTCTCTCACCCGGCCTCTCCGCCTCTATCTTTCTCCTGAGCCCCGAGGCGAAGTGGCTCTTGCACAGGTGCGCCTTCAACCCCGCGGCCGTCCTCTCGACCTTGCCGCACAGCGGGCACGGGAACCCGGGGCCGGTGCGGAGGAAGGAGTCCACCCCCCTCCCGTGGACGTCGCCCAGGTGGGCAACGAAGTTGACCCTACGCCTGGGTTATGTTTTTTAAAAAAAAAGAAAAGTAAAATAATTTGGAGAAAACTTGCGCAAATGATAAAAAAGCACCTGAATTTTTTCGTGCATTCCGGACAGCGGTGGTACAGCCTGTCTTCGATCAGCTCCCTCTGGCCCTCCTCCGGCGATTGCGTTTGTGCGCAGCTCCTCATGATCCTCCGCCAGTAGTGCATCTTGGCGAGGTGTCTTCGGAGCAGGGAGCGTGAGTCCGCCTCGGCCGGGCACCGCGGGTGCGGGCAGGGGAGGGACTCTCGCCGCGGGTACAGGGGGCGACTCTGGCAACGCTTCCTCCTCAGGAGGTCAGAGATCTCCTCCTTCTCGCCGGAGGCAGCGGAGAATTTCACTTTTACTGCCCGCCGACGTTGCAGCACTTGCCTCTGAGCCTGTTGGCGGTTCTTCTCTTCCATATGATGTCGCAGAAGATGCTGTTCTTGCAGGTGAACCTCGTTTCCTTGTTGGAGCAGGTGTATCTCTTTTTCTTGTTGCTTCTCATGTTTCTCGTGTTCTTCTTTTTGCTGCTGCTGCGGTCGTTGTTCT
>JAAUYJ010076225.1_pt1 | contig 13463 bp, 12 predicted proteins | sample 7278031 | NCBI WGS metagenome assembly JAAUYJ01 (sample SAMN14350222, study PRJNA611818) | marine sediment metagenome | isolation source: surface marine sediment (1.8m) | place: French Polynesia: Moorea | collected 2018-08 | reverse complement strand
GCCATTTTATATATTTACGAGAATACCTTATTGCCAGCTTTAGACAACGCATCTTTAGCTATCTGTAAAGCCAGTAAATTCATTGCCAAAATCTAGAATGAAATGACCCTACCATTATCTTAGTTTTATTGGTATAGCAGAAGGAAGAAATAATAAGGCTTTAATTATCTAGGAGATAAGGAAAAATATTGCATTGTCTGAATTTTAGGCTTTTACTCTTTCCTAACCTTTCCTTCGACTACTGTAATAGATTTACCGACAACCTACTGCAGATTTTTATCAAATTGTGGAAAGTTTTCAGCAGGATGAAGTTGTGACAATTCAAGCTTTACCTAATAAAACTTTTACTGTGAAGGAACTATTGGCAAAAAATTAAATATAGAATCGGCAATTAAAATTAAACAAAAGCCAAAACAGAAACAGGTGTTCCTGAGCCACTCCGCAAACGCAAAATACCAATTACTAATGTTATCCCTCTGGGTGGTAACTGGTCAAGATTATTCAGATTTTCTAAAACAATTCCTGATTTTGAAAGTATTAGTTTATTTGTGGTAAATTTATCATCAATTCCTGGTTCTACTCCATGAGTATCAATACCAAATCCGATAATTCGTAGTTGTTATAATAATAATTTTGTTGCCTCTCCACTCAAGCCAGTAAAATGTCATTTACCTTCCCCCTCTTGATTGAAAAATGCTTCGGGATTATCCCATTTTTATTGCCAACCTGTGTATAGCAATACTAATGTTTCAGCAGAAAGAGTTTGATGTTGATTTTCCCAATTTTTAATATCATCTATGGTTAAAGTAGAGTCTGGATTTAATTTAGTTTTGTATCTAATATCAATTACATTTGCTAATACAACGAGGGAAGTGGAAGAGTAACTTTCTATTCCCGGTTTTTCTTGATAGAAACTATTGGGTGCATTAATATGTGTAGCGCTATGTTCCCCCAAAGAAAATTTACGCAGGTAATATCAATCGCGATTGAGTTTTGCCACAGTCTCAAATGCAAGAGGTGGGTCTCCTGACCAAATCGGAATATTTCGGTCAATTATATGAGTCAGGTCGATAATTCTACTTTAAGTAATAGTGTTTAAGTTTGGTTTTTTTTGGTTCATTTTGTTGAGATAAATAATAATCTATTATTCTGAATAATTAGTTATTGTTTGATGAGCTAAGTCGGGAGTCAAAATCACGATCAAGGCAGGATTAAAAGATGGAAAAAACGTAGAGGTATTCTAGGGAATGTTTCTATTGAGTAGAGATAGTAATTGCGATAACTATATAATCAGATTTTATATAAAAGTCTATTTAGTTAATTATCTCCTGACTACTATGAAATTGATATAAGTCTATATGAAATTAGTCTGGAAATCGAGATAGAATTATTGTGGAAAAAATATTTAGAAAATGGTCAAATATGAGTACAGAAAATTATGATTATGACCTCAACACTCGCTTATCAAAAATTGAGGCCAAGTTAGAGCAAATCAGTCAAATATTAGGTTTATCTGAACGAGTTTCTCAGTTAGAAGAAAATCTGATGTTAGTGACAGATGTGCAAAGATATAGTAAGTTACAAGAGTTATTAGCTGCTGCTAAATGGCAGGAAGCAGATGCAGAAACATTTAATGTACTATTAGATGTAGCGCAACGACAAGATTTAGAATCTTTTACTCCAGAAGATGTTAGTAAATATCCCTGTCACTCACTTAAGGTTATCGATAAACTCTGGATAAAATATAGTAAAGGTCGCTTTGGTTTTACTGTACAAAAGCGCATTTATGAAAGTGTCGGGGGAGGAGGAGCATATGATCGCAAAGTGATGGATAAATATGGAGATATTGTTGGATGGCGCGTCAATAATAAATGGCAAGAATATGACCATCTAAATTTTACTCTAGAAGCACCTGTAGGTTGTCATCCTTCGGGATGGTGGTATTCTCCTTTTGGGGGAATTATTGTTAATCAGTTTTTATCTCGTCTTGTCAGTTGCAACTTTTAAAGAATTTAAAAATATCCGAAATAAAACTAAGTTTGCTAATGGCTAATAGAGTTTTTAATCAGAATTTTCAGATGATTAATCAGATTATCAAAAATTAGCCATTAGCATTTTTTTAATGTTTAATATTGCATTTGTCTAGTCACAACAGATAACTGTTTACTTCTACCATCTCTGATGATTTGAAATTCCAATTTTTCACCCACCCCACTTGCGTCAACTTTCCTTTGTAATTGCTCGGAACTAGTTATTGGTTGAGCGTCAATTTCTACTATTACATCTCCTCTACGAATTCCGCCTATTTCTGCTGGAGTACCAGACAAAACTTTTGTCACTAAAACACCATTTACTTCTGGTAAAATCAGATTTGAATATGAGTCTTGATTATTTTCATTAGCAATTTCTGGAGTCAGAGTAATCATCTGAATTCCCACAAAAGGATGAGGTACTTGTCCGCCACTAGCTAGTATATCTTTAATCTCTTTCGCTTTATTAATTGGGATAGCAAAACCAATACCTGTAGCATCAGCTCTAATTGCTGTATTAATGCCTATTACTTCACCTTTTTCGTTTAATAAAGGACCCCCTGAATTACCAGGATTAATCGCTGCATCAGTCTGAATAAAATCTAATCTTTTATCAGGAATTCCTACTGCTGAACTAGGACGTTTTAAAGTGCTAATAATTCCTAAAGTCACAGTATTATTAAATCCTAATGGATTTCCGACAGCTATTGCCCAATCTCCTACTTGCACTATGTCAGAATTACCTAAAGCTGCTACAGGCAAACTTGTACCTTTTGTATCTACTTCAACTACTGCTAAATCTGTAACTTCATCTTTACCTTTTACTTCACCAATAAACTGTCTACCATCGTTTAAAGTAACAGTAACTTTATCCGCTTGATTAACTACATGAGCATTTGTTAAAACCACTCCTTTAGCATCAATAATAAAACCCGAACCTTGACCACGCAATATTTCTTCTTGTTGCGGAACTTGCCGAGGTAATTCTCCACCAAAAAAACCCTCAAAGAAAGGGTCATCAAAAAACGGATTTGTCCGGCGAGGAATTAATTTCTCCGTGTCTATTCTGACAACAGCTGCCCCAACTTTATTGACTGCATTCGTCACAAAACTATTACTTGTATTGTTAATATTTTCTGGTGCAGACAGTAGGGCTAATAATTGATAATTTGGTAATGCAATAATTTGTTTTGAATCTGCTATTGCTGGTAGTATAGGTAGAGCAAAAATTATCAACGCAATCGCCATAAAAATGGCCAAAAAATGAGAGTAAATAGTGGTAGTTATTTGAGATAATTTTAATAATTTCATAGCATTAACACTCCATTGACTAATTAAGTAACTTTGGTGTTATAATACCCAAAACAATACTATATTACACTAAAAAGAAATCAATGATTATTTCTAACCAAGAAAAAAGCCAACTACCATATACTCAAGGACAACAAGAGTCAAAATCTGTAGATCACCATCATCCCTCAGCTCATCCTCATGTTCATAGTGAAGAATCACTACAACGTCTTGTCAATAGATTATCAAGAATTGAGGGTCACGTTAGGGGTATTAAAACAATGATTAAAGATAGCCGTCCTTGTCCTGATATACTTGTACAAATTGCTGCTGTTCGAGGTGCTTTAGATCGAGTTGCTCGCATGGTTTTAGATGGCCACCTATCTGATTGTATTTCACGGGCAACTCAAGATGGAGATATTGATGTGGAAGTAGAAGCTTTAAAGTCTGCTTTAGACCGATTTTTACCGTAAAAAAATGATGGTTTATTAACTTACTAATTTTGCACAAATAAACAAAAATATTGCTCCATTCAATTTATCCAATTTAACTACAATTTGTTTTGCAATTTATCAGTAAAACTGAATATTTATTGCTGCTTGGAAAATCAAATTTTAAGCAATACAAGGGAAATAAGCCCTAACACATTGACAAAATTCAACCAAGCTAATATAGAATACTTTTGGTTTTAAGATTGCTCAAGGAAGATATTTTATTCACAAATGACTATGTTCAAAAAAAATGCTTTTTGGTTACTTTGGATAGGGTTGATTACTTATGCTTTTCTACTAGCACCACCCATTTAACCAGATACCTGAGAATTAATCAAAAATCTCTCAACAGGTCAATGGGAAAATATAAATCCTCTGATTATATCTATATTTAATATTATGGGAAATATTATGGGAATATGGCCGTTGATTTACGGTTGCCTATTATTTTTTGATGGCAGGGGGCAAACTATACCAGCTTGGTTATTTTCTAGATTATCATTTGGAGTAGGTGCATTTGCAATTTTGCCATACCTCGGACTTCGTAAACCTTACCCATAATTTTCAGGAACAAAGAGCCGACTTTTAAAAATATTAGATTCCCGAATTATCGGGATTTTGTTAACAGTGGGAACAAGTTTATTATTAGTATATGGTTTAAAAGATGGAGACTGGGAAAATTTTATTCAACAGTGGCAAAGTTCTAGATTTATTCATGTATTTCCTGCTTTACTAGGAGATGATATGAAGCGGCGAGAAATGAAAAAATATCCGTGGTATTGGGTAGCGTTAATACCACTTTTAGGTCCGTTAGTTTATTTGTGTGTGCGTTCACCTCTATCAGAAGCAGATACCTCCACAACCTCTAACCAACAGCAGCCTGCTACTAATTAATTTACAGAATAACTTACAATAGATACATAACTCTAACTCTGTTCACATTCACGTTTAGTTACCTGGTGGCGATAGCGAAACATATCTTCTAGTCGAGAGTCTACCCACCAACCTAAAAAAGATTCACTCAACCATTCTCCCGGTAAAGAAAATGCGATCGCATCAGTTAACCTAGTTTGACCATTCTCCTCACTAAACTGATGACGATGAGTCCAACTATCCATTGGCCCCTCTGTTTGTTCGTCAGTAAACAAACGATATTTTTCATACTCTGTATGTACAGCTACCCATTTTACAGGAATAGGGCCAAGATAAATATGGAATTCTGATATTGCCCCCACTTCTAGACCACCTTGGCGACGAATAATTTCAACTGGTTGCCAAGGTGGGGTCAGTATTTGCAGAATATCGGAACGTTCGTGAAATTCCCATAATACTTCAATCGGTGCATTAATTAGGGTTGAATACCGAAAATGTAACATTTTTTAATCTTTAAAACACTTTGAAAAACTACTATAGCAATCCTCCGCATATTCGTGGCAAAAATCTTACTGCTTTTTAGGGAACACTTAACTGGGAACAGGTAACAGGTGGGAGTTTTAACTTTTTTATTTACTTTTTAATTACCCGCAACCTATGCGCGGATTGTTATATACTTTAATATTTAATCTCCCATACCCTAATCTTTTCACACTTCCTACTCCCCTATCTATATAGTAAGTATTCAAGTGAATTTAATATTATACTGATGACTTCTGAATTAAAACTTCTGACTTCAGCTATACCTTTCCCACCCAATCAAACATAGCAAAATTTTTAATATTTGGTCTTATCTGTTACCTATTGCCTTCTGAATAACGCCCAATTTTAACGTCAACCTACTTAACTTTACAGAATCATTATAATTTTCCTCCATAAAATTGCTTAATTATGAAGATTTGGTAAAGTCACCTCTTCAGATATACTCATATTTACATATTGTGCTAGATAATAAGCCATCACCTTAAAGACTAAATCATATTAGTCTCGTTTTTATTCATGTAAATTTTTTCCTAACTAAAATTGAAGCTTTGCCATGACTAAGCAATACTCATAGTCTGATTCCAGAAAATAACTTACAGGCTAGTTTTTCATAACCAATCAATTTTTTTTAATATGAAGATTTGGCAAAGCTAATCCTATATCAACCTAAATTTATGAAGATTCAGTAAAAATACTAATATCATCTAGTCATTAAAATTTTTATAATGTATGATGTTTTTCAAGTACAAAATAGACCGGGTGCTGATTAAATGACTCAATTAATACTAAGACAAATAGCTGATTTTTGGTGAAGTTCAACTTAATCTATTGCTTTTTTCAGGTTTTATAACTTAATTTCAAGAAAACATAAACAAAATTCTGGATTCATTGGTTAATTATTATGACTTCATTCAAATCTCAAGCTCAAACAACTACAGTAAGATTATCAGACTTACTCAGCTTTAATATCACTAAATCTAATTCTGTTAATGCTGCTTATAAGTATCATGTCACCGATCTAGGTACCCTTGGTGGATCTTTAAGTTTGGCTAAAGATATTAATAAGTATGGTCAAATAGTAGGCTACTCAATTAACAAAAACGGTGAACAACGGGCTTTTGTCTGGGATAATAATCAAGGTATGCAAGATATAGGCACACTAGGTGGTGACTTTAGCTGCGCCTACGGTATCAATGATTATGGTCAGGTAGTGGGCTATTCTGTTTGTAATAATGGTCAACAAAGAGCATTTATTTGGGATGCTACTAAAGGTATTCAAAGTTTAAATACCCAAGGTGAGATTTCTACTGAGGCTTATAGTATTAATAATTTAGGTCAAGTAGTGGGTCTTTCTATAACATCTAATGGTCAAAGAGCAGCTTTTATTTGGGATAGTACCAAGGGTATGCAAAATATTGGCATTCCCGGTGAGGTAGAAAGTAGCGCTTATGCAATTAACAACTATGGTCAAGTAGTTGGCTATTCTATATCATCAGATTTGATTGTAACAGCATTTACATGGAATAGTGACAAAGGTACTCAAGAATTACCAGGTTTTTTAGGTTCAGATATTAACAGTGATGGTTATGTAGTCGGTTTTCATGCAATACCTGAAGATAGTAACCGAGCTTTTGTCTACGATGGTAATAAAGCATTAGACCTGGGTACTATTTCTGGTGATATGAATTTACAATTTTTTGACAGTCAAGCTAATAGTATTAATAACTCTGGTTTAATTGTCGGATATTCTGACAAGCTAATCAACTTCTATCAGAAAAAATGGGAGAAACGAGCTTTTATTTCTGATACGCTGAATAATATTCAAGACCTGAATGATTTGGTCGATCCAGCTTCTGGTTGGATTCTTAGAGAAGCAGAATCAATTAATGATAATGGGCAAATTGTAGGATGGGGAAGTAAAGACGATTGTCGGCATGGTTTTCTTTTAACACCTATTTCTCACCAAATTACCAACTTTTAATTAGGGTTTTTTGAATAACTGTTTTTGTAGAAGGTAGAATTAGTATTTTAGGATTTAGAAGTGACGATTCATTGGGCATGACAGAGGAAATTTAGTTACTTATCCCTTAGCTAAATTTATTTATATTTATAATCTGGAAAGTAACTATTAGCCTCTGTCAAATGCTTCTTTAAAGTTGAAAGAGGTAGAGGACCTTGAATATGATGCCAAGGCAAAACCTGTTCTAATTCCCAATCATTAAAAACATAAAAATCTAACTCCGGTAACTTCCCACGCAAATCCTTAAAAGCTCTCTTATAACTACCCAAAGAATCTCCATAATTTCTCACTAATTCTAACAAAGCAGATATTCTTCTATCTCCCCTAGAAATCAGACATTGAATCACAGACCATTTATAACTTTCTGGGCGAAAATCAATACCCTTTGACCTTAATTTTTTATCCAAAAACTTCAACCTTTTTTCTGACTGAGAATTTACTCCCAACCATTGAAAAGGCGTATGAGATTTCGGTACAAAAGTGCTACAACCCAGACTTAATCTTAAACCAGGAACAGCCTTTTTCAAATTAAACATCATCTCCAAAGTAGCATCTAAATCTTCCTCTTCCTCTCCCGGCAATCCTACCATTCCATAAAATTTAATAGCCTTTAAACCACCCGCTTTAGCATTAATAGCAGCTTCAATAATTTCCTCATTTTCCAACTTTTTATTGATAATTTGGCGGAGGCGAGAACTGCCACTTTCCACAGCAATAGTAATTGACTTTGTATCCCTATTACTTAAAATTTTTGCCAATTTTTCCGTCACCGTATTTGTTCTTACCGATGCAATACTTAACCGAATATCATCATATTTTGACTGAGATAAATAATCTAATAAACTCTCAAATTCAGGATGTTGAGTAACAGAAGCTCCCAATAAACCCAAACGTTTTGTCACAGTTAATCCCTTTTCAATAGCAGGAATAAGAGACCCTTCTAAACTAGCAGTTCTAAACGGTAAAGTCAGATAACTTGCCAAACAAAAACGACACATTTCCGGGCAACTTCTCACCACTTCTACCATAAAAATATTTTCCCAAGCTGCCTTTTCAGTCACCACAGTAGAAGCAGATAAAGTATTACCTCGATAAGTTTGTTTTTGCACCACAGCAGGAATATCTTTATCTATAGGTTCAATAGATTTAATAGCACCATCAGCACTTTCATAAGTTACCTGATAAAGACTAGGAATATAAACCCCAGACACTTGAGCCAAACGTTTTAATTGTACTTGTTTTTCCGCACCTCTAACTTCTTTATAAGCGTCAATAAAATCTCCCAATAAATTTTCTCCATCTCCCAATAAAATCACATCAAAAAAATCAGCAAAAGGTTCCGGGTTAGCCGTTAAAACAGGTCCGCCACCAAATACAATAGGATAATTTTTTCCCAAACGATTTTTAGCTCTAATAGGAATTTCTAAAGACTCTAAAATATTGAAAATATTGACATAATCAAGTTCCCAAGAAAGAGAAAAACCAAATAACTCTGCTTCTTGTGGCAGAGATTCATTAATATCAGTAAATAAGCGACTAACTTGTAAATCAGAACGCATTGCCAAAGTTGCCCAAACAATCTGATAACCAAGACTTGTTATTCCTACAGTATATTCATTAGGAAAAGCAAAAATAATTGGAATAGCATTAGATTCAGGAGTAGCTGGAGTGAAGAGTAATTTTTCAGTATTAAATAGATTATTAGACATATTTAAACAGTTATAAGTTTATCATTTGTAGCATAGGCATCCTGCTTGCCATAGCTTTACCTAACCCTTAATAAAAATTATGATTACTCAATCATAATTTTATAGAATTTTCAAAATAATTGCTGTACTAGGAAATACTCAAAATTTATGAGAATAATTCTGCCCTTTATCGGATAGGTTAACAGGAGACCTCTTTTGTAGAAAAATATCTATCATTCCCTAGCCTTTATAACCAGCAATTAATCATCATCTACTTTTTGTTAATTAATTGTCTCGCCTAAGCTTATATTAATTAATTTTTTAGATATTTTCTAGTCCAAGCATATTTCCTTTTATCTTTTTTTAGTAGATATTCTATAATTTCTCTCCGCTTATTCTTGTTGCTAGTCTCTTTAACTAATCGCTTAATTTCTTTATCAATGTCTTTTAGATTAGCTCCTCTTTTTCGGGAGTTGCACATTATGGAATGATACTGCAAAAAATCAGCTCAGACTTTGACTAAAAAAAAGCATTAACTAATTATTTTAGTAATTTCCTAATCCCAAATTCAGGCATCCAGAATCCAGAATCATTCGTCACTGTGCAACGCCCTTTTTCGTGCCTCTTCAAACCAATAATCTTCATCTCCATATTTTCCTAAACCATAACAAATAGCCCCCAATAAAGTACAACGATGATGACTATTAGAATCAATTTTATGAGCTTGTAAAGCAGAATTTTGAGCTTCATTTAAGTCGTGAATATCTCTAAAAGCAGCGCCTCTAGTTACAAGTATTCTAGCCTTAAGGTCTTTATCTTTTAATTTCTCTAAATCGACTTTACTTTTACTTGTAATTTCTAATGCTTTTAATGCTAGATTTGCCTTACGCCAGTAACTACTAATTTTGGGAATTAGCCATTTATCTTTAGTTCTTTTAAATTCTTTCTCAAAAAAACTAGCCTCAATCCAATAATAAGTAGTTGTAATCTTACTACCAGGAATTAGCAAATTCTCAGTTGTTAACTGAGTAAACATTAATTTGTCTAATCGCTCTCCTTTATCTAGTTTACTAAGAATATTGTAGAAGGGATCGAATTTTAATTCCCGGTCTTTAGCTACATATTTATCTTCGAGTCTTATCCAATCTTTTTCCAAATATTTGTCTTCAGCTACTTTAATAATTTTAGTCAAATTATATGACTTTAACCAATCAATATCTGCCTCTGTTAATTGACAAACTTGCTCGTTTTTTTGGAGAATTTTATACAAATTACTATCAGGTGACGAGTCTTCAAATTCAGTCACTTTGTATTTTTTCTTGAGTTTAGTAAATTCTCTTTTTTGTTCTTGTTTCTCCGCAATAGAAAATGTCTCAGTTAGCTGATTGTCTTTTAACCAACTTAATTCCGATAGTTCGAGAATAGTTTCCTTCTCTAGTTTTTCCAATATTGAAAATAATGGACTAGAGATAGATTTATCCGAATATTTAGTAGCTTGATACTTATCTTTCAGTTTTGCAAACTTAGCTTCAGCCTCTTTTTGTTTCTCCTGCTTTGAATAAATTTCTAGAGTTTCCAAGAAATCATTTTCCAATAACCAATTAGATTCTTCCGCACTTAATTTCTCTCTTAAGTCGAGTTTTTTGAGGATAAATAACAATGGTGTATCCTGGGAAAAATCTTCATACTTAGTGGCATAGTATTTAATCTTTAATTTGGCAAATTCTGTGATATTACTAGCGATCGCTAAAGTTTTCCTAAGATTATAATCTTCAAGTAATTTAATTTCTGAACCAGTTAATATATTTTCAGTATCAAGTTTAAAAAGTAGCGGATGCAAAAAATCAAATTCCACATTTTTTGGTACTTTATATTTTTCTTTGAGACCTAATAACTCATTTTCTAATCTTTTAACCTCAGCGTTCTTGTACTGCTCTAAGTTAAGCTCTAACTTAATTAATTTGATAGTTTCAAAAAGTTGATGTGCTTCTAAGTATTGAAATTCTACCTCTGTAATTGAAGTGCCAAAATCAACTCTTCTAAGTATGAGATATAGAAAACTTAAAGGAGATGAATTTTTATATTTATTTGCGCGATACTTAGACTTGAGAATAGAAAAATGTTGCACCCGAATTTCATATTCATCTTTATCCATAGAAAATTTTTGTTTTAACTAAATATAACCGAACATTACCGAATAATTAAGGTTTAAAGCCTCTCCTTTAAAGGAGAAACAAAAAAAATTTTCCTTTTATTCAATCCTCTTCCTTTTAGGGAGAGGTAATTATCAATTATCCATTATCCATTATCCATTATCCATTATTGAATTATCTTAACCAATTATCATTTGTAACACAGGCATCCTGTCTGTAAGAGCTGTTGCTCAAATCAGATAAAATCTGCTGTCTAAAAAGTCTATTTGACTATTTATATTTAATTTTAAAAAATAAAATCGGTGAAGCTAAAGTCAAAGTAGCAACATTAGTAAAAATAACTGGTATATCTTTAACCAGAATGCCATAAATTATCCAGATTAATACACCAGAACAGAAAATAGCAAACATCTCTAAGGATATATCTTTTGTGGAGCGAGTGCGCCAAGTTTTGATAACTTGAGGTAAAAATGAAATAGTGGTTAAACTACCTGCTAGTAATCCTAAAACTGTTACTAAGTTCATAATAAATGCCGATCATTTTAATACTTTTGCTGGAAACTTATCGGTTTTTTGTTAGCTACAAGACTTATGCAGCACTGCTATAATGTGGCGTATAATTTCCCGATTATTTTGTTGAACTGTAAGGATAACTATTGCCGTTACTTTCTGATAATCTCAGCCTCTGCTATAACTTCCCCATTGAGAAAAGCAACCAAATAATCATTATTATTGAGAGGCCCAACATTAGCTGGAGTCCCAGTTAAAATAATATCCCCTGAACGTAGCGGTATCTGCTGACTAATGAAACAAAGCAGGTCTTGAATTGAAAATAACATTTGTTTGGTAGATCCTTGTTGACGAACCTCACCGTTTACTTCCAGTCTGATTTCCAGTTCTTCTAATTCTGTGACATGATCGACTTTCCTCAACTTTGACAATGGACAAGCATTGGCAAAACTTTTAGCTAAGTCCCAAGGATACTTTTTAGCCCTCAACTCATTTTGTTTATCGCGAAGAGTCAAATCTAGAGCAATACCAACATCACTCACTACTTCTAAGACCTGGTTTCTATCCCCCTGATACAAATCATTGCCAAGTTGGACTGCAATCTCTGTTTCATAATCGCATCGTCCTAAATTAAGAGGTAACAATATCTTTCCTTCAAATGGTACAATACACGCAGGAGATTTTGTGAAAATTATTGGTTCTTTCGGAACAGGGTTGTTTAACTCTTTTGCATGATCGGCATAATTACGACCTACACAATAAATTGAACCAATTGTTTTAGCTGTAGTCAAAGAACTCATTATTAAAAATTAGGACGTGATAGTTAATTATATGATATATGGCATCAATATCAACTATGCTCTAATACTAATTTAATTGGGAACCTCAAGGAGTTCTCACGACTGCAGCCAAAAACCCCTAACTTATTGGCTATATTGAGGTATTGAACTTTGGTTTGTCGCGATCGCAAAATTCAACAGACAGAGTACATTTTCCCTTCAATGTCACTCAAAAGCGGTATCTGAATTTTTGGGAAATTACTAAACCTTTTCAGAAAGTAAGAAACACCAACCCAAGTCACTAGAAGCGATCGCTTTATTTTCCATGATTACACGTTGGGTATTTTTGGCATGGTCACGATTTATTCTTAGGAACTGTCCTTCCCGAAATCAGTGTACTAAATTCAGTTCAGAAAGAAGGTTTATTGTCAGGGTAAGGCAGAAAGAAAAATGCAGAATGGTTAAAATTATTATGACAAACTAGCTTTTCATCATCGGATTAAATTTATAGCACTACGCATTCCGGTTAGGACAGTTATAAATCCTGGAACCATTTTCAAGTCTACTGTTCCCTGTTCCCTCTTCCCTGTTCCCTAGCGCGTAGCGTTAGAATTTTTCTATACCGTTAGTCAATCTCAAAAAAAAATAATCCCACTCTCAAAAGAGTGAGATTATTTAACAAAATCAAACTTCAAATCTTTCTTATAAAGAAGAACCTACACCAACATAGGCACCATAAAAGAAAAGACCAACTACTACAAGTACACCAGTTCCGGCAACAGTAGCAACTAACCATAAAGGAATTCTACCTGGTTCAGACATCATAATATTTCACCTCATTATTTCAAAATTAACTACTATTTCAAGAAAATTTGTTAACAATTTACTTGTAAACATTCTACCGAACTTTTGAAGCTACACATCACCCAAAAAAGGGTGACATATATATCTATAAATTTCCTTTCTCTGGTTTCCGAATTAGTTAAAGAAATAACTAGAAAACAGAATACCAAGAACAAAAACTAAGAGCAGACCAAGATAGAGAGAAGTACGGTTTAATTCTACTGGTTGCTGATTAGTATTAGT